>VOFB01004933.1_pt1 | contig 13076 bp, 10 predicted proteins | sample 5384141 | NCBI WGS metagenome assembly VOFB01 (sample SAMN12384721, study PRJNA508395) | human gut metagenome | isolation source: healthy gut A | host: Homo sapiens | reverse complement strand
GAACATGAGATAGGTCAGCTGTTCAATAACGGTCAGCGGATTGGTGATGCCGCCTGCCCAGATGTCCGTCCAGATTTTGTCTACCTTATTTTTAATGGCTCCTGTTACCATGCATTCCTCCTGAATGTTTGCCAATCGCAAACGCTTTACATCTTGAATTTTTGGTGATACTACCACAATTTTATTATAGCAAGTGCAGAAACCGTGCACTTACTCTTGGACAAATAAAAATAATGATTTTTTGATCCATGACTTGGTGGCGATCTGAGTGACCACAAAGGTAAATTTGATACACGGAAAGAAGAATGCCCACTCGTCTGAGGAGTTCTCAGGAGAGTGGGCATTTTGTGTAATAGCTTGTATAGGCAAAAAGAAAACAGCCCCATCATCTAATAGAACTGTTTCCTCAAGCCTAGGTTAATCAGATTCTTTTACAGCCTTCGTAAAATCGATAAAAGGAATGTTATAACTTCCATATCGAGACCAATTTGTTGAACTTGCAACGATAGGTCTTAAATAACTCAACAACAGTGAAGGGGCATTTTTACTCAGAAGACTTTCAAGCGCTTCATCACTGAATTGACTTCCGGACCAATCAAACGTTGCTTGTTCCGATGCTTCGAGATAAAATGGATCTTTTTCTGTCTTTCCACCTAAAGTTATAGTTAAGATCACTTCAGCCTTTGATTTTCCTTCATAAGGCTTTACGTCCGTGCTCAGATTTATACGCAATTGAATTTCAGATTCTTCACAAAAAGACTGATTCGTTTCATATTCTAAGTGCACCAACTCTGGATTAGAAAATCTGAAACCACTTTTCTTACTGTTCAAATCCATCTTTGCACCACTTTCTTTAACCAGCCAGCAGCATTTCGTCATCTCGGCTGACGGCAGATTCTACAGATGAAACTGTCGCCGAGAAAGAATCTACTGCAGTTAAACTTTGTTGCTCAAACGAATCACTCGTGTCCAAACAAATAAAGTTCATTTGAGATCGAAAAGAATGCAGATTGCAGACCTCGATTGTGCTTATAAACTTCTGGATGGTTTCTATACTATTGGCCCAATCCAAAGGTTCCAGTTCAAACGTAAAACCATCATCTGTTTCCTGATAGTTCACTTCATCAAGTGCCTTATCCCGTCGTCTATTCTCTTCCACTATTTTAGCAACATTGGGATGATGCAGATTATACACAAACTGCTTTGCTTCATCGCCTCGCAAAACGATATCTTCATTCACATAACGCATAAACTGCCCTCCTTCGTTTCATTTTTATATAAGATCATTGATACAGGCCTCTTCATACCGTTCCAATTCGGCCCGATCATGGTGATAACAGTCATAATACATTCGCGTTGTAAAACCAGCATTTTCAACTGCCATTTGGCGAATCGGTTCAAAGCCAAAACTTTTGTACCACGATACTAAATCATTTACCGCATCAATAATTATAAAACGAACAGGCCACTTTCGTCCAAGCAGAGAAATCTCTTTTAGTATACCATTCAGTATCGTACTTCCGATTTTTCTGTGTTGACACGTTTTTTCTACCGCAAGATAATGAATTAAGAGACATCCATACCTTAACTCGGAATTTCCAGACCAGTTGTGGTCATTCGTGTCTTCACTGATTTCTTCTGCCGATAGTGTAATAAATGCGATTTGGTATACCGCAATCACGCGATTATTCAAAATAGCAACATACGTATATCCTTTTTTCAAGAAGTGTTTCGTAGTATGCTTTCTTGATCAACTCATCAATTGACGGCTCTCCACATGAAAATCCCATCAAGCACTCGGGATCTTTCAATAATTCAACTTTAACCGTTTCTTTCATATGTCAAAACAGTCCTTTGTATGCGTTGCCAATCTGGGTATACCTATTTCTATTATACCGGAATTGTTTACTATTTTCAAGTGAATTATTCAGATTTGTTCACTATGTTATTGTAAATTCGTTAATGGCATGCTCCACAGTATGACCCCAAGAAAACATTCTGACCTAGAACTTGAGGGTATCTTAAGTAACCAATCAGAGATTCAAAAGCGAAACAACCCACTCGTCTAAGGAGAACTCGGATTAGTGGGCGGTTCTATACAATGGTGGTTCTTATATGCCTCTTGCTGCATTTTATTTTAATGTTGCCACTTTTTCAGGGAACTTGCCACTTATTCGGCTTGTGGTTTTCGCTAAACCCACGGTTTGGCTCTACAACAGGCTGATGCCGAACCAGTCTATTGCTTCAATGCCACCGATAGCTGGTCAACGCCGCTATCCTCTAAAAGTATTATACACCGTTGATGTGGCATTGCAAGGAAAAAACGCGATACACGATAATATGCTCAATCGAAAGTCGATACTTTTGGGGAACGCAATATATCGAAAGCGATACTTTCTTCGTCAATGTCGATACTTTTTACAAAAATATAGCGAGTTCCCGCACTCCACGGGATATGCTTGCTCGCTAAACATAGTACGCAGGACATATCCAAACAATATAATCCTAATTATGATAATTCAAATTATATTGTCCTCATAAACAGTGTCTTCCTGAATCAAAATCAAGTTCGGATTCTCTGCAGCCATCTCCACCAGTCGATCGGTAAAGCCGCTCTTAGAGAACAGTCCGTACACAATTTCGTAGCCCTTAAAGGCCGCTGTAAGTTCTTTGGACTGCCCCTTTTCTTGCAAGGCAGAGTAGACCGCCACATCCACAGGTTTTGTATGGTACTTGCACTCACCGAGGAACAGTCGCTTGTGTTGATTGTCTACAGCAGCAACATCGATTTCCGTGTCTCCCTCATTGTCATTACACCAGTAAGAGCCAATGCGTGAGGGTGCAAAGTCAATCTGCCCCTTATGGCACAGCTCCGCAAAGATATTCCGGCAGATGCTCTCGTAAGCGAAAGCCACGAACTTTTGCTTGAAATCTTTGCTCATCTCATCCAGCACAATCTGTTGATTATCCAGTTCCAACTCCCCCTTGAATGGGTACACATAGCGGAACCAGAAGCGGATGAAGTTGTCCGAAACATAGTATAGGCTCTTCCGAGAACGCTCTGGATTCTTTTCGGTGATGGGAACGTTCTTGATAACAAAACCAAGGTCGATCAGTGTTTTCAGGTACGGCGTAATAGCTGACGTGTCCTGCTCCATCGTCATACCGATCTTGCTCAGCTTGTGGTTGCCGTCCGAAATCGCTTTTAGCACGGAGAAATAGTTGATAGGCGTCTGCACTTCCTCGTTGAGCAAGAAATCCGGTTCTTCATACAAAAAGCCATTTTTCGACAGTACCACACGCCGAATCTGCTCCACCAGCGGCTCGTCCGTCTGGAAAAACTCCATATATTTCGGTACGCCGCCCGTGATGGCATACTGCTCCACAGCCTGCTCAAACGACAGGTTTTGTGCCGCATACACGTCCGTGAATTGCAGCGGCATCAGCCGAATCTGTGCCGTTCTGCGGCCATAGAGCGGACTGTCGTAGGCAAGTGCATGTTTTTTCATCATGTTGATGAGGGAACCGCAGAGAACCAGCATCACGTTATGGTCTTTCAGCACTTCATCCCATGCGTTTTGCAAGATGGACGGGAAATCCGGGTTCGTCTTGACCAGATACGGAAATTCATCAATGACAAGCACCTTTTTCTCGTCCGGGTGGTCGTCTGCTACCACTTGGAATAAATCCAGCCAGTCGGTGAATGTGACCTTGCTGAGCATGGGATTCTTCGTGGTACGGGAAAGCACCCCGGCAAACCGCTTCATGCTCTGGGCTTCACTTTCTGTGGTTGCCAAAAAGTAGAACGCGCGTTTATCTTTGATAAACTCTTTGATCAGCGTTGTTTTTCCAACGCGCCGCCTACCGTAGATCACCACAAAACCGCTGCCACGCTCTAATTCTGCATTCAGCGTTGCCAGTTCGGATGTTCTGCCGATGAAGTCCATACCGTTCACCTCTTGCTTAATATAATTAATTTAAATTATGATAATATCGATTATATTATAGCTGTTCTGCACAAAACCGTCAATAGGATATTTTCTCGACACGCAGGAGGAACATACATGGTAACCGGAGAACTGAAAAGCAAAATTGACAGCCTGTGGGAGATTTTCTGGACGGGCGGCCTGACGAATCCCTTGGATGTGATCGAGCAGATGACCTATCTGATGTTCATTCACGACCTCGATGAAAGCGACAACACCCACGCCAAAGAAGCCGCTATGCTGGGTCTGCCCTACAAGAGCATCTTTGCGGGCGAGGTACAGATCGGTGAGCGCATCGTGGATGGAGCACAGCTCAAGTGGAGCGTTTTCCACGATTTCCCGGCAGGCAAAATGTACTCCACCATGCAGGAGATGGTGTTCCCCTTCATCAAGAATTTGCACGGCGACAAGGACAGTGCCTACGCCAAGTACATGGGGGACGCCATCTTTAAGATCCCCACGCCCCTGATGCTGGAGAAGATCGTCACCGCCATGGACGGAATGTATGAGCAGGCGGCACAGCTTTCCAACACCGACATTCGCGGCGACATCTACGAATACCTGCTTTCCAAGCTGGCAACGGCGGGTGTCAACGGCCAGTTCCGTACGCCCCGGCACATTATCCGCATGATGGTGGATATGATGCAGCCCCCGGGCTGATGATGTGATCTGCGACCCGGCCTGCGGCACGGCGGGCTTCCTTGTGGCCGCTGGCGAATATCTGCGTGAAAACCGCAAGCAGGAAGTGTTCTTTGACCGCAAAAACAAAGACCACTACATGAACCACATGTTCCACGGTTACGACATGGACCGGACCATGCTCCGTATCGGCGCGATGAACATGATGACCCACGGCGTCGACAACCCGTTCATCGAGTACCGCGACAGCCTGAGCGACCAGAACCCCGACAAGGACAGATACAGCCTGATTCTGGCAAATCCCCCATTCAAGGGCAGTCTGGACTACGACATTGTTTCCACCGACCTGCTCAAGCTCTGCAAGACCAAAAAAGACAGAGCTGCTGTTCCTCGCTCTGTTCCTGCGGATGCTGAAAGTCGGCGGACGCTGCGCCTGCATCGTCCCGGATGGCGTTCTGTTCGGCTCTTCCACTGCACACAAGGCGATTCGCAAGGAGATCATCGAGAACAACCGTCTGGAAGCTGTGATCTCCATGCCCTCCGGCGTGTTCAAGCCCTATGCAGGCGTTTCCACGGCGGTGCTGATTTTCACCAAGACCGGACACGGCGGCACGGACAAGGTCTGGTTCTACGATATGAAGGCCGACGGCTTCTCGCTGGACGATAAGCGCAGCCCGACCACGGAAAACGACATCCCCGATATTATCACCCGGTTCCACAACCGGGAGGCTGAGGCCACCCGTGAGCGCACGGAACAGAGCTTCTTTGTTCCGAAAGACGAGATCGCGGGCAACGACTATGATTTGTCCATCAACAAGTATAAAAAGACCGAGTATGTGCCGGTGGAGTATCCTTCCACACAGGAAATTATGGCACAGCTGCGTGATTTGCAAAAGAAGATCGACGCAGAGATGGACGCTTTGGAAGAACTTTTGAAATGAAACAATTCTAATTTGTGGGAGAAACAGATGGCAAAACTGGGAGACATTTGCTTTCAAATTACCGATGGGAGCCATAATCCGCCTGCCGGAATTGAAAACAGCAAACATTTAATGCTTAGCTCCAAAAATATCAACGATGATGAAATAACTACAACGGCTCCACGATTTTTAACAGATGAACAATTTGACATCGAAAACAAGCGGACGAATGTGCTCTCTGGTGACTTGCTCATGACGATTGTGGGGACTGTTGGACGAGTAGCGGTTGTTCCAGAAATGTTAGCAGGTATTTGTCTGCAACGGAGTGTTGCGGTTATAAAGCCAAACCCAACAATAATAAACAATCGATATTTAATGTACCAGCTTCAGAGTATGCGAAAATTTTTGGAGTCTGAGGCTCGTGGCGTAGCACAAAAAGGGCATTTACCTGAAACAAGTAGGTGACCTTTCTGTTATTACGCCGCCTTTGGACGAACAATACCGAGTAGTTGATACTTTGGACATATTTCTGGTCTTATTCACATTTATCAGCAGCAGCTCACCAAGCTGGACGAGCTTATCAAAGCTCGATTTGTGGAGATGTTTGGTGACCCGATTTCTAATCCTTTCGGTTTTAAAGTGAAAACATTGCAAAAGATGATAGATGATGGAACTATTATGTATCATTTAGACGGAAATCATGGTAGCGACTATCCTCGTAATGAAGAATTTGTAGAATGTGGAGTGCCATATATTAGCGCTAACTGCATTGTGCATAATGATGTGAATTTGAAGTTAGCGAAGCATCTTACCGAGGAAAGAGCATCTAAACTGCGAAAGGGAATTGCTCAAAATGGCGATGTACTATTTGCACATAATGCAACGGTTGGCCCAGTAGCTATTTTATATACTGACGATGAAAAGGTGATTTTGGGAACGTCATTGACAGCGTATAGATGTGATAAGGAACGCATGGTTCCCGATTATCTAAAAGCCTATATGCAAAGTGAAGGCTTTGTATGTCAGTATACAAAGGATATGAAGCAGACGACACGAAATCAGGTTCCAATCACCGCACAACGAAAATTCCTATTTGTTATACCTCCTCTTTCCCTCCAAAACCAGTTTGCCGCCTTTGCAGCCGAGGTAGACAAATCAAAATTGTTCGCAGAACTTTTTGCGCAAAACGCTTGCATTTTGGCTGAAAATCGTTCAAAATAGAAGCCGGGAGGTGTGAGAATTGACCAACTTTGACTTTTTGAAAGATGACCCGCAATTTTCCGGCTTTGCGGATGCCGCGATTGCTGCGGAGAGGATTCTGCCCATTGATGCGGCCACCGCTGTGCTGGACTGCCGCCGCGCCATGGAGTTTGCAGTCAAATGGATGTATTCGGTGGACAGCTCCCTCGTCAAGCCGTGGGATGATAAGCTCATCAGCCTGATGAGCACAGAAGAATTTCACGACATTGTAGACGATGATTTGTGGCGGCGGATGGATTTTATTCGCAAGCGCGGCAATGATGCCGCCCACGGAAGCCGCAGCATCAGCCGGGAACAGGCGGAACTTTGCCTCGAAAACCTGTTTCTGTTCCTTGATTTCGTGGCGTACTGCTACGGAACAAGCTATCAGGAAAAGAAATTTGACGCTTCCCTGCTCACACAACAGCCTGCTGCACCGTTGCTCAGCCTGCCCTGCCGGATGTGGACTTGGATACACTCATCAAGGAAAATGCCGAGCTCAAGGCGCAGCTGACCGCCCGCCGTGAAACACAGCAGCCCACCTATGTACCCAAGCCGCTGGAACTTTCGGAGTACAAGACCCGGAAACTGTATATTGACTCCATGCTAACCGATGCCGGGTGGGTCGAGGGCAAAAACTGGGTCAACGAGGTCCCTCTGCCCGGGATGCCCAACAAGAGCGGCACCGGCTATGCAGATTATGTCCTGTACGGCGATGATGGCCGTGCGCTGGCTGTGATCGAAGCAAAGCGCACCTGTAAGGATGTTGCAGTAGGCCGTCAGCAGGCAAAGCTGTATGCAGATATTCTCGAAAAGCAGTTTGGTCGCCGCCCGGTGGTATTCCTGACCAACGGTTTCGATACCCGCATTGTAGACAATATCTATCCCGAGCGCAAGGTCGCTTCCATTTACTCCAAGCGCGACCTTGAAAAATGGTTCAATCTGCAAGCCATGCGCACCAGCCTTGCCAATGTGGATGTAAACAAAAACATTGCCGGACGGTACTATCAGGAGGGGGCCATCAAGGCTGTCTGCGACAGTTTTGGCCGCAAGAACCGCCGGAAAGCCCTGCTCGTCATGGCAACCGGCTCCGGCAAGACCCGTACCGTCATTGCACTGGTGGATGTATTATTGCAGCATGGCTGGGTCAAGAACGTGCTGTTTCTGGCTGACCGCAACAGCCTTGTAACCCAGGCAAAGCGCAGCTTTGTCAACCTCCTGCCGGAGCTTTCCGTAACGAATCTCTGCGAGGACAAAGACAACTTTACGGCACACTGCGTGTTCTCAACCTATCAGACCATGATGAACTGCATTGATTCCGTTCACGATGCAGAGGGCAAGCTGTTCACCTGTGGCCACTTTGATATGATCATCTGCGATGAAGCACACCGTTCCATCTACAATAAATACCGCGACATCTTCCATTATTTCGATGCACCGCTGGTTGGCCTGACTGCCACGCCCAAGGATGAGATCGACAAAAACACCTACGAGATCTTTGACCTCGAAAACGGCGTGCCCACCTATGGTTATGAGCTTGCGCAGGCCGTCAAGGATGGCTTTCTGGTTGATTTCCTCTCGGTGGAAAGCGAAGTCAAGTTCATGAAGAAAGGCATCACCTACGATGAACTTTCGGACGAAGAACGGGAAGCCTACGAAAACACCTTTGAGGATGAAAACGGCAACCTGCCGGCCAGCATTGATGCATCTGCTCTGAACAGCTGGCTGTTCAACAAGGACACCATTCGGCAGGTCTTGAATGTCGTGATGCAGAACGCCTTGAAAATCGACTACGGCAGCAAAATTGGAAAAACGATTATTTTTTGCCAAGAGCCACGACCACGCAGAAGAAATCCTCAAAGTGTTCAATCAGGAATATCCGCACATGAACGGCTATGCCATGGTGATCGACAATCGGCTTAGTTATGCGCAGAGTGCCATTGACGAATTTTTCTGACCCGAAGAAGCTGCCGCAGATCGCCATTTCCGTAGACATGCTGGACACCGGCATCGACGTGCCGGAGGTGCTGAATCTGGTGTTTTTCAAGAAGGTCATGAGCAAGGCGAAGTTCTGGCAGATGATCGGGCGCGGCACGCGCCTGTGTCCGGGGCTTCTGGATGGCGAGGACAAGAAGAAGTTTTACATCTTCGACTTCTGCGGAAATTTTGAGTTTTTCCGCATGAATAAAGGAAATGCCACCCCGAATATGATTGCCGTTCAGGGTGCGATTTTCGGCTTGCAGTTTGAGATCGCGTACAAATTGCAGGATATGCAGTTCCAGACGGAAGAACTGAAGAGCGTTCCGGACTTCACTGGTGGAGCACATGGTCAGTCAGGTGCAAAAAGCTGAATCGTGACAATTTTGCGGTCAAACAGCATTTGAAATATGTTGAGTTGTATGCGGATAAAAATAGTTACAATGCGCTGACCTATGCAGATACCTTGATTGCCCGGGAAGAACTTGCCCCCTTGATCGAACCGGAACCGGATGACCCGAAAGCACTGCGTTTTGATGCTCTGCTGTACGGCATCGAATTGGCATACCTTGCCGGGAAGCTCTACACTCGTGGCCGCAGCGAGCTGCTGAAAAAAGCGAAAGCGGTTGCGAGCGTGTCCAATATTCCAGAGATTGATCAAAAACGCGCGTTGCTCGAAAAAATTATCCAGACCGACTATATCAAAACTGCCGATGTGAACGAGTTTGAGCACATCCGAAAAGAGTTGCGTGACCTGATCAAGTACATCCCCATCGAGCGGGTACGGTACACCACAGATTTCTCTGACGAAATTCTTTCGACAGAATGGAAAGAAGCCGAGCTGGAAAACGATGATCTGAAAAATTACAAGGCAAAAGCTGAGTTTTATGTACGGCAGCATCAGGATAATGCAGCCATCGCCAAGCTGAAAGGCAACATCCCGCTCACTGCCGAGGATGTCAAGGAACTCGAAAAAATTCTTTGGAGTGAGGTTGGCACAAAAGAGGACTATGAAGCCGAATATGGCACAAAGCCTTTGGGAGAATTCGTGCGGGAAATCGTTGGTCTTGATATGGCTGCGGCGAAAGCTGCATTTTCGCAATATCTGGATGGTGCTAACCTCGACAGCCGACAGATTTACTTTGTCAACCAGATTGTCGAGTACATCGTACATAATGGTACGATGAAGGACCTCTCTGTTTTGCAGGAACCACCTTTTACAGACCAGGGAAGCATCGTAGAGGTCTTTACAGATTTGAGTGTATGGCTTGGTATTCGCAAGACCATTGAACAGGTCAACGCCAACGCAATCGCAGCGTAATAGAATATCTTCTAAAACGGTAAAGTGGATTTTATCCGCTTTGCCGTTTTTTTTTTGTCTAAAATTGTGAAATTTTCAAAACTGTATTCCAAAACGGTCCTGCGGATTCCTATTAGTGTAGAGGCTTTCAAAATCTTTTGTAAAACGGCTTTCCGCTAGTTCTATAAGTGGATAATGAACAAAATCTATATTCTAAAATTAGGCAGTTCAACAAAATTTGAAAATCTGTATGCCAAACACCCATTTTAGAATGTTATAGGTATAGGAGGTTGTTTGAAAAAGTGAAAATTTTCAGAATTTTCATAAGCCCCCGTTTAAAAACACCCCTTTAAGTTTGTATAAGGTGTGGGAACTACTTTCAAAAGCAGTCTTACTCGCATTTTTGAAAGCCCTCAACTTCTTACAAAATCACAGTGCACCTTGAAAACCACATGATCGGCTGCAAGTCAATATGCTTTTTTCGGGGAAGTGCCGCCACGACACGAGCGCACCAAGAAAAAAGCCATACGCCGGAGGAAATCGGGCAGGAACCGCTTGCAGGCAGACCGACACCGAGGAAGAACCGGGCAAGCTGGCAGAGAGGACTTCACAAGTCTTGTCTGTCAGGTTGTTCGGCGCAAGAGTGCAGAGAGCGCAGCTCTTTGCGCGGGTCAAGGGCGGCAGTCTTGCCCAGTGGATGTGATGCCCTGCGTCATATCCTACTGGGTATTATCTGGCGCATAGCAGGCGGCAGATTTGCAGCTTCGCTGCACCGCGTTGCCTCTACCCCGCGCACAGCGTTCTCTGCGTGACCCCAGAAAGGAGAGATGGTCGCTGAAACTGACCCGACACAATGGCCGCGCCGGAAAGCACGGCACTTATAACCCAAAGCACAATGACCGCAGTTTTGAAATTGCCAACAGCGAGCATATCGACCCGGAACGTGTCCAGCAAAACATCTATTGGGATTGCTACACAACAATTTATTTGAAATCGTAAAGCTGAATATCACCACCCGGCAGGCCGCAGAAGCCTATGGTTTTCGTCCAAACCGCAGCAGCATGATTTGCTGTCCATTCCATGCAGACCGTAATCCCAGCATGAAAGTGGATTCTCGGTTTCACTGCTTTGGCTGTGGAGCGGATGGTGATGTGATAGACTTCACCGCAAAACTGTTTCAACTGTCCCTGCTACAAGCGGCTGAAAAGCTGGCTACAGATTTTGGGCTTTCTGCAACAGATAATTTTCAACCACTTCCCTGCAAGCCGGTGGAAAAGCCACTAAGCCCGAAAGAACAACTTTACAAAATCTTGTGCAGCTATCGTTCTCTGCTAGTAAATTGGCGCATGGCCTATGCACCCAAAAATCCAGAAGTATCCCTGCATCCTTGTTTTGTAGCAAGTCTACACTATGCAGACCGTGTGCAATATCTGCTGGATATTCTTTTGCAGGAAAGTCCAAATGAAAAGCAACAACTATTGAACGGAAAGGAAGTGACCGCCCTTGGAGAAGCAATCGAACGATGCAAAGAAATCGAAGGAGCAGCATAGCGCACCTGCCCGAAACTGGGTAGGTCGCGCAGATCCTACAACCTGTGCAACAGCACCACCGAGTTCCGTGTCCTGCGGGCAGGCGGAAGCATCCGCATCCCGAAAGACAGCTTCGATGCGTGGCTCCACCGGGCAGCTTGATAAGGAGGCAAATCTATGGCTTATATCACGAAACGCGGCAGCTCTTACAGTGTCCGCTACACCTATCAGGACGAGCACGGCAAGAGCTGCGACAAATGGGAGAGCTTTCCCACGAAAGAGGAGGCGGTGAAACGCCAGAAACAGATCGAGCATGAGCTGGCGACCGGCAATTTTCTGATCCCGTCCACGGTGACGGTAGCGGAGTTCCTGATGGACTGGCTGCCCAAGCAGTGCAGCAAGCACAAGTGGGCACCCAAGACCTACCAGTCCAATCTGGCCCTCATCCAGAATCTCATCATCCCTTATATCGGGGAGATGCAGATGCAGAAGCTGCGTCCTTACCACATCGAAGCCCTGTACGACACCCTGAGCAAGACCCCTTGCGGTCAGTATGTGGGCGGCAAGCGGCGAGACCTCTCGCCCAAGCAGCAGAAGCGCACCCTCTCCGGCACTACCCTCCACGAAGTCCACCAGCTTCTGCACAATTCGTTCCTGCTGGCGGTGGAGTGGGGCATCCTCATCAAAAGCCCCGTCCCGGTGGAAGCGCCCAAAAAGACTACCCAAGAGCGCAGCATCTGGGAGGTGGAGGAGATGCGGGCAGCGCTGGACAGCATGGAGGATTCCATCCTCCATCTGGCGGTGCACCTGACGCTGGTGGGCGCACTGCGGGAAGGGGAGGTAGCAGGACTGACCCCGGAGGACATCGACTTCGATGCTGCCAACGGCATGGGGACATTCACCATCAACAAGTCCATGCAACGTGTCCAGAAAGATACGCTGGCACAGGTGGACAAGGGCTGCATCCTCCGCATCTTCCCGGACAAGCTGGAGGGCAGCAAGACCTCCCTTATCCTGAAAGACACCAAGACGGAAGCCTCCTGCCGCACCATCTTTATGACCGCCGCCCTGCGAGAGGAACTGAAGCAGTGGCTGGAACGCTGGAACGGGAAGAAGCCCTTGACCCGGAGCGGTACCGCAACAGCGGGATGCTGCTGCGGCTCCCCAACGGTCTGGCGGTAGAGCCGGTGCTTATCCGCAAAAAGTTCCTCAAATGGCAGGACGCACACCCGGAGTTCCCGCGCATCGTCTTTCACGGTCTGCGGCATTCCAGCGCCACCTATCAGCTGATGATCTCCGGTGGCGACATCAAGGCGGTGCAGGGGACCACAGGACACGCCAGTGCGGATATGCTGGTGAACACCTACGCGCACATCCAGCAGTCCTCCCGTGTAGAGCTGGGCAAGAAGTTCGAGAGCGGCTTCTATGCCAAGCCCGACACATCCAGCCCGCAGGCTGTACCCGCTGCAGGCGAACCCACCATCTC
>VOFB01003894.1_pt1 | contig 13088 bp, 19 predicted proteins | sample 5384141 | NCBI WGS metagenome assembly VOFB01 (sample SAMN12384721, study PRJNA508395) | human gut metagenome | isolation source: healthy gut A | host: Homo sapiens | reverse complement strand
AGGTACAACCTCATGAAAAATTTATGTAGGCATTGATATTGCCAAACTCAACCATTTCGCCGCTGCGATTTCTTCCGACGGTGAAATACCATTGAGCCGTTCAAATTCACAAACGACGCTGATGGCTTCCAACTGCTGGTCTCTAAGCTCGAATCATTCGATAAGAACAGCATCATCATCGGTCTTGAGTCGACGGCACACTACGGTGACAACCTTGTTCGATACCTTGTTGCTGAGTTCTACCAAGTGTGTGTGTTGAACCCCATCAAAACCTGTCAGATGCGTAAGAACAATGTTCGTAAAACAAAGACAGATAAGGTCGACACATTTGTTATTGCTAAAACTCTTATGATGCAGGATGACCTAAGATTTATTACCTTCTTTGATCTCGATATGATGGATCTTAAGGCCTTGGGGCGCTTTCGGCAGAAAACCATTAAGCAACGCACCCGATTGAAAATCCAACTGACAACCTATGTTGATCAAGTATTCCCGGAGATTCAATACTTTTTTCAAATCCGGTCTGCATCAGAATGCTGTCTATGCTCTTTTAAAAGAAGCACCTTCTCCAAAAGAGATTGCTTCCATGCATATGACTCATCTGGCAAATCTGCTCAAAGTGAACTCGCACGGACACTTTACTAAAGAGCAGGCCAAAGAATTAAGAGTTCTCGCACAGAAGTCTGTCGGTGCCAACGACAGCGCTATATCTATTCAGATAACTCAAACCATTCAACAAATCGAGTTACTGGATAGCCAATTAGAAAAAGATTGAAGCTGAGATGACGGATATCATGAAATTTAACGATTCTGTCATCATGACCATTCCTGGTATCGGTTATATCAATGGTGGAATGATCCTTGGTGAAATAGGCGATATTCACCGTTTCTCCAATCCAAACAAGCTGCTTGCTTTTGCAGGCCTGATCCTTCTGTTTATCAGTCTGGTAACTTTCAGGCTAAGACAACAAGGATGTCCAAACGTGGCTCTCGTGTTTTACGATATGCTCTTGTAAATGCAGCTTGGAACGTTGTCAGGAACAACGCAACCTTCAAGGCTTATTATGATGCCAAGAGGGCTGAAGGCCGGTCTCACTACAATGCACTTGGGCACTGTGCCGGCAAAAGCTTTGTCAGAGTCATCTGGAAGATGCTCACTGACGAAGTAGAATTTAACCTCGAGTAAGAGATCTGTATACCTATATCGATAGATTTTGAAAAGCACCCTAAGGGAGCTCTATTAAAGTTACCCTTTTTACCACCGATATGAAAAAGAAATTTTTTGCTAATTTATGGTTGACTTTTTCATAGCTGGTCTCCCTGTTGTTTCTTCCACATGCTTCATCTGATTCTTGTTTCATTTTGTCCCTTTACCAAAGCCGCCTCCTGCCTTGACATACTCCTTTCACTGATCCAAACGTCATTCTAAAATTCATACACTTTCGGCATCCTCCTTTTCACCAGAGTTTGCTGTATAAAGATAAAGCAGTAATGCGGTCTTTCAATTCATCGTCATAAGACAAAATTGTTTTATCTCATAGAAGTCTCCCGATCTTCTTACTACCATGACAAGTTCCGGATCTTCACTTAACGGAGCATCTATATGCAGAGGCATGAACCATGAAATAGTTCCGCTTTTCCCTGAATAAGAAGCTTTTGCAAACGATCTGTCGCGGCGCTGCATTTTAATCCCCCGCTCAAGAGCATTCATGATCTGACCTGCGATCTTGCTGTCGCTCTGACTGCGTATGCTTTCCGGAAAACGTTCCCGCCTTTCCTGTATGATGTGGATCAGACAGTTTTGATTAATGTCGAAATCTTCCTTCTTCGGATTAAACACTTCTTCTTTTCATCGAAAAAAACTGATTGGCTCAATCTGCATCATTGACTGTTCTTTTGTAAATCCATAATTCAAATAATCCTGTTTACTCTCGATTACACGCTCCGCGATATACGTCTTGTACTTTTCATAATATCGATATAGAACTAAAAAATCATTTCCGAATAAATCCATCATTCCGGTATTTACGATTGCCGATTTCGTTTTTATTCGCGACAAAATATTCTGTCCTTCCGGCATCGACAAGCTGCGTTATCCTTGCTCCTATGATTTTGATATATCTGTCAAGCCCTTTCATTGACTTCCAGTTCGAAACAATAATCTGCCATAGATCGCTTCTGTAACATTAGAAAGTACTTCTTCATTTTTATAAAAATCGTTTTTTCGCAATATCCCTCACTTCTGTCTTTTACTTCCGTCTCAACCTACAAATACGTCCGCATGTTCTTCCCTGTATCGATGACAAAATTTCAATAAATTTGATCGAAGTTTTTTTCAGAATACAGAGTTTTCCTGCACATCCCATTTACTAAATAAGATTTTATGTTCCGACATAATATCCTGAGAAATAATCAGATCGTTTTAAGAGCAGAGATCATCAGCGGCTCATTTCCGTTCACCTTGATTCCTGTATCAATCCATGCCAGAATAACGTCTTTTTTCATTTTCCGGTTTTCCGATAAATCTTTATCAAAAATATATATTTGACTCTTCTGACGAAATATTCTCTATAATCTGATCTATTTCAATATCCAGTCCCGTCACTCTGTATATTTCGTCCGTCACTTTTTTCTCCATCTGTTACAATAAACTTTTCCTTAATCATGTGATCCATAAGTTATCCTCCTCATTTTATGATATAATGTAACTATTCAGCCATAAGAAGCACGAGTGCGGTTTTACGGATGGTTCAAGCTGAACTGTTACACCTCTCTTGTTTGTAAGCTTATCGTATCACCCTTTCCCGTTATCATGAATAACTGCAAGTTGACATCTTTTTGACAAGATTATTCTTTGTCAAATGACAAAAAATTGACAACACAATGACAATTATCATTATTGATCGGAGGTAAATATGTTAAATTACGCTGTCATCATTCAATATTTAACTCAACAACTGAATATTCCCAACGTAAGGATCGCAGAATGGCTTAACCTTGATCCTTCTATTATCAGCAATATCAAAACAATAAACGAAAAATGCAAAAAGACATTTCCTATGATGTTTTTTACAGAGACGTCTTTTTGCCAAGCCGAAATCGGAACTGATTTTCAAAGTGTTCACAGCCTTTACACATACCTTCAGGACAAGGACTGCTCGAATGAAGTAATAGACATGGCATACTCACACTATAAAGAACACAGATCAGTTGAAAACGCTGAAACTTTTCTGCTCACTTTACTAAAAGAAGTCAAATATGAAAAGATGCTGTGTCATCGAAATCTGCGTCAAAATCCACTCACCGTTCCCCTTCCGATGCCATTGCTTTTGAGCCGTTTCATAACCCGATACAAAACAATACTTTCTTCGGACGACAGGATATGTTTGAGAAAATACGCTCTGTTTTATGCAGTTTGGGAACTTGTATCATCTACGGTATCGGCGGTTTAGGGAAGTCCTACTGTTCGCTTAAATATGCCGCTGAATATGAAGATTCCTATACACAAATCCAGCAGATCATTTTACAGGCGATATAAAAAACACAATTTTAAAAAATAAAATTTACAGGATTGATGAATCTCACTTTTCAGAAGACGAAAAATTTGAGAAACGACTTTCCATTCTCGCTTCTTACGGTGAAGATACTCTGCTTATCATCGATAATATGGATACTCACCCGGCTGATCGGGAAAATTATGTGCGGTTAAAAAAGAATTACCGATACATATTCTCTTCACTTCAAGAGAGACCGATCTCGATTCAGAAAAGTTTCTCTTGCCGATCCATCCGCTTTCCAAGCAAGAACAGCTTCAATTATTTATGCACTACGGACGGTTTACGATCCCCGAAGATGAATACGGCAACTATTTTAAAATATTCAATATGGTAGAAGGTCATACTCTTCTTTTTAGAACTGATCGCAAAACAATGACTGCCGAAACATTAACGCCTGAAGAAATGACAGATATTTTGTACAGTCCTGAATATGACGATATAAGCAAAGTGGTCATTGAAAAAGACAATACTTATCAGCAGGAAAAAAATGAACAACTTTATATCTAAACTTTTTGACACAAGCAATCTTACCGATGTCCAAAAAGAAATATTGATGAACCTCTCTCTTACGTCGATAAGCGGCATAAGACAGCGCTTATTCAAACAATTTTTAGATTATAATAATTCAGATATCAACGCTTTGATCCGTCAAAGCTGGATCATACAAAACAGACCCAACGGTCCGGCCTCATCACAGATTCATCTGCATCCGGTCATTAAAGCTGCTGTAATAAATAATACGGAACCTTCCTTAGAAAAATGTTCAGTTTTTTATCAACAAAATAATTGAATTTCTGAAAGCGGCTTCCGCAGATGTGATCGAAGACAGTATGTCGAATGATTTATGCGACGTTCTTGCAAACGCAGGTCTCATGTTCAAATATACTTCCGAACATCTCGGCTTAATGTACGACATCGCCTTAATCTTATGGCGCAGCCTTATGTATCATGAATCTTATTCATACTTAACAAAAAGGGTTGGAACTATTAAACAAAGAATCATCTGACGATATCGAATTACAACTGTCTTACTACGAAACCGCAGGAAAAGTTGCCGTCAGACTTGCCGATTACGAAAAAGCAATTACTCACTATCAGTCGGCAATCACGACAATCGAAAATTCAGGACAAGATTTTTCCGAAAGGCTTGCCACGATATATGACAAACTAGGGGAGTTATGCGAAAAGCGTCAAAATATGAACAGGCTTTGGATTATTTTACGAAAGCTCAAAATATTATTGATATCAACCATATAAAAAATCCGGAATTAACATCCGACATTTATAATGATATGGGCGTGATCTATATTAACCTTGATATCTTCGATAAAGCTTTGGCGAATTATCAAAAAGCCCGCGAGATCCGGGAGTCGGTTGAAAATCCCGATCTCGAACAGATCGCCTATTCTTATCACAATATCGGAACAGTATATCAGCGGCAGAAAAAGTACGCAGATGCAATCACATGGCATAAAAAGCGTTAGAGATCCGTCAGGAAATATACCCTGATAACGAACCGATCATTGCCGCGTCATTAACGATGATCGGCAATGACTATACACAGGCGGCAAAAACGATTCTTCTTATCACTTTAACGATGCCTTTGAATATTTCGCAAAAGGCTTGGAAATCCGAAAGCTCACGTTGGGAGAAACACATCCTGACACGGCATGGTCTTACTAAAGCATCGGATTATGGCATTTTTATCAAGGAGAATACGAAGAAGCGATTGAAAACTATTTGAAATGTCTCAGCATTCGGAAAACGATCCTTCAGCCTTCGCACGCCTACACTGCCGAAATCTCATACTTGTTAGGAGAAGCATATTTAAAGATCAACCAAATCCACTCTGCAAAAGAACACCTTCTGCTCTTCTTATATGTAATTGTCAACGTTTTATACGTCCTTTACTTCGATTTTAAAATACCGTCAAATCCACTTCCAGTCACTTTTACCTCTCCGTTTTCAAAAGTAGCAATTCCGTATATTTCTTTGGAAACGCTGTCTATGATCGAAAGCCCGCCGTCTCCCTGCGTATATAATCTTCCGTCTATAACCAGCCCGTTATTATACTCTACCCGGACTGCCGCGATATCAGATCCTGTCGGAACATACTTTTGTACTTTGCCCTTCTGCCATTTGATCGTACACGATCATCGTAGTAGTATCATTTTCATAGTACCTTCAATCTCCAGATCCGGCGTATATGTACCGCTGATCCTGCGATAGTTTCCCCAGCCTTTGCCTGCACCTGAAGTTGCGCTTAACAATCCGTTCTCATTTTTATAGAACGTATAATATTGCCCTTCTAAATAATCTCCGAATGCACCACATTCTGATTCTTTCTCAAAAATCTGCCCGCTCGACGTATAGATAACATAAGACCATTCATATCCGATTGATGCAATCACAAGCCTGTCTCCCGAATCATCGTCTTTATATGTACCTGCCCATCCCATTGTGACCGGGTCTGTCAATACAGCTTCCCTTTACTGTTATCTTTTTCTTCTTGCCCGGAATCTTTTTTCATTTCCCATCAGTTTCTTTTTTAGGTTTTACATTTTCCTTTTTCGCCGGCTTCGATTCTTTTTCAGCTGCATTCTCTTTAACCTCTTTATATGTCGAATCTTTTGCAGTTTCTTTCGCATCGGAACTTCCAAACATTTTCACTGCTGCAATAATTCCGATTATTATGACTGCTGCCATCGCGATAATTCCAATACTACCGCTGTTTTTTTCTTTTTTCGGCGCAGGATGAGACACACCCTTGTTTTTAACATCTGCACTTGAATTACCTGTTGTCTCTTTTTATGTCAACCGCTGGTCTGACTGTGCCGATTGCTTTGGTTGTTCACTCTTCTGTTCCGGCTGTTGCCGACTGCTTTGGCTGTTCATTTTTCTGTTCCGGCTGTGCCGACTGTTCTGGCTGTTCGCTCTTCTGTTCCGGCTGTGCCGACTGCTCTGGCTGTTCGCCATTCTGTTCAGGCTGTACAGACGCTCCGCAATACGGACAGAACTTATTCTCATCTTTTATTTCTTTTCCACAATTTTCACAAAACATTTTTTACATCCTTTATCTTATTTTTACCTTTAATATAACGATGCAGTTCCCTTATAACCGTCATATTCAAAAATCAACGTCGCTCCTTCTACATCACACTCTGCAAAACTCAAACCATAAAATTCAAGAACATTTCCTTCAAAATCTTCTATCGCAAAATCCCAGTCAAGATCCTCCTCTGTGATCACAAACTCTATATCTACCCTTTCACCATCATACACTATACCATCCTCAAAAATCTTCTTCCCAGTTATCCACATCAGGTTCTGAAGCATAAAGAGCATAAATATCAAAACCGGTATTATTAATTACATGCACATTATATCTTAATATTTCATCCTTTGAACTGCATTTAAAAAATACCGATCGCCACAATAATAACTAAAACAGCGATCGCGATAACCGCTCCTTTTTCTTCTTTTTTCCTGCGCCTTTGACGCTAAAATCCGGCGGTATATCATGACTCGGTTCTTCCTTATTTATTTTATTTTCCGCTCCGCAATACGGACAAAACTTATCCCCATCTTTTATTTCTTTTCCACACTTTTCGCAAAACATGGCAAATTCCTCCTACATTCTCTTTTAATGTTTTTTCAATCACATAAAATATCTTAAATATTTCATAATGATATTTCGAACGCATATCCGCACAGAAGACCGGTTATTAATCTCCGTATATTATTTGATTCGTAATGAAATTTATATTGTACGAACCAATCTGCAAACATGATCAGAGAAAACACGACCGCAATTATATTGGAAATCTCGCCGACCTCGAATAAGAAGATTCCCAAAACTTCTCCTATAAACACCCCCGTACATCTTGCGCATACCGGAAATTGTTTTCCGCGAAAGGAAAAGCTTCGTTCCGGTAATTGATGACATCCCGTCGCTCTTCCTATCACCATAAGTTTCTTATATATTTTTCTTTTATCCATCATCATCTTACTCTGCAAAATGTACTAAGATCGGACAGACAAAAATCAGTGTACCGGCTAAAGAAAGCATTGAAAATTTTATACAACTCCAAATTTCCTGTTTTTTTTCTACTTCTAAAATATCCCAAATACTATACCCTAACTGTTTGTTATATCCTCATAACTGATAGCAAAAATATAACGGCAAGGAAACTCCCACTATGACAGCGATCAAAAACAACGATGACCGTTCTTAAAAATCCATGCACTAATTCATCCAGTATCGGGTAAAGCAAAAGAGAACCTTAGCGCGCCATAGCAAAGACAAATTTACTGTCATTTTATCCATCAACGAACTTAACGTTTCAACAGCGTCATGCTGCGCTAAATGTTGTCTTCCGCAATTTTTACATCCCCACCAGGTGATAGATCTGCTCTTTACTTTAGAGCCCGTGAAGAGCGCTCCGCACAATAATCCAAACGGACCGAGCAAACACATTCCACAGCACCCGCGCCCCATACTGTATCCTTTTGTTTTAATCTCTGTCTCGTTCTTAACAATCGGAAACGTATCCTCGCTGTTACAATACGGGCATATAGAATCTTTCGGTATATTCGGCGGCATCTGAATGATTTTGTCAATCGCATCGATAATATGAAGCCCCGCTTCTTTCATATATTCAATCAGCGCTTTAAAAAAATTCGACAAGAGATTCCCAAAGCGATCCATCCGCGTTACTTTCCTGATATGAATTCTCATTTTTCCCTGATTGTTCCTCACTTACAGAAGCGCCGCAATTCGGACAATATTGAATATCTGAATTTAATTCTTTTTCCACAATTTCTGCAATATTTCATCTCGCACGCTCCTTATTCTTTTTCCGATCAATAACCGAAACTGTTCCACATCTTCAGTCATTCCATTTACAGGAATTTCAAAATTCAGTCCATTTTCATTTTAAATTTAAAACCTTTCCATAACCTGTATAAAGAAAAGACTGCTATCAATAAAAAGCCATGCTACATCTGTTATATTCATCAGAAACATTACCCCAAATAGCGCTGCATACAATGTATCTCAAAATCCATTTTGTTTTTAATTCCATTGAACCGATTTCTGATAATTTTATCTCCAAATGGTTTTTTTTCTTTCCTTAAAAATCTATGTATCTTTTGACTTATCTCCAAACGCTCTTCATTATTATTACTTCTGTTCGGATAATTTTGTATCGTAATCTTCCGATCATTTTTACTTTTCAAAAATAAAATGTTCCTTTACTTTTGTTCCGCTTTATCCTTTTCTTCATCTTTTAATGTACTTACATCCTCTTTTTGTTCCAATGTACTGCTCCCACATTTAGGGCAAAATTTTGACTCTTCTCTAAGTACATTCCCACAATTCACACCTTTTTCTCCGTTTTCGTCTCATGAACATTATGTTTACCGCTGTGATCTTCCTGCTGCTCCAATATATTGCTTCCACATTTTGAGCAAAATTTCGCCCCCTCTAACTTCATTTCCACAATTTTCGCACTTCATTCCTTTTTTGCACTTCCTTTATAACTAATATTTTTTATAGCTGTAGATAATTATACTATAACTAAGTAAATATTACAATTAAATCAATATTTTTTTTGGAGGTTACTGCATGGACACTTTAAACTTTGAACAAATAGGCGAAAAAAATTAAAGAAAATCCGCCTTTCCAAAAACTTAACACAAGAATATATCGCTAATGCTGCTGATGTGAATACAAGTCATATCAGTAATATCGAAAATAACCGTGTCAAAGTTTCTCTTTCTGTTTTAGTGCAGATATGTAATGCGTTAGATACTACTGTTGACTATATTCTTTCCGATGAATATAACGACTCATCCTCTGCCATCGAACAGGAAATTCTCCATGAGTTACACTCCTGCAATAATGAAACAAAAGAGCAGATTTTGAAAATTGTCAAAGCTTTACAGTAATTTCTCTCATTAACATTACGGCATATCGAAAACCTTGTATGAATCCTTTTTCTTTGCAGCCTCCGTTAATGCAAATAACTCATCGCGAACCTCTTCATACGTCTTTTCTCCAAATTCACTCTATTTTCTTTCAACAGCCTCTCCGTCTCTTCGTCAATCTCTTTCCCAATTTCCTTCAAATAATCGGTTTCAGACAGTAAGAAGCGATAAATCTCTCTTATCTTTTCAGTCTTATCTGCCGAGCTGTTCTTTTTTGATTCTTTCGGCTTTTTGAAACATACTCATTCTCCTATTTCTATTTCTTTCACTTTGCATTACAATATAAACAGATTATTTTATTGCCTGACACTATAATTAAACCATCTTTATCAAACAGCATGAAGCCGCAAAAATTTCCGATTTTTTTGCAGCCTTTATACCGAAGGAGGATTCAAAATGAAAGCAGCAAACAAAACACAATTCCCATCACTTCAGAATCCGATATTTTATGCGCTTTCAGAAATCTGACTTCTTCTTATGACGAAACGCACTTTACACAAATGGATTAATTTTTTCAAAAAATGTATGTATTACGCCTCTTCCGATTATTCTAATCCTATGTTTCTTTCTTTAACTTTACAATGCAGTTAAAAAGAGCGGAGCAATATCCTTATGAATTTTTATATATTCATAAGTTGATGTATCAGTTTCTCTGCCTGAGAACCCCTGCTTTTTGCAGTTTCCTCCATATACCGATCTTGCATCCGAATACGATCGCACAGCGATCAAATGGAATGTTCCTGCCCCATTACGCCTTTTTAATCTGCTATATCAAAGCCGCCAGTAAATTCAAAAAAATGCCCCTGTCACTTCGTTTTTCCATGAACTTGACGAGACATTTACAAAGACAGAAAAATTCAAAACGATCTTACCCAAACAGAATATCGGATTTTAACTGATGAAATTCTTTGCCGTAAATATTTTTGTACTACGGAAGAAATTTATAATACTTTCTCAAAAACTATTCCCAAAAAGAGGCGCTCCGGCATTGTATTTTTCATTTAACCGAAACATTAACCGCAATTTTGCAAAACAGCCGCCTCAAAAATTATTCCGCTGCTCGGTTGTTTCAAACGCATATATTCTGTTAAATACTTTCAGGGAAAAAATTATATGAACAGACCTGTTCAGAAAATAAAAACTAGATTTAACGACCTTATATCCACACAAAAAGCCGTGGACTATTATAGGTGAAAACGAACTGATGCAGAGCATAAAACATTCTCTGTCTTCCTTTTTCTGCAAAAAATATTTTCTCTTGCAGAAGAAACTTTAGATGACCATTCCATTTACCATATCTCGGCGAAAGACTACGAAACCTTTTTTCAACGGATGCACTAAGATCATAAACGACATAGAACAGCAGATTGAGAAAGAAAAAGAAAAAATCACAACATTCTATCTCAATATAACAAACGCCCCCGCTGTCAGTCACGCTCTCTCTAACGGACAATTAGAACTTGATCAAGAAAACTTTGAATTACAGATGTTGTCTGCTTACAGATGCCCTTACAACATTTGCCAATTCTTTTTTCACAAACGATCCTGACTTTCAAAACAACGTCAGGAAGGCTTCTCACGCCTTCCTGAGCAATATACATCTTTAAAAACCGACAGAGACTACTTTTCGGAATTCAAGCACTCTGTCAAAACAATCGAAAAAAAGAGGCTCTACGGGGAAATCTTTATGACAGCTTTTGAACATTCCAAGCCGTTTCTGTTTTATAACGACAGAGGATTCATAAATACTCTCACATATCCCGCTGTCCTCTTTCCGGCAGAATGTTTAAGAATAACTCATGAATTGATAGGAAAATATTTTTTATCTGAAGATTATATCCTTCAGTATTTTCATGATAAAGGGATTCGTTTTCCGATATCACTTGCTGAATTTTTATCGAGAGTTGATATTAAGTAACACACAAAAACCTTTGCACTCCTTCATAAGTTTCTTTGAAATTGATGTAAATTTAGTGTAGTGCTAATGTAGGAATCTCTATTCCATTTTCAAGAACTCTTCAATCACTTTTACAAATTCTTCAGCTCTATCATACTGTTCCTTTGCATCTTGCAGAGACAAAGAAAAATCCGCATAATCGGTATTGTTTCGAATTTGAAATGCCTGACTTGATATATTTTGAATATTTCTTGTCAAACTTTCCTGTCTTCACATATTCTTTCTGAAAATATGCAATAACTCCGGCATGCTTTGAAAAGTCTTGTCCTTCTACCGCCAGCAATGCACGCACCGCTGTAAACATTGCATAATAGGAACGACCTATAGAATCTTTATAACTTCCAGCCTCTAATAGTATTTTCGAGGAATGCAGTCGCTCTTTTGCCATTTCCAAGCGATATACTTTTAATTCTTTTCTCTATTATCAGGCAACGATTTCTACCCCCTCACTTTCGATATTTCTATAATAAGGTAAATCATTTTTATACTTCTCATATTCAGCAAAAGGAATAACCGTTGGGGACACTATCGTACCATACTCTAATTCCAAGTCTGAAGAAATATCCCACACACTTTTCAAGCCTTGTTGAAGTTTTTCTCTATCTCCCTGTACAATAGCGACTATATCTATATCTGAATCCTTTTGATAATCGCCTCTAGCATAAGAGCCATACAAAATAATTTTCACAACATTTGCTCCATATACCGCTTGATACGCCTGAGTCATCGCCTGCAATATTAAGTTCAATTCATTTCGTGTACACATTTTCTTTCATACTCCTCTGATTATAACATATAACAGATTGTTTTGATTTTATTATAACGTAATTCCTCTAAAAACAAAAGGTACTCTCTATACATCTTTTATAACCCATCTTTTATAACTGTATGTAATCAAATTTTATCTTATTGACAAAAAATTGAGGTATCGCAATTTGCTAATACCTGCAGTCTATTTATCAAAACAAATTTCCATCCTTAATGTTAAATTTTGTTCTAAAGAACGTTCTGTTTTGACAATATCTTAGAATTATTTCCCTAACATAACTTCTCGTACAATAGCTATCTTCGATTAATGTAGTGCATCACCCTTTTTATCTGTTTTTTTTGAATATTTTCTTTCTGTTCCCACTGCTCTTGATTCCCTCAACTAAATCTTTCACTCATTTCAAGATGCGAGAATTACTGAATTTAGTTCTGTCCTAATTTTTTAATTTGAGAGAACGTGCTTAACTGTTGCAATTCTTTTTTTACTGCACTTTGTGTAATTGTCTGAACTGATACATTTGCTATTTGAGCCAGTCCTTCTTATGTATAACCTCAGCAAGTTCTCAAGAATACCTCCAAATACTGGTTGTTTCGTGGATACCCTTTGCAGGTTCGTATAATTTGCCGGGGCAAGTGCATTTCTAAATACCAAGCATTTTTCGCAAAATATTTTGTGGCAGAAAATCCGAGCGTTCTCAAATACTTGATTAAAAATACGCCGTCGCTCTTGTATTTTCCTCACCAAAGATATGGATTTGCCATAATCTTGAAACAAAGACTGCAAGATAGCAATACGTAACTGAACGAAGTACAATGAT
>VOFB01002789.1_pt1 | contig 13092 bp, 28 predicted proteins | sample 5384141 | NCBI WGS metagenome assembly VOFB01 (sample SAMN12384721, study PRJNA508395) | human gut metagenome | isolation source: healthy gut A | host: Homo sapiens | reverse complement strand
CCTCGCGCACATCAAGAAAATCTCCGTTTTTCAGACGGACGTATTTCTTTCCGATCGTACCGGGTCAGAAGATATGCCAGCTCCCTCGCGCGACATCTCATCCGAGTGAATCTGCAGTTCCAGAAGATCGCTCTTTAGCGCAACGCCCACCGAAACCGACGGTGAAGAAACGACTTTCATTCCCCGGAAATCCTCCGTCGTGTAGATCGACATATACTCGCTGAGGCGCTGCAGACCACTGCTGATGAGCTGATAGAGCATGTCCTCATTGTGCGAGAGGATGAATATCGTCTGCCCGAGCCCGTATTCGTTGAAGTACGGCTCGACCAGCGTGCGCACGCGCATCTCCTCCCGAGATCCCGCACCTCGCCCGGCTCAATCTTCTGCAATACGTTATATTTGTCGTCCCCGTAGGCAGCGACCAGCTTCGCACCGACCGTCTGGTTGTCCTGCTTATCCAGATACAGCTCAAACTCCGGCTTTTCGGGACGTAGAGCGTCTCATCGAAGCCCTCCGCCGTTACCCGGAACGTCTCCCTTAAAAGCGGTAGCAGATCCTGCAGAACGACGGCAGTTCCTCCGCGGCAATATAACATTCCCCGCCGGTCTGGCGCTCCATATAGTCAAAAAATCTCCCGCCTTCGCCTTTAAAGCCTCACTGCTGCGATAGATCATGCCGTCTTCATAAAAATAGTAAAATCTGCTTCCCCTTATGACGTGCAGATCCTCCAGCACAAGGAACACACCGGACGCCCCTGCGCGTATCTCAAGCTTCGGCTTGCGCTCTTCCTCCTGCACATGATACTCCTCCTCCGGCAGATACCCGATTTCGGCAGATAACGGCATTTCCCCCGATGGCGTCAAAAACGGTCGATGCCGACCTCATCGAGCTCCATCGTGCGCTCATATCCCCCCGGTGTAAGCATAATAGGCATGAAATCTGCTCTGGCGCTTCTTGTCGTCATCCTGCATCCGCATAAACTCTACCATCCGCCATGCATCTTCTGTAAATGCCTGTCTGTTGTGATAAAGTCCAGCTTTTTCCGTAATGCACCTTTTCATTCCGCTCGATGGAATGTAAAAAGCAGAAATATTCTTTAATACATACTTCTGCTCCATCCTGATCTTAAACTCCACCGTCGCATAACTGTAATCCATCTTAAAATAAGGCTCCAGTTCCACCTTTCCATAGACGCTCTCCGGAATCAGATAGCTCACGCCGGCACGCAGTGAATACTGGTTCAAAGCGTCTTGAACGCTCCGCCGTCTGCATCGGGGCGGCAGGCTTCTCCTCCGCGGCGCTTCCCTGCTCTCCCACCTCATGTCCGGTGCGCTTCGCAGCCAGAATGTCCTTCGCCTGTCTGCGGTTGACGTAGGCAAGAAGCGCTGCGACACAGTGTTTGCACATCCCTCATAATTATAAAATGCCTCGCAGGTACAGTTGCTGCTCGACACCGAGCCGTATTCATCGACAACTACCGTCACCCGGTAGCTGCCTGTTCTCTTCCACGGACTTCCGCCCGCACTTCGGCGACGGGCAGATCATGCCCAGGTAAATATCATACGCAAACCAGCACGCCCCTGTCTCATAATTCCTTTCCTCTCCGGTAGACTGCCGGATACATCCTCCTTGATATCCGATACGGAAAACATAACCTCTCCTGCTTTTGCCCTCTGTTCTCTGACGTATTATTGTACCATAAAATCCTTTTTTCTTCATTCTTTTCTTTTTAATTTTTTGTCAGAATATGGTACAATGAGACATATCTTGTGATTGAAATACTTTTATTTTCTATGGAGGTCTGTCATGATACAATATACGATCCATGAAGTTGCCGCTTTATTAATATCTCCACGGATGCCATCCGGCTCTACGAGAAGGAGGGACTTGTCACGCCCACGCGCAATCCGGAAAACGGCTACCGCTACTATAACACCGAGCAGATTCACCGCATCATGGGAATCTGTCTCTACCGCAGGCTACATGTGAGCATTGCCGAGATCAAGCGCCTTGTCGAAGTGTCTACACTGGAAGATATCTCCGATGGTTTTCCGGTTTCATTGATTCCCGCAAAAAAGAGATCGGGCGGCTTACCCTGGAAGTCGAAAAAATGTCTTATATGAAACAGCACCTGGATACCCTGGATGAAGGCAGCCGCACTATAAGCATCCAGACGCTTCCCGCTGTCTATCCGCTCTACCATCAGATTCCGCTTTTTAGGTTACCGCACGCTAAAGGATGTCTTTCATTCCCCGCTGTTTTCGATGGGGGAATTTCAGCTACATCTCTCCGTGGAACCGTCCGGTTCCTGCCAGGTCAGCGCCTTCCAGTTTGCCATCCGCGAGCCGATGCTTGCACTCACCCAGCTCAATTCCACCAATCTGCCCAGCCGGGACAGCTGCCGCTGTCTACACCGTAGTCGCATTCCCGACCGAGCATGAGATGTGCTGGGATCTCTCCGCCGTCCTGAAATACGCCGGGGAGCATCAGCTTTCCCTGCAAACCGGAAGCTTACGCTTTCTACGTCTTCAGCATAGCACAGCCAGATGTCATCCTGGATTATTACGAAGTATATCTTCCGCTGGAAGACTCCTCGATTTTTTTCAACCTCCTATTGACCTTAGACCTGCACCAAGGTCTATGTTAGTATCACAAACATCTGGTACTTTCGTACAGGAAAAGGAGGTCTATCATGAACGATTCAAGAGAGTTAACATTACAGGAACGCTCCACAAAGCGTGCCAACTATTGTCTGATGCTTACAGTTCTCATCATTTCCATCTATATGATGTTTCTGTTTATCGGAACCATTCTGCAGGGAAATCATGCTCTTTTCCGTCTTTTTGTCATTGCTGGCATGATTGCCCTCCCTGCAGCTGTTAGTACATTGTTCTATTTTTTAATCCAGTTTCCATACGCTACCGCAATGTCGCGCTTACATGCTTTCTGATCATTTATGAAGTCAGCTGTCTATCCTCAAAACTTTTGTCTATAATCTCTTTATGATTCCCATACTTGTCGCACTGTTAATGTACTTTTGACCAAGCTGGAAATCTGCGCCGGTGTATTAAATATGGTCTGCTGTATTTTTAAACGGTGTTTACTCTGTCCATGTGCTTGGAACCAACTCTTTCCGAAACCAATATGATCTTTGTCATCTGCTCCATTATTATTGTCATCAACACAATCACCTGCCTGGCGTCCCGCGTGGCCGTCCTGCACAACACAGAGGAGCTCGCCGAACTGGAAGCCCACAAGAAAAGCAGGAGGATATGATGAATTCCATCGTGACCGTCGGCACATCCGTCAATGAATCCACCCAGTCCATTCATGCGCTGATCGAGGAGATGACAGAGGCAACCGGCTGCGTCAGCCAGGCAATGGGCGACATTACCGTAAGCATGGAGAGCACAGTCGCAAGCATTCAGGGAACAGGCTTCCATGACCGGACGGACAATTTTAGGACTTTTTGTGTGTGTCCCTTATGGACACCTCTGAACAAAACATAACCGCGCGAAGCCGATGTTTGAATTGCCATCTGCCATATTTTTAATAGCAGATGTTTGACGACGTAGCTGAGACACGGATTGATTTTCCCTCGCCATTTTTATGGCCTCCGCAATTTCCGGGCGTTCCTTATGGTTCTCCATGGAAGAAGCATCTTCCATACTGTCGTACAGGACAGTACCATCCACATCCACACAGGTAATACGCAGTCCGTCATTTTCCAGTGAATATGTGATATCCTTCGAAAGTTCATTCGGACTGATCACCGAGACAACATGTGCCCGTGCCTTTAAATCATCAAATATCTGTTCCTCCAGAATCTGATAAAAAAGAAACATAGAACATACGGCAGTCACCAGAATGGCGATTGCCGCAATCAACATAAAACCGGTATTAATTCTTTTTTTTTCATTCGATCATGTACCCCACATTCCGCACGGTCTTGATACAGCTTCCTGCTGCCCCAAGTTTCTGTCGCAGTGTTTTGATATGCATATCCACGGTCCGGCTCTCGCCCTCGTACTCAAAGCCCCATACCTGATCCATAATCTTGTCTCTGTTTTTGATAGGACAATTCCCGCATTGAGCATCAGATATTTCAACAATTCATATTCTTTAAATGTCAGCTCACACAGCTCCCTCCCGACAAATACCGCATGTTTGTCCATGTCCATCCGGATCTCGCCGTGGCAGATCTTTGTCTCCTCCGCCGCACTTGCGTCCTCGCAGCAGCGCTTTCACTCTGGAAATCAGCTCCATCACGCCAAACGGCTTCGTGATATAGTCATCCGCTCCAAGATCAATCCCTTGACCTTGTCCAGCTCACTGGTCTTTGCGGTAACCATAATGACCGGAATATCTGCCGTATTTTTATTCGCCCGGAGCTTTCCCAGAATCTCCAGACCGTCTTCATCCGGAAGCATGATGTCCAGCAGCAGAAGGGACGGAACCGCCCGCTCCAGCCGTTTGAACAGGCTTTCACCGCTCTCGAATTCCTCCACTTCATATCCGCTGTTCTTCAGCGCATAGCGCTCAATCTCACGGATGTTGACGTCATCTTCCACAATATAAATGGTTGCCATTGTTCTCCTCTCTTCCACAGCTCCCCTGTGCACACCAGATCGAAGATACAGACTACAGCGCGTACTTGCTTCCGAACTCATCCAGCAGTCTGGTGAACTCTGCGCTCTCCGCCTCATCCAGCTGCTCTGTAAAGCTGTGCTCCTCCAGCTGTGTATCTTTCAGCTGCATCATGTACACGGCAATATTGGAACAGTGGTCTGCCACACGCTCATAATTCATGGCGAGATCCGACAGGAGCAGTCCCAGTTCCATACTGCATTTGCCCTTGCGCAGCCGCTTCATGTGATGCTTCTTCACATCTTTATTTAATTCGTCAATTACTTCCTCTAACGGCTCCACCGTATGTGCCAGTGCCTGATCGTTGTTCACAAACGCATCCGTGGTTCTTGTCAGAATGTCACGGATTGCTGCACCGTAGAGATTCATCTCCTCTTCGCCCTTCCTGGAAAACGTCAGATTTTCCATCTGCTGTACGCTCTCCACCACATTGATCGAGTGATCGGAGATACGCTCAAAATCCGTAATGCAGTGCAGCAGCGACGTCACCTGCAGGCTGTCCTTGTAGGACAGATTCTCACTGCTCAGCTTCGTCAGATATGCGGTGATCTTGTCGTCATAGACATCGACCCGGTTCTCCTTGTCAATGACATCCTGTGCTTTCTCCTCCGAATACTCGCCCAGCACGTCCATCGCCTCCAGAATCCATCTCTTGTCATCTCCGCCATCTGGCTTACCAGTGAACGGCACTGCTCAATCGCAAATGCCGGGGAGGACTGCTTAATCTGTCGTCAGGATTACAAATGCATCGTTTGCCGTCTTCTTCCATCTCTGTCTTCGGAATCGTAAGATATGCCAGATTCTCCATCCCTTCGTAAACGGAAGCAGAACCAGAGTAGTAAATACATTAAAAATACTGGTGAACCAGTGCAATATCCGCCGCATTTACGACATCGTTCGTAAACGGGAAACGAAGATTGCATTCCCCTGATAAAACAGGCACCAAAAAAAGAATCGTACCGATCAAGTTAAAATATAAATGTACAAACGCGGTACGTTTTGCACCTCTGTTTGCCCCGATTGCTGAAATCATTGCCGTCACACAGGTACCGATATTCTGTCCCATAATGATCGGGATCACAGAACCATAGGTAAATGCTCCTGTTACAGACAGTGCCTGTAAAATTCCGACCGATGCAGAGGAACTCTGGATGACCGCCGTGAGCAGCGCTCCTGCAAGCACCAAGGAACGGATTGTGGAACATCGTTAAGATATTCGTAAATTCCGGCATCTCCTAAGCGGCTCCACCGCCCACTCATCGCCGACATACCGTACATCAGCACGACGAATCCAAGCAAGATCTCACCGGTAATCTTTTTCTTATCGCTCTTGCCGGACATCAGCAAAATAATACCGATCATAGCCAGAATCGGTGAGAACGATGTCGGCTTTAACATCTGGATAAAAGTTATCCCCCCAATTCCCCTTCAAGCTGAGCAGCCATGCGGTAATTGTCGTACCGATATTGGCACCCATGATGATTCCGATCGCCTGTGAAAGCTTCATAATACCGGAATTAACAAATCCGACTACCATGACCGTTGTCGCAGAAGATGACTGTATGACCGCTATGACGCCTGCTCCTAATAGTACCGCTTTTAACGGATTCGAGGTCAGATTCTCCAGGATGCGCTCCAGCTTCCGCCTGACATCTTCTCCAGTCCAGCACCCATCACATGCATTCCGTACAGAGAACAGTGCCAACCCGCCAATCAGGGACAGTACTCCAAAAATATCCATTCTAATCTCCTTTGCATCTCATTGCTTTACATCTTTTTTCATTTTTTTGACATATAATTTTATTTATACGTATTTTTTTGACATTTTGCAATTAACAATCTGGAGTATGTAAAAAAGCGTAATTTTTATGTAAAATTCCGTGTAAAATCTTTATGTAAAATCTGTGTAAAATCACGGTTTTTTCTTATTTTTAATTCATCATGCTCTCCGTGTAATGGAATAGATGACCCACTCGGCAATATTTGTCGCGTGGTCGCCGATACGCTCAAAATATTTTGCAACCATCAGCATATCCGTCGCCTGCTCCCCGTTTTTTACATTCTCATTGATCTTTTCGATCATCTGTCTGCGGTAAGCGGCAAACAGATCATCCACGACGTCATCCCGCCCGATGACCCAGTGTGCCAGTTCCAAATCTTTTTTGACAAAGGCATCCACACTCTTAATGACCATGTCAGTTGTTTCCTTTGCCATTTCCTTGATCAGGTCAAGCTTGATCTGATTTCCCTTTCGTATTTTGAATCCGGACATCAGGATCGTCATCTCGGAAATATCTGCCGCATGGTCTCTGATACGCTCCATATCCGTGATCATCTTTCAGTGCTGCCGAGATCAGGCGCAGATCCCTTGCCACCGGCTGCTGCTGCAATAATAATTTCATGCAGAGGCTCTCAATATCGCGCTCCTGATGATCGACTTCCTCATCAAACCTATTGCTTGCTGCGCTTTCTCCACATCCTGTCTGATCAGTGCAGAGCATGCCCATCTCGATCGCCTGCTCGATCAGTCCACCCATCTGGATCAATTCATCGTTCAGCTCTAAGAGCTGTCTGTCAAATCTGTTTCTCATTTTCCACTTCCCTCTTTCTTTTCCTGTTATAGATTGCTCCATTTCTACACTTTTTTCTGTATGTCATAACTCCCAGATCCAAAACGTCCGGTGATGTAATCCTCTGTCCGCTTATCCTGCGGCACGGAGAATAACCGCTCTGTCTCACCCGACTCGATCACTTCCCCTAACAGGAAAAATACGGTCTTATCAGAGACACGGACTGCCTGCTGCATATTGTGTGTTACCATAATGATCGTGTACTGTTTCTTCAGTTCAATGACAAGATCCTCGATCTTCGAGGTTGAGATCGGGTCAAGTGCTGACGTCGGCTCATCCATTAAGATGACTTCCGGTTCTCACTGCAAGTGCCCTGGCAATACAAAGTCTCTGCTGCTGTCCACCGGACATTCCGAGCGCACTTTTTTTCAGGCGGTCCTTGACCTCATCCCAGATCGCCGCATCGCGCAGGGATTTTTCCACGATCTCATCCAACTTTGCCTTAGAGCGGATACCGTGTGTTCTTGGTCCATATGCGATATTATCATAGATACTCATTGGAAACGGATTCGGTTTCTGGAATACCATTCCGACACGCTTTCTAAGCAGGTTGACATCCATTCCCTTGTAAATGTCCTCTCCGTCCAGCAAAACATTTCCGGTGATCTTTTTTATCCCTCGACCAGATCGTTCATCCTGTTTAAACTCTTCAAAAATGTGGATTTTCCGCATCCACTCGGGCCAATAAAAGCAGTAATCTCATTTTCGTTAATGGACATATTGACATCCTTTTAGTGCATGAAAATCGCCGTAATACAGATTCAGATTCGATATTTTAATTTTTTTCCCATGTTTTTCCTCTTATTTTCATTTTATCGCTATTCTTTCACTGCTTCAAATTTTTTGCGATCAGGATGATTTTGTCACCCGTTGATCACAAGGACAATGACAAGCAGCACCACTGCAGTCGCATTTGCTTCATTTTTATGTAAACCTTCATTAGAAAGCATACATATGGATGGCGAGCGTACGCCCGGAATCCATAAGGCCCCATCCAACCGGTTTGCCACCGTACCCGCCGTGTAAATAAGTGCCGCCGTCTCTCCGACGATTCGCCCGATTGCTAAGATAATGCCGGATAAAATACCCGGGATCGCACTCGGAAGCACAATTTTAAATATGGTACGCAGTTTTCCTGCACCGAGTCCAAAACTTCCTTCACGGAATGAATCCGGCACACATAAAAGTGCTTCCTCCGTCGTTCTCATGATCGTCGGCAGTACCATGATGGCGAGCGTCATGCCGCTCCGGAGAGATGGAATAGCGCCAGTGCAGTGCAATGTTGTAAAAAAAATAGCATACCGAACAGACCATAGATAATGGAAGGAATACCGGTCAGCGTCTCCGCGGTCAGACGGACAACCTCCACGAATTTATTGCCCTTTCTGGCATATTCGACATGTAAATTGCCGCTCCCACGCCAAACGGCAATGGAAAACACCAGTGATAAGCACAGTCCATAAATACCGTGTTGATGATGGCTGGGAGCATGGACACGTTGTCTGAATTATAATTCCATGCAAACAGGCTCGGCTTTAAATATGGGATACCACTGATTAAAATATAGCCCACCAGAAAACCAGCAGCGTCACCACCGTGAGCGCGGCTGCAGTCAGAACCAGAAGCAGCAGGATCAAAGAGCCGGGATGTCTCCGGTATAGGATTTCATTTTATCTTTTTAATGTTACTTTGTTGATTGGATTTATCTGTTCCATATGTCCCCTACTCCTTTCCGCTTCGCTTAATTGCCGAAAGCGACAGATTGATGATCAGGATAAACGCGAACAGCACCACGCCGGTAGCGATCAGTGCTTCCCTGTGCAGGTCAGTCGCATAGCCCATTTCCATGACAATATTGGTCGTCAGGGTTCTGACTCCCTTCAAGATACTGTGCGGCACACGCGCCTGGTTTCCGGCAACCATAATAACTGCCATTGTTTCTCCGATGGCACGTCCGACGCCGAGGATGACCGCCGCCAGAATACCGGATTTTGCCGCCGGTACCACGACAAAAAGACACTTCTTTCATGCGTTGCGCCAAGGGCAAGCGCCCCTTCGTAATAACTCTGCTCCACTGCGCGGATCGTCGGTTCGGACGCTCCGATGATGGTCGGCAGGATCATGATTCCCAGAAGAATCGACGCACAGAGAATACTCTGTCCGTTGCTGTTCTTAAAATGCTCCCGGATGAACGGTACGAGCACAACCAGTCCGAAAAACCCATATACGATAGACGGAATGCCCGCGAGCAGGTTCACGACCGGCTTTAAGAGCTTGATACAGTCCTTCCGGACAGAATCTTGCCATAAAAATAGATGTAAGTACACCGACCGGCACACCGATGATCAGCGCCCTCCGGTGACATAGATACTTCCCAGTATCATCGGGAAAATACCGAATTTATTGTTTCCCGGCTTCCATTCTTGGTTCCGGTCAGGAATTCCACAAATCCGATTTTCTTCATTGCCGGGATTCCGTTTGCAAACAAGAATATGCAGATCAGCGCCACCGCCACGATGGAGATGACCGCAGCCAGCAGAAATACATATTCCATGATCTTCTCTCTTTTTTTCATCAGAGCCTCCATTTACAGGTTTTCCTAAATAACGTGTATGTTCCACGAAAGGACCGGAAGAACATTCTGTTCCCCCGGTCCGTCCTGCTATGCTATTTTCAGCTGTCCGTCCTAGTTTGCTGCATCCCAGGTTGTTGTCCCGCCCGTGAAGATACCCTTTACAGTGTCGGAGGAGATCCTCTACCGGGTTCTCCTGGTTTACGATCACTGCGATACCGTCCATGGCGATCTTCGTTGCGGTAAGTCCTTCTTCTGTCTCGGAATCCTTTAACTCGCGGGAAGCCATACCGATGTCAAGTGTGCCGTCTGCTGCGCCGGTCATACCTGTGGTAGAATCACTTGTCTGAAGCTCGATCTCCACATTTGCATTGACTGCCTTGTAAGCCTCGATCAGTTTCTCCATTACCGGAGATACGGAAGAGGAACCGCCGACTACGACTTTGCCTTCTGCTCCATTGGACTCGAATGCTGCTGCGGAATCATCTCCGATATAACCGTTGTCGGAGATTACTTTCTGCCCGTCACCGCTCATGATGTAGTTGATGAAATCCTGTGCAGCCTCGCTGACCTCGCCCTTTGTTGCAATGTTGAACGGTCTTGCGATCTTGTAGGTGCCGCTCTTGATGTTCTCTACGGTAGCCTCTGCTCCGTCGATCTTCACTGCCTTTACCGTGTCGTTTAGGGAACCAAGGGATACATATCCGATTGCGTAGGTGTCACCTGCTACCGATGTGAGCATAACGTCCGTGCTGTTGGTGATGATCGCTTCCTCTGTGGTGTTATCCACTTTCTCGCCGCTCTCATCTTTTTCTTCTACACCGAACAGCTCGATGAATGCACCTCTGGTACCGGAACCATCCTCACGGGAATATACGGCGATTGCTGATGTATGATCGAAATCTGCATTCCCTGCCGGTGCAGCTTCGCTTGTGGTTATCTGCTGCGTCTGCGGTGGCTGCTGCATCTGTGGTTGCTGCGTCTGTGGTGGTGTCTGCTGTCTCACTGCTGCCGCATCCTGCGAACATGCCCGCTGCCATAACACCTGTCAATAACATACACATTACTCTCTTCTTCATTTTGAATCCTCCATTCAATTTTACGGAATTTCTTCTCCGTTTTTTCTTTTACCTCGTTTCTTAGAACATGGTTTACTTTACGGGAGGAATGTAAAATGCAGAAGAGCACTTATGTAAAACCTGTGTAAAAATCCTGTCACATCATTTCGATCTGCTGGCGCAGCCTAACATCTTATTGTCCACCTTTGCGATCACATCCGAGTAGCCGCGCGTCTCGCGCTCCACATTGGCGATCTGTCCGGCATCCTTCTTATAACACATCTGTGTGTCCAGCTCCGCCCAGTAATCCATTGCAAACGAGCGGATCTGGATCTCCACACGGATCTCCGTGACCGTGTCGTTGTACGTCACCGGAACGCCCGCAATCACATGAATACTCTGATAGCCGCTCTTCTTGGGATTTTTCACATAATCCTTTTCCTGATAATATGAAAATCCTTCTGCTTCTTGATGGCATCCGCAATCCGGTAGATGTCGTCACAGAAAAAGCACACGACCCGGATGCCGGCGATGTCATTGAGAGTCTGCACCGCCTCCTCAAAAGAGACTTCCCGCCCTTTCTTTTTGAGTTTTTGGTGACGCTGTCCGGCGTCTTGATGCGGCAGGACATATTGCGAATGACCTGGCGGTGGCATTGTTCCGTCAGTCAGCATTGATCAGTCTTAATCGTGCCTGTACGAGATCCATGGCGGCGGCATAGGATAGCTGCACCATCGGTCGTAACAGTTTCTCACTCAACAGGTCCTCATTCGGCAATTTTTGTTCTCCGTTTTGCTTTTCCTTTATTTCTATTCGCTTCTTTTTCTTTTTAGAATCATTCTTTGGCAAAACCCGCTGCGCCTCCCATCGCACCGCTCTGTGACGTCTCCCCCTCCATGCACCGGCGCTGCATCTGAAAGCAGATAAATCCCACAACAAACATGGCGGCGATCGCTGCCACACCGGCTCTTGATGTATCAAACAACTGCGTGGTGATTCCCATCAGCATTGTTCCCATAAAGGAAGCTCCTTTTCCAAAAATATCGAAGATGCCGAAATACTCCGTCGACTTTTCCTTCGGGATGATCTTTGCATAGTAGGAACGGGATAATGCCTGGATGGCACCCCTGAAAAACACCGACAAACGTTGCCATCATCCAGAATTTCCATGCCGCATCCAGCCACAGTGCATAGACCGCAACCACAAAGTAGGCACCGATGCAGACCGAAATGAGTTTTGAAGCTGCAAAGCGCTGGGTCAGTTTTCCGAAAAGAATCGCGCACGGGAATGCGACGACCTGCGTGAGCAGCAATGCCATCAGAAGGCTGGTGTCGCTGATTCCGACATCTTTTCCATAAGAAGTTGCCATTTCTATGATGGTATACACGCCATCAATATAGAAGAAAAAACGCTGCCAGAAACCACAGCACCTTTTTGTCATCCCGGATCTCCGCAAAGACTTTGCCGAGTCTGGAAAAAATCCCGCGCACATCGGTGCCGCCCGCTTCCACATAGTATTTCTGCTGATAGTTCCGCAGCAGCGGGAGTGTCACAACCACCCACCATGCCGCGTTGATAAAAATGCAATCATCATCGCAACCGTGCCGGAAATGCCGATCGCATCCGCGCCGAGGATCAGACCGAGGCTCGCCACAAACGGCACGCAGCTTCCGATGTATCCCCACGCATAGCCCTGGGAGGACACCTCATCCATCCGCTCATCCGTCGTGACATCCACAAGCATGGAATCATAGAAAATGAGGCTTCCGGAAAATCCGACTTTTGCAATCACAAAAATGGCAAGAAACAGAATCCATGTCCGCGGAATCGCAAGCGCCGCACAGCCGAGCACTCCCATCATCATGAAAAATGTAAACAGCGGCTTCTTGCGGTTCTTATTGTCGGCAACCGCACCGAGCACCGGTCCTAAAACCGCCACAATCAGCGTTGAGATCGAGATGGCGTAGCTTAAATATGCGGTGGAATCCGAGGCGCTGATGCCGTTTGCGGACGCCATGTTTTTGTAGTAGATCGGTATAATCGTCGACACCAGAAGTGTGAACGCCGAATTTCCGACATCATACAGTACCCAGAATTTTTCGAGTCTGCTCATTTTTCGTTTTCATAATCTTTTACCTCTTCTTCCTTAATAAAGCGGAATATTTCATCATAATATTTCGTACG
>VOFB01004523.1_pt1 | contig 13105 bp, 23 predicted proteins | sample 5384141 | NCBI WGS metagenome assembly VOFB01 (sample SAMN12384721, study PRJNA508395) | human gut metagenome | isolation source: healthy gut A | host: Homo sapiens | reverse complement strand
ACCATGTTCCGGAGAGCCTGCTTCGTTATCGGCGGCGGAGTGATCGGCCTTGAGCTTGGCAGCGTGTACAGTTGAGATGAGCCCCAAGCTCCTGCCGCTCATGGATTCGGAGCTTACCGCGATGATTCGCCGCCAGCTTGAGACCAAGGGCATGGAGATACTCACGGAGAGTAAGGTCGTCTCCGTGGAAAACTGCGGCGCTGGCGGCAGAGTTCATATCGAGTGTCCGGAACGGCGAGAGGACAGTGGAGGCAGAAAAGATACTGCTCTGCGTTGGCCGTAAGCCCAATATCGAAGGACTGGGACTTGAGAAAGCCGGAGTAAAGACGGAGCGCGGCTATATCCAGGTCAACGATCGGATGGAGACTTCCGTTCCGGGCATATGCCGTCGGCGACTGCAACGGGAAGCTTATGCTGGCTCATGCCGCAATGGCTATGGGCGAGACGGCGGCCGAGAATGCAGCTGGCGGCAGCAAGACCTTCATTGCGGCTTACAGCCCGTCCTGCGCATATATCGGTCCCGAGCTTGCCGGTGTTGGATATACCGAGGAACAGCTCAAGGAAAAGGGCGTGGACTACAAAGTCGGCAGATTTGTTACCGCCGCAAACGGCAGAAGCCTTGTGTCCGGCCATGTTGACGGCATGGTCAAGATCATTGCCGGTAAAAAATACGGCGAGATACTCGGTGTACACATCATGGCGCCGAGCGCGACCGAGCTTATCGAAGAGGCGGCGCTGGCCATTCGGCTCGAAGCCACGGTGGATGAGCTTGTGGATACGATACACTGCCACCCGACCGTGTCCGAGGCGCTGCGCGAGGCGGCGCTTGCGGTAGATGGCCGCGCGATACATATGCCGAATAAAAAGAAGTAAACCGATAACCACCTAAGTCTGCCGTCTTATGTGCGGCCGCAGAAAAACGAAAACCGCCATGCTCAGACACTGTTCTGAACATGGCGGTATTTTCTTGCCGTTCAAATATATTTTGCCGTGAATTCGTCAAGAGCTGGAATGCTTTCACAGCGCCAGTATTCCGCGCCGTTGTCGGTTCGCTCTACAAGCTTCTTGTTATACAGCTCGCGCCGCAGTGCCGCGGGATCGTGGAACGTGCTCCACGCGTCCAACAGGTCGTTCAGCTCGGCTTCGGAATAGCGCCTGTCCGGCTCAAGCTTCCCAGCAAGATACCACAGCGCGGCGAGCTTTTTACGGTTCTTCGCGGGGAACGCGGTGAGCTGCATTTTGCCGTTGAGAAAAGGCTGAATCAGCCGCAAAGAGAGAAGAATCATCCATTTTTGCATCCCCGATCATCTCGGTGAACAGTCTGTCGCGGTCAAAATCTCCGGAGACAAAAGCCGGGAATTTCCTTTATCGCCTTGCAGATACTGAGGCTGAAGCCGGTCAGAATAGCGCCGATCTCCGCGTCGGGTATGGGCAATCGCCGGTGACGATGAGCGCGGCGATGCCGTACACCACGATCCACAGGTCGCGGAAATAGCGCTCGGCTTCGGCTTCGCTGATGTGGTATATCCGCTCCAGCGGCTCCTTCACATAGTCCAGCGAATGGCGCATCGCGTCCATCGCGCCCTTTTCACCCGCGTCATGCGTGAGAAAAAAGAAGCCTGTACAGCTCCGGCTCCTCGCGCGCGAAGCGGATATACTGCATTCCAAAGCCGTAAAACGGGATTTCCGCCCGCAGCCCCTCTTCCACGTAGCCGTCGTATATCGACTCCGCCGCCGAGCGCACCCGCGCCGCGAGCCTCGGCCATCGTAGAAAAGCAGGTGAACACCGGCTGGGTCGATACGCCGAGCTCGTCCGCAATAGCCCGCGCGGTCAGCGCGCCTATGCCATTCCGGCGCACTACCTGCAGGGCGGCGTCGGTTATTTCCGCTCTGGTAAATTTGAATTTCGGTGCCATATAAACTCTCCGTTTTCGTCAGCATCAAAGATTTTTTATCTGGTTGCTTATCAGCATGCCCACTGTGTCCGCAAACATGCTCAGCGAGCGGATGCGCGCAAAGTCGCGCCCGTAGACAAGCTTCGCCGAGGCGACGTCCTCGTCGTCGCCGGTGAACACGCACATCACCGCGATGCCGTCCGCCCGCGCACGGCGCACCTCAAGCGCGGAATCGGTCAGTCCGACGTCCTTTTCGTATGTTACAAGCTCGTCCGTCTCGCGGCGGCGGATCTTTACAACGTCGTTCGGCTTCACGTCGGACAGGACGATGAGCAGCTTGTGCTCGTATGGGGAAGCGTTCATCAGCCGGTGCAGCGCGGCGATGGCGAGGCCGTCGCGGTTGCGAGCCGTTGGAGACGTATTCAAATATCCGCCGATTGTCGCGCGGACGGTCATAGTCCCGAAAAACGCGGAGCACGGTGTAGCCCGTCATGGAGCAGAACGAACTGACCCGACAGGGAATGCCGCAGCGCGTGAGGCTCTCGGCGACCATGGCCCTGCGCGGAGACGATCTCCTGCCGCGTTTTCTGCGAGGTCGAGGCGTCGAGCAGTATGTCCACCGACAGCCCGCCGATGTCGTCATGCTCCGTCTTGCGGAACACGCGGCTGTCGCCGAAGCTCAGCGCGCGCCATACGCGCCCGCCGTCGAGCCGACCGGAATTCGCGCGGATGATGGCGGGCTGAAGATGCATGAGCGCTGAGTTCTGGATCTTCGAACTCAGCTTTGCTATGGCGCTGCGGTTCTGCGCGAGGCTTGCGTCGTAGCTTGCGCGGTTCTTCACTATCTGCGCCGCCTCGCGCTGGCGCGACAGCGCTTCAAAGCCGTTGCGTATCTGCGCCGCGTCCGGACGGTCGCCGGATGTGATGAGCAGATGGCAGGATTCATGGCTGCCGGTACAGAGCTCGCGTTCGAGCTTGTCCGTTTTTGCAGGAGAGAATATGCTCCTGCCGTACTTTGTCTCCATGAACTCGCGCAGTTCCTGCGCGGTCATCTTGGTTTTCAGCTCTTTCTGCTTGCACGTCGCCGTCCGCCGAGCCGCCGTAGACGTCCTGCGGATGCTTTTGCGTGAAGCCAAGGCCGAACCTGCGAAACTGGGTATCGGCGTTCTTCCTGCCGCGCTTTTTTGAACGGTGCGTGAAGCTGCGCTTCTGCGCGCGTCGGCGCTCCTCGGTGCATATCTGAAACCAGCGCTCGAACAGCTCCTTCGCCCGCGCGGCGATCTCCGTTTCCGTCATGTCCGGCGTGAACTCCAGCTCGTCGAGGAGCTTGGAGTCGTATTTGTTCATGCGCGATTCAAGCCCCAGCACGCGCGAAAAAGTGCGCGAGCGCGAGCGAATCGTAGAATTGAAAATCCTCCGCACCCTGATGCTGTCGCACGAACTGCTCGGCGTATCTGCGCCGAAGCGCTTCCAGCGCCGGGCGCCGGCAGCTCTCGCTGATAGACGCAGTTTTCAAGCCCCAGCCAGAACAGATCCGTGTATGTGTCGGCGTCCTCATATTGCTGAAGCCCTGCGAATATCTGCGCGAACACCGCGTAGTCGTAGTGCTTCCGCGCCGCGCCGAAGATGCAGTTCCAGTAGAGGTCGGCTCTGCCTTTCACGTCGTAGGCGCGGAAATCAGGGCGGAAGTCGTAGCGGCCGGCGCAGTTCCAGACGATGTTTGCCGCGCGCTTCTGCTGCCGCTCGTCGATCTCTGTCATGGCTCGAACAGGTCACTGCGGCGCAGCTCGCCGGGATGCGCGCGCCGACGATATCGGACACGAGCTGGCGCTCGAAATCGTCAAAGCTCTTGTTGAGGATGCCCATCTCAAGCGCCTCGCCGAGACTCAGTCCCTGCTCCGTGAGATGCACGGCGGCGATCAGGCCGCGCAGATCGAGCGCCTTTGTGGATATCTCGGAGCTGTCGCACTTCTTGCGGATCTCCTGAAACAGCTCCGCAAGCTGGCGGGCGTATTCCGCGCGAAGCTTCCGGGAACGTGGCCTTCAGCGACTTTTTCAAGGCTGTCGGCAGAGATGACGGGCATGTTTATCACCATGAAGCGCGAGGCCAGCGCCTCGTTCAGCTTCGCGCGTACCGGCGTAGCCGTAGTTCATCGTCGCGATGAAGCGCGTGCAGGTGGAGAGCGTAATGCGGTCGTAGCCCGGCACGTCGATTATGCGGCGGAAGTCCAGTGTGGCGTGGAGCACGGAGAGATTCGTTCTTTGCCATGTTTATCTCGTCGAGCACGCCGAAGCCGCCCTCCACGGCGCATTGGTATATCGGCCCGCGGCGCAGCGTCACCTCGCCGTTTTTGAAAGTGTCGGTGCCGATGAGCGAGGCGGCGTCCGTGTTGAGGTAGAACGAAATGTCCCACTGCGGGCGCTGGAACACGGCGGCAAGGTTCTCGGCCAGAACGTTTTTGCCGGTGGCCTTCGGCCCGACCAGCAGCAGGTTTTCGCCCGCGAGTACGGCGGCTATCGCCTCGCGCCAGACCTCGCAGCCGTAATATTTATATTTGGGGCAGGGATGCGTCCGGCGTTCTCCGGCGCTGCGGGAAAGCTGCGGCGAAAGTCCTCGATTCGGGCGAGCATTTCCTCGTCTATACCTTCGCTGCGCAGAAAATCGAGCATGTTTATCCCTCCATTTTATGTCTGATTCCTATGCTAATATTGTAGTCCTAAATTGGAAAAAGTCAAATGTTTTTGGCTGAATGTTAAATCGCGTTGCTTGCCTAGACGGGTGTGGGCATTTATAATGAAAGCGAAAGGGCGGTGCGCATATGATCGGAGAACAAATCAAGACGGCCAGAAAGGCGAAGGGCGTCAGTCAGGAGGAACTTGCGGTGCGGCTTGGCGTTGTCCGCCAGACAGTGTCCAAGTGGGAGAACGGAATGTCAGTTCCGATGCGGACGTCCTGATTAAAATCGCGGAGCTGCTTGATGTACCGGTGAGTCAACTGCTGGGTATCGAGCCGGAGAGCGGCGCGTTCAGGACATGGCCGGAGAACTTGCGAGGCTGAATAAAGGAGCTTGCGGCCAAAATTCAGAAGGAGAAGCTTCGTGCCGAGCTGGATAAAAAGCGCGGGGTTATTCTCTGCTGTCGTTCGGAACTTTGATCGCCGCGCTGACGGTAAAAATCGAACTGCTGTCGCTGCTGCTGGCGGGCGCATGTATGCTTACCATGCTGGCGATACTGTACCGGAATCTGACGCTGTTCACCGGTGCGGCGGCAGACAAAGCCGGAATCGGCGCCCTGAGAGCTGCAACAATATTTGATGCCGTCGTGCTGCTGCTTGCTCTGACTGTCGCGGCACTGGATAAAACGGCGTTGGTCGCATTATCCGAGGACGGGGAGAGACTGCTCGCCGCCGTAATCATGTGCGGCATCATGCTGTTCGGCGGCTTCATATCGCCCAGACTGCCGTACAATCGGCATACCGGCCTCAGACTCCCTTGGACTGTGCGGGATGAGGACACATGGAATGTCGCGCATAGAGTGCTTGGCTACATCTCCTTGCCGATGACCATGCTGTATTGACATTCACTTTTTTGGACTTATACTCAGTGCTATGGATTCTGTCCAGATAAAAACTAGGAGGTTATAGTATGCGTTTAGCAAAACATTACCGGAAAAAGTAGAAGAATACTTACAGAAAAAAACAAACTGTAATGATCTGTGTGGGCTGTACGGAAAACCACGGAAAACATATGCCCCTGGGAACTGACACCCTGATCCCGGACCGCATCGCCGAGCTTCTGGAGGAGAAATCCGGCGTCATGATCGCGCCCACCATCCCCTACGGAGCCACCAACACCATCTATGGCTGCCCGGGCACCATTACCATCGGCACCGATGGACTGATCATGCTCCTTACCAAGGTGTGTGATTGTCTGTATCGTTACGGCTTCCGCAAATTCATTATTCTCAATGGTCACGGCGGCAACTGCAAGGCTATTGAGCAGGTGGGCATGGAGCTTCACAAAAAAAGGAGCCTGGCTTGCTTGCTTAAACTGGTGGCTTATGGCCGGAGAGCTGAACCCGGAGTGGAAGGGCGGCCACGGCAGTGCCGAAGAGACTGCCGGCATTATGGGTGTTGATCCTTCTCTGGTGGATATGGATTATATCCATGAGCCTATGGATCTGGTAAATGATGTATCAGAAAATATGCCCACCACAGGCTGGGGTTCTGTAAACTTCAAAGGTGCCACCGTGGTATTTCCCCGGGAATACAGGAACTACACCAAAATGGCTGGTACGGCACCGATGAGCCTCATCTGGCCACTGAGGAATGGGGAAAAGAAATGCTCCAGACCATGGCAGACTACATTGCAGACTTCATAGAGGAATACGAGAAAATTGATCTGCCTCATCCTGCCGAGTAAGATTCGGCACCAAACAATCTATATAATAATAGGAAATAATAGGAAAAGGTTGTGTTTACCCATGAATAAAAACCCTGAAACCCTGAAAATGATTCAGGAGCTGTCCGATGCCATCGGGCCTTCCGGATTTGAAGATGAGGCAGTAAATACTGCCCGGAAATATGTGGAAGATATTGCCCGTGTGGAGGAAGACTGCTTAAGAAACCTTTATATGTACCGCAACACCAACACAGGAGACAAGCCTGTGTTCATGCTCGATGCCCACAGCGATGAAGTGGGCTTTATGGTTCATTCCATCAAACCAAACGGAACCCTTCGTTTTGTAGAATTAGGTGGCTGGAATACCAATTCTCTGCCCTCCTCCAAGGTTCTGGTAAGAAACCGCGACGGTGCCTATATTCCCGGTGTTATCGCGCAAAACCGCCTCATTTTATGTCCGCCGCGGAGCGTAACGGCGGGAACAATATTTCGATTCAGAATCTGGTGATTGATATCGGCGCAGTAAGTGATCAAGATGCCATTGAAAACTTTGGCATCCGTATCCGGTGAACCCATCATCTCCGATGTCAAATTCGAATATGATGAAGCACACGATATCATGATTGGAAAAGGCTTTGACTGTCGTATCGGCTGTGCTTTGCCCTTCTGGAAAACCATGCGTCGTTTGGCCAATGAGCAGCTGAACGTGGATCTGGTAGGTGTTCTCTCTTCCCAGGAAGAAGTGGGAGAACGAGGTGTCCACGTGGCAGTCAATAAAGTGAAACCGCAGATTGCCCTTTTGTTTTGAAGGATGCCCGGCTGATGACACCTTCACCGAGCCCTATGCCATTCAGACTGCACTGAAGAAAGGCCCCATGATTCGTTTTCTGGACAGATCCGTGATCTCCTCCCCAGATACCAGCGCTATACCCTGGATCTGGCTGAGAAAAATCATCTGGCCATCCAGTCCTCCGTTCGGGAAGGCGGCGGAAATAATGGTGCTATTATCAATACTTCCATGGATGGTATTCCGGTAATCGTGGTAGGTGTTCCCGTCCGTTATATTCATACCCATTACGGCATCAGTTCTTACTATGATTTTGAGGCTACCGTTCAGCTTGCTATGGCAGTGGTCAAATCCATGACAAAAGAAATCATCGAATCGTTCTAAGCCCAAAAAGAACATTCTCTTTTGAGAATGTTCTTTTTTTATAAAACGTATTTATTTTACACAATGGCATGCCACAAAATGTTCCGAGCAATCTCCTTGAGCGTGGGAGTTTCCTGGCGGCATTTGTCGGTGCTGGACACAATCCTTGACCTGATTCCAAAGCCTGCTGTCTGCGGTCAGGAGATACAATGCCGCAAGCAAGGCATAGTTGCTGCGGTTCATGTTCCTGCTGACCTCCAGGAACACGGTGCGGTGTATGTCCATGGTATTTAATTATGCTGATGCAACGCGCAAATGCGAATCAAGAAAAATCTCATTAAGCAAAAGAAGCAGGTGAACTGTAAATTCACCTGCTTCTTTGGGGATGGGATGTAACCGGACTTGATATAACAAAACCGCAAGGCGTTGGCCTTGCGGTCTGTTGATGGTGGAGATAAGCGGGATCGAACCGCTGACCTCTTGAATGCCATTCAAGCGCTCTCCCAGCTGAGCTATACCCCCACAGGCAAGGTGTATCTTATCAGACATGCGGCCAAATGTCAAGAGTTTTTTCACGCGTTTCGGAAGTCTTTGAAAATAATTTTATGCGGCTGGGTATGATATTATATTTTGTAGGCATTGACAAAGTGTGATATAATACATTTTTAGAAAAAATAATATGTGGAGGCATCTGCAATGACAAAGATTGATATATTCTCAGGTTTTTTTCTCGGCGCGGGCAAAACTACGCTCATCCGCAAGCTGATAGCTGAGGGCTACAAAAACGAAAAGCTCGTTCTTATCGAGAACGAATTCGGCGAGATCGCAATTGACGGCGGTTTCCTGAAGGACGCCGGCGTTCAGATAACCGAAATGAATTCCGGCTGCATCTGCTGCACGCTGGTCGGTGACTTCACAAGGCGCTCAAGAAGGTCATGGAGGAGTACGCACCGGATCGTATCATCATCGAGCCGTCCGGCGTCGGCAAGCTCAGCGACGTGGCGCATGCCGTGGAGCAGGTCGAGGGTGCACATCGGCGCAAAGGTCACTGTCGTCGATGCGGGCAAATGCCGCATGTATATGCGCAACTTCGGCGAGTTCTTCAATGACCAGGTCGAGAACGCCGATCTCATCGTCATGAGCCGTACCGACACTGCGAGCGCGGAAAAGATCCTTGCCGCGACCGAGCTTCTGCAAGCAGCTCAATGCCAGGCCGGACTCATCAGCACGCCGTGGGACAAGCTCAGCGGCGAGCAGATAGTCGAGGCGATGGAGCACAACGCTCTGCACGAAGAGCTGGAGCACATGGAGCATGAGCACCACCACGAGCATGAGCATGACCATGAGCACCATCATCATGACCATGATGAGCATGATGAGCACTGCACCTGCGGCTGCCACGATCATGATCACGATGAAGACGAGCACGAGCATCATCATGACACGACCAGCATGAGCATGACGAGCACTGCACCTGCGGCTGCCATGATCACGAGCATGACCATGATGAGCACGACCATGAGCATCATCACCACCACCATCACGCCGACGAGGTGTTCACAAGCTGGGGCACCGAGACGACCCGCAAGTTCACGAAGGACGAGATCGAGCACATCCTCGAGGAGCTCGACAACAGCGAAAAGTACGGTATGATCCTGCGTGCAAAGGGCATCGTCGCAGGCCGGGACGGCGAGTGGATCCACTTCGACTATGTGCCGGAGGAGACCTCTGTGCGCAACGGCAGCGCCGGTGTCATCGGCCGCTTGTGCGTGATAGGTTCCAAACTTAACGAGGGCGCGAAGGAAGCTGTTTGAACAGTGAACCTGATAGAATATTGATGGATGTTCCCGGTTTACCTCTTTACGGGCTTTCTCGAATCAGGCAAGACAAAATTCATACAGGAAACGCTGGAGGACAAGCGCTTCTGCAACGGCGAGCGCACGATGCTTCTCGTCTGCGAGGAAGGCGAGGAGGAGTACGACGAGTCCCGTTCGCCGACAAGAAGTAACATCCATGTCATCGAGACGAAGCGAGCTGACGGCGGCGAAAACCTTTGACATCCTCGCGAAAAAGCATCGCGCTTCCCGTGTGCTCATCGAGTACAACGGCATGTGGCAGCTGAAGACGCTGTACGACAACATGCCGGAAAACTGGGCGGTCTATCAGGAATTCATGTTCGCGGATGCGACGACATTCCTCACTTACAACGCCAACATGCGCGGCCTTGTTGTGGATAAGCTCTCCGGCTGCGAGTTGGTCGTGTTCAACCGCTTCAAGCCCAACATGGACAAGATGGAGTTCCATAAGATAGTCCGCGGCGCGTCCCGCCGGAGTGACATCGCCTACGAATATGCCGGAGGCAAGGTCGAGTATGACGACATTGAGGATCCGCGCCGTTTGACCTGACCGCGCCCGTCGTCGAGATCGGTGACGATGACTACGCTGTGTGGTATCGCGACCTGTCCGAGGAGCCGAAAAAGTACGAGGGCAAGACCGTGCGCTTCGAGGATATACAGTTCGCGGCGCTGGTCTGCCAGTGGGACAAGGCCGAGACCATGACGGACGACTCCTGGATCATTTTGACCGCGAAGGTGAACTTCAAGTTCCACCGCGCGTACAGCCGCAAGGGCCCCGTCCTGACCTACATCAGCCACGAGAACTGCGAAGCTCCGGCGCAGGATGTTGCGACTTTCTATTGATTAAAATGATAAAATATCGCCTCATGCCGGCAGGCATGGGGCGGTTTTTTCGGCGGCGTGAATTTTTGCATAAATTTGATAAAATAGAGATAACCCCTGACTGCGGCTCGTGCCTTCCAACCAGTCAGGGGTTACTTCTGCGAATTCTTAGTATCTAACATCTTGGTTACCTCTCTTTCGTTAGAATGTAGCGCCGCATGTCAACGGGACACATTTTACCAAGCACAGATATTTATTTTTCTTGCCTCTAAGTGGGGCGGACTTATGTGCTTCTGTCCTCCTGCGTATTTTTGATCTTGCAGCCAAACCCGAATCACTTCCTGTGTCGGGTGTCTTATTTGTACATCGGACTCACCCTTTCTGATGCTAATATAGCAAACGGGACGCCGTTTTTCAATTCGCAGAATCCATGATTTTGAGACGCGTTTTTGTGCACGTGTATGAAAAAACTGCAATTTTAGCCGCAAAGGCTTTGACATTGTTGACAATGGAGCAGGACTTTTGTACAATAATATTGTTGCGGGTCAAAATTTGCTCCGCATTTTTATATTCTTTAAGGCACGCCACGGCGCATCGCGCCGTTGACAACGAACACCGCACAGGGTATAATAAATTATATGATATATATCAAATGATATGTTTTAGGTCGACTGAACTTGAGGGGGAGAAGCTATGGAGATCAAGCGCTTGGAAAGAGAATAATACGCCGGAAGGAAGTTCACCGCGCGCTATCAGACGCAGGGCTATTATGACATCTGCGCTGGCGAAGGCGGCTTCTGTGTGAAGTACACGCCCTTCGGTAAAACCGAGGAACGGTCGTTTGACGCTGTGTTCTTCGGCGAGTGGCTGGAGGAGCCGATTAGCGTTCGGGGCGTTTGATGGCGAGGAGCTGATTGGCTATGTTGAAGGCTCGCCGGAGAGCTGGAACAACCGATTTCGGATAAGCAATATCTGTGTGTTCGAAAACGCAAAGCGCGGCAGCTGGCGTCGGAACGAAACTGCTGGACGCAATCCAGGCCGCAGCGGCGTCCTCCGGAGCGCGGATGATCGTCCTCGAAACGCAGTCCTGCAACGAGAACGCGATCGCGCTTTACCGGAAGAACGGCTTCGAGATGATCGGGTTTGACCTGTACGCCTACTCGAATGACGATCCGGAGCGGCACGAGGTGTGCTTCGAAATGGGGAAGAAGCTGAAATAACCGCGAATGGGGTGGCTAACGGATGAAAATTCTTGTCTTTAACGGCGCCCAAAGAAGGAACGCAGTGACACGATGCACATCACGCGCGCATTTCTAGGCGGCATGAACGAGACCGCGCCGCAGGAGGTGCAGAGCATCAACGTTGCTGACATGCATATCGAGTTCTGTCGCGGCTGCTTTGCCTGCAAATATAACGGTGGGCGCTGTGCTATTGACGACGATATGCGCGAGATTCTGGAGCAGATGCTCGCAAGTGGCCTGCTGCTGTTCAGCTTCCCACTCTATTGCTGAGGGGATGCCTGCGATGTTGAAAAACATCATCGAGCGTACTCTGCCGCTCTCGTCCATGGCGATGGCAGAGATGAACGGACGCTATGTCCACGTCGGGCAGCGGGATTATTCGCATCTCAGATATCTGATGATTTGCGGCTGCGGATTTCCGAACAGCCGCCGCAATTTTGAACCGGCAGTACGTCGTTTGAGCTGATGTTTCCCAATAATCATACGATCCTGACTGTGCCGGAAAGCCCGATGCTCAGCGCACCGGAGGCCGCGGCAGTGACTGTTCCGCGGCTGGAGCGGGTGAAAAAGGCTGAGCGGCAGTTTGCGGAAACAGGGGAGATAGACCCGGCACTGCTGGCCGAGATAGCTTCCCCGATGATTCCGGAGGATACCTACGCAAGGATCGTCAATGGGAATGTATAAAGGAGATCAATATGAAAAGAATAGTTGTGTATGTTCATGGGAAGTTGGCGGCTCGGCGGCGCAGAAGATGGTGAAATTTTGTCTCGGGTGAGGAGCCAAGACGGAAAAAATCAACACTGGAAAAGCGGAGATGGCAGTTTTCCGCATTGAAAAGACCAGAGATCATGTCAAACCATCATCTGCGGGATATGGGAGGCAGGCCATCAGTTAAGGGCTAAAAATAGCCTTTGACCTGTTCTTTGTAGGAAGAACGGACAAGGTTGAGGCGATGGCGGTTCCTCGCAAGATTTGACTTTTATGTTGAAATCACTATAAGGTCGCCCATCTTGGCCAAAGAAGCTTGCTTTTTATAGAATCTACTATCCCTGATACCTTATTCTTTCAACCAGCGTTTCCTTTTTTCAGATTACTGCTTAAAACACAGGAAAGCACAATACAAACAATACACAGGAAAGCCCCATGGTAAGAATCGTAGCAATGGTTCTTTTCGGATTGCCTGTCACATTTGCCATTGCCATGGAGAAAACGGTGACATCTTTTCTGCCTTTTCGTCTGCCCTGTTTTTGCGTTTTGGAGCCGTCAAGATACCGTGTCGCTTCGATGGGTGAAATCCGGGAAACAATTTTCATGGGTTTGCGCAGAGCCAAAACGACCGTAAGAAACGATACACAAATGCAGATGAGCATAATTGTCAGTGAAAACAGAGGCACCTGATGGTTCTTGATTCCGGACAATACCAGATTTCCCTGCTCCACCAGCCAGTTGAAGCCGACTTTTTGCAATCAGGAAACCAAACAGCAGCCCCAGCGGTATCGAAGGAACCGCCAGAAGAATGCCCTCACGAAAGATCAACTGCTTCATCTGCTTTCTGGTTGCACCCAGCGCCTTGATTTTTCCGTACTCCTGAACCTTCTGGGCGATCCCGACCTGGAAGATATTATAAATGACCACAACGGAAAACAGCACGATTCCGAGGATCAGGGTTCCACAAACCACAATCATTTCATAGCTCGGCTGCAATACCCACTGCAGGTAGAGGTCATTGATGATCACGTTT
>VOFB01002942.1_pt1 | contig 13129 bp, 29 predicted proteins | sample 5384141 | NCBI WGS metagenome assembly VOFB01 (sample SAMN12384721, study PRJNA508395) | human gut metagenome | isolation source: healthy gut A | host: Homo sapiens | reverse complement strand
CTTATCGGCAATGATCTGCTGAATCTCATTGTCGTCATTGATCTCTGAACCGGGAACTGCAAAAAAAGCCGTAAATTCTTTTACATTCCCCACCGGCTTCCGTGCTGTCTGCACCGTCTGCGTTTTCCTTTGCGTCTGTCGATGCCGCATCACTCCGCATCCGGCAAAACATGGCTGCCAGCATTGTGGCTGCCAGCAATACACTGATAAGTTTCCTCTTCATCTTGTAACTACCTCCTATTTGATAATACTATTTTACCTTTCTGGCAGATTCAGACAATTGAGGAAGATAGATAAAAGCAGGGCAAAAGTATAGGTTCTTATTTCCATACTTTGCCCTGCTTTTGAACTTGCCGTATTTCCTTTATGCCTCACGCCGGAACTTCGCCGGTGTACAGCCTTTTACCAGAATAAAACGGTTCACAAAATAATCAAGATCATGATACCCCGACTTCCTCCGCAATCTCGACAATCTTCTTATCGGTATGTAACAGCAGATCCGCTGCCCGTTCCATTCTGTAATTATTCAGATAATCTTTGAATGACTGCCCGTTTTCTTACGGAACAGCTGTCCCAGATATGCGCTGTTGACGTAATATTTTTCACTCAGGCTCTTTAATGTGATATTCTTTGCATAGTTTTCCCGGATCTCACGCTCAATCTCTCCTAGCACTCCTCTGGATACATTTTTGAAGCTGCGACAGATAGTCACCGTATTCACATGCAAACCGGGTCAGATGCGCCTTGCTGCCGCGCATTACCCCCTTTCAAAGCTGCTCTCTGATCAGGCGCAGAATCTCTTCCTCGATTTACCCCATCATCCTGCTCACTCGCCAGATGGATCAGCTGAAACAGAAGATAATTGATGTTCAGATTCATCGTCTCACCGGTCATTTCCTCTGCTTATCATCTCCCCGTAAAACTGCTCAATCGCACCCGTATCTCTACATGGTTGTTCTGCTCCACAGCTTTTAACAGACGATCCAGACTGCTCTTGCATAAAACAATTCCTCCGGAAGTAACCTGCACTTCCTCCTCATAGTAATAGATCGGCTTTTTGCGCGGAATCCCTGAAAAGACCGGAGCATACACGCATTTCCATAAGATCTGGCAATGTTGCTGATATCCTGCACCTTTTTCCCTACAAGCATGATGACCGGCTGGTGACATGTTAGCAATCAGATACTCAAGAAACCGGTTCAGATATGTTTTCCCATCAATCCTGCCCTTAGCAAACGCATCACAATACAATAACCCAATGTCATAAATTTTCTCATGCGTTGAGACATCAAAGACACAATGTGATGCATGGGGTCCCAGGAACTCAATACAATACTGGTACAGCTGCCGCTGAAAGCCCCGTTTTTCCTTATCTGATATTTCCTCAGCTCTGCCGTCATCATCCATCTGAATTTCAACATACCGTATACCGGATGCCCCATCCATATGCGACTTCACATACCCAGATTCACACTGTCAAACTTTCCCTTGATCAATGCGATCAGATGTCTGGACAGATATGCCTGCTCCATTTCCCGGCTGCTTTGCTTCTTCTGGTCATCTTCCGCCCTTCGCATTACCTGGACTTTATTCAGCACCTTCAGCAATTCTTCCCGGTCTACCGGTTTCAAAATATAATCTGTGCAGTCGTAACGGATCGCCTTTCTCGCATACTCAAAATCTGCATATCCGCTCAGGATTACAAAATGTGCATCGAAATCTTTTCCCCGGATTTTCTCCAGAAGTTCCAGTCCTGTGACGACCGGCATTTTTATATCCGCAATAATGAGATCTACCTGCTCCCCGCGCAGATATTCCAGTGCTTCCTTCCGTTTGCCGCCGTCTTAACAACTTCAAATCCCTCCTGCTCCCAGTCAATCAGTATCTTCTAGTCCCTGTAATATAAACGGCTCATCATCCACGAGCAATACCTTTAACAATGCTTCCCCATCTTTTTCCTTCCCTTCTCTAATGACAATGGCATCCGGATACTCACTGTCGTACCGACACCCTGCTCCCCCTTCTATATCAAATGCCACCTGCTCCCCTGAATACCATTTTCAGCCGCAGACATGCATTGATGATTCCCACTCTTCCGCCATCCTTTAGCATATCAATGTGGCATTTAGCATGTCGCTGCATCTTTAATTCCTGCATCTGGGAGGCGTCCATGCCGCATCCGGTATCTTCCACTTCCAGATAAAGTGCCTTCTGCTTTTGGCAGATCCGCACAAAAATCCAGCCGGGAGCTGTCTTTGCCTCAATTCCATGTACACAGGCATTTTTCCACAAAGGTGACAACTGTCATTTTGTGAATTTTAATGTCCAAACAATCCTCTTCCACTTCAAGACTGTAACTTAACCGCTCTCCAAACCGATACTTCTGCAAGCCCCAGATACGCTCTCACAAATTCCATTTCCTGTTCGGATCTCGACACTGTCGTTTCCCATTCCACATACTGACGCTGCATCAGCGCCAGCTTTTCCACCATGTCTGCCGTCTCATATTCGTTTTTCAACAGGCTGTGCATGCGGATGCTCTCCAACGCATTAAACAGAAAATGCGGATTGATCTGGCTGTGCAGCGCGAGCAGTTCTGCATTCTGTCTTTCCACCAGCATCTCCTGTTCTTTAATCTTATTCTTATACACAATCTGAATGAGTTCATTTGTTCTCGCAACCATGCGGTTGTAATTGCTCATCAGGCTTCCAATCTCATCTTTTCCACGCACATACGAAATCGGCACCAGATGTTCCCCGCCGACTGTCTCGAACACTTTGCTGAGTTCGCTGATTCTCTGCGTCAATGACCGGTTAAATCCCCGCACCAGAAGGAGTGGCAGAATCGCATTTACAACAATTAAGAATCCAATCAGCGGCAGGTTTTCCGAATTTCCGTCCACAGCTGGCGTTTGGGCTGCATGACATAAATATCCAGATCCATTCCGTAAAACTCGAGTTCTGACAGTATCCGACCCTGCCCGTCTGGTCAAATGTCTGAAATTCCTTTCCGATACTGGAATATCTGCCATTTGATAAGACAATCTTATCTCCCTGGCAGATAAATACATCCGTGTCATAATTCATTTTCTCTAATGTCCGGTTTACTGCACTTATAATCGATGTTGATCAGCAGCACCTTTTCCATATTATTTTCCGCATAAAAGTCCAGCTTCTGGAAAAAAGCATCCGTCTCTGCGGCTCCACCGAAGGTGCCCTGCTGTCATCATACTGGAAATATAATCCTTCTTATTCAATCCGTTATCCTGAAAATAGCGGTACACTTCTGTACCGCGTATTTCCTTCATATTACATACCTTTCCCCCATTCACGATCGTGTCATTATCCGCATACATCGTGATTACCATGTTGTTCATGCCAAGTCCGCTCTCAAACAGGGTATCTTTAAAAAATCCTGATAACTCACCACATAGTCCAACGGATCGCTGTAGGTATTCGCCAAAAACGGTTAATATATTTGCTCGTATAAATACTCTTCCCGATCTCTGCTGCATTGTTGACCGTATTTGAAATACTGTATGCAACTGCATTGGCAATATTCGCCATCTCATGCTCTCTGGCTTCCCGCTCAGACTTCATGACAACAGAAAATACCGCACTGTCCGTCACAATCAGCGGAACCAGCACGCAAAGATATACAGGATATAAAATTTATTTTTTATTTTAAAGTCATCCATCCAGGCTTCAACCGCATGCAGAATTCTCTTCATATCCTCTCCCAGTATTTTTATACTAACATTGTTTTTTTTCATCGAGTGCAACGGATACCGGCAGCATCATATTCCACTTCCGTCACATTTCCCGTTTTGCATATAAAAACCGTGTGCTCACCGTCTGTCCGGTCAGACGGCTGCTTCTTCATCCGGCTGCTGCCCTCCGACTGCGATCTCATAGCTTCCGGTGTTACCAGACATTTTCCTCCTCGGAGATCAGTGCAAATCACGCGTAGAAAGGGTGATACAAACCTCTTTCTTTTCCCCACATTCCAGTGCAACCGACCGGATTCCCTTCAGCTGATAGCCGGGATCGTAAGCTTCTCTTTCACTGAATCTGACATATACCTGTACCGCTTCCTGTACCGGGTAGGTACCGGTATTCTCCACCGTTACATGCACCGTTACCGGCTCCAGTATTCCAAAATCTGTGACATCTGCATGTGCATCAGAATAACGGATCTGCGAATAGGTAAGACCATATCCAAACGGATAGAGCACATGTCTGTCCGTATACCGGTAGGTACGTCCTGCCATGGAATAATCCGTAAAATCCGGAAGAAATTCCGTTCCTTCATAAAAGGTAACCGGCAGTTTTCCGCATGGAGAGAATTCTCCGAACAATGCCTCTGCGATTGCTTTTCCACCTCTCGCTCCCGGGTACCAGCAATCCAGTATTGCCGTACCGTGCATGTTCCTGCGCCCACGACAGATCCAGTGCACTTCCCGCCAGCACGGTGAGCACAATCGGTTTTCCGACTGCTGCGACCGCCTCTAAAAGTTCCTGCTGCAGTCCGGGAAGCTTTAATCCCAGCTTGTCACCGCTGGCATACTCATTTCCCGCATCTCCCTCTTCGCCTTCGATGCCCGCATCCAATCCCAGACACATCACAATGACATCTGCCCGCTCCGCAGCAATCAGCGCTTCCTTAAACCGGTCCTTCGTCTCTGCCAGAAATTCCACTTTGTCTTTGTACAGATGACAGCCTTCTGCATATAATACACGGGTTTCATCCCCGGTGTACTGCTGAATTCCCTCCAGTGGAGTAATGTAACGGGAAGAGGTTCCGACATAGTTTCCGACCAGCGCATCTCTTGAATTCGCATTCGGACCGATGACTGCGACGGTCTGTATCTTATTTTTATCCAACGGCAGGAACGCATTCTCGTTTTTCAACAGAACAAGACTTCTTCTTGCCGCTTCAACAGACAACTTCACATGTTCCGGACATTCTACTTTATCATAGGTAATGTCTTCATACGGGGACGGATAATCCTTCATCATACCCAGACGAATACGAACTTCCATCAGGCGCTCCACCGCTTCTGTGATCGCCTCCTCTGAAACAAGTCCCTTCTCGTAAGCTTCCTGCAAATGTAAAAAAAGGCGCTTCCGCAGTTCAGGTCGCAGCCGTTGTTTACTGCCATAGCCGCAGATTCCTCGACGCTCTCTGTCACATGATGGTGCTCGTGGAAATCAAGAATCGCCCAGCAGTCCGATACCACATGACCTTCAAAACCAAATTCATCTCTTAAAATATCCTTCAGGAGAGTTTTGCTTCCACACGCCGGCTCTCCGTTCACGCGATTGTAAGCGCCCATGACGGCCTCAACCTTGGCATCCTTGACACATCTCTTAAACGCATACAGATAAGTGTCATACATATCATGCTTAAGACGCTTTTGCATCGAATTCATGGCGGATCGCTTCCGGACCGCTGTGTACCGCAAAATGCTTTGCGCACGCTGCAGATTTCAGATGATCCGGATCCGGTCCCTGCAATCCCTTGATGTACGCGCATCCGAGTTCCGCCGTAAGATACGGATCCTCGCCATATGTCTCATGGCCTCTTCCCCATCTCGGATCGCGGAACAGATTCACATTCGGTGCCCAGAACGTCAACCCTTTGTAGATTCCGTGATCTCCTCTCCGTGAAAACTCGTTAAATTTTGCGCGGCCTTCCGTCGATACCACATCCCCGATCTGTCCGACAAGCCCGGATCAAATGTCGCCGCAAGTCCGATCGACTGCGGAAATACCGTAGCAACTCCGGCTCTTGCCACTCCATGCAATGCTTCATTCCACCAGTTGTATGCCGGAATCCCAAGTCTCCCGATAGCCGGTGACTCATATAGCATCTGGCTCATTTTTTCCTCAACCGTCATCTGTGCAACCAGTTTCTTTGCATATTCTTTTGTCTGTTTACTCATTATTTCATCTCCTCATCTTAAACACTTTCTATCAATCCATCGACTGGCATGTCAGCCATTCAAAATCAGCATAATTTTACTGTCACTGCCGTTGGAAGACGCATATACACCGACTGTGCATCCTACAAAGCCTCCGGCTTCCTCTGTCGTGTAAGCAAGAAGATCCAGATTTTCCGCAACGGATACATATCCTTTGCCTTCCGAAATCCAGACACGGGCACACTGATTGCGGCACTGCAGGCGGATCTTTAATTTTCCTTTCTTCTCCAGCCGTGTTGTTGCCAGCGTCTGCTCATCTCCGTGAATACAGCTGGTAACCACAAAACAAACTTCTCCATCCACGCGCACCACTTCAAACCGGAGATGATTTTCATTATTCTGGTAAAGCACAAGTCCCGCCGTCTCCGACTCATTTTCCGGATAGAATTCCATTCCGGTCTCTGCGACAAAGCGGTAACTCTTCTGTCTTACACCAAGATATGCACAGTTTGCTCTCTCGGAAATCTTTTCTTTGCGAAGGTACATCCGAAGTGCACCCTCACGTTCGGTCAGCGAATAAATTCCGGATGTCCAGTCCTCGATCGCCACCAGCCGCTGATCCAGCTGTTCTCCCCAGAAATGAATGACATCGGAATTCGTAATTTCTTCCGCAAAGCGATGCTCAGGCATATCGATCGTAAATTCGTCCTCCAGATGTCCGACTCCCGGAGCGATCACCGGCCAGCCGTTCTCCCAGATTACCCTGGCAAGGAAAGTCTCACGCCCCATGCTGCTATGCTTTTGCAAGGTCTTGATGCAAGCATTACAACATACCAGTTTCCCTTGCCGTCATCAACCAGATCTCCATGTCCCGCATAGATGACCGGATAATCCATACCGAGATTGCGGTGTGTGAAAATCGGATTGCGCGGACAGCCTTCAAACCACTGGAACAGCTTCTTACTGCGTGCCACCGTAATACTATGTTCCGGACCGGTTCCGCCTTCTGCGTGGAGTAGATAATAATAACCATCGATCTTGTAAATATGCGGACCTTCCGGCCAGATACATCCCTTTACCGCACCTTTCCAGATTGCCATTGCTCTCACCGACCAGCTTCATGGTCTTAAGATCCAATTTGAATCCAAATCCTCCCAGTCCCGTTATAGCGAACGCCCTCCGGATTCGGACGGGTTCCGCAATAATAACATTTGCCGTCATCGTCGAAAAAAAGGCTCGGATCGATGCCCGGGGCATCGTCGCCGAGATAATACGGGTCCTCCGGATTCTCCGCTGTGACGATAAAATTGTTGCCGTGCGTCACATTGGTCGTGATCATATAAAACAAACCATCATGATAGCGGATCGTCGGCGCATAAATACCATCTGAGATATCCGCTCCCCAACAGCAAGCTGCTCTTTTCTCTGCAGAATATTTCCGATCTGCTCCCAATGTGCGAGATCTCTGCTGTGAAAGAGCGGAACTCCCGGTGCATACACAAAACTGGATGTTACCAGATAAAATCTTCTCCTATCCCGGCAGATCGACGGGTCCGGATAAAATCCCGTCAAAATCGGATTCTTAACTGTAACCATAGCTTTTCCCCCTACTCCACATATCCAAATCCGAGAATCGTAAATTTCTTATCCAGATTCTCACCGCTCATCTGGATTCTCACGGTATGTGTCTGCCGTTTTCCTTCTCATTGAAATACGAGCACCGCATTGCAGTGCAACCAGTTATTGACATGTGGATCTGCTGTGAACCGGAATTCCCCATCCACCAGCACATCCGCTGTCCCGGCATCCACCTCGCCGGAATCCTTAAATATCAGAAATAACGCTCTGCATGTGATCGTCAGTTCAAAAACGCCCGATCCGGCTTAGTTCCATCATACATCCAGTTATATGGGAATTCCGGCGTAGTGCAAAGATCCTGTCATCCATTTCCACACACTGCAGTTCGTGATCTGTCGCATCAAAGCCTCCCTCTCTCATACTGGCGCCCTCATATCCGTCCCGCCGGTCTAAGAGTTTTACTTTTTCAAACGAATTGCCGATCGCAGGCTCCCCGTGCAGACACTGTTCTAAGACTTCCTCCTCCGTCATGCCCTGCCGGAAGCTGTCCACCCTCGCATGGTCGGACGTATCACATACCTCCATCAGGTATTCCAGACAATCTGCCATAATGGTATGTCCAAGGTTGGTCGGATGAAACATGTCATAAAAAAAACTGGTTCTTCGTAATCACTCTTTTCTGTTCTTTTCCGGAAAACTGCGGGGTGACCGCATCCAGAATACTTACCATCGGAAGGTCGTACTGTCTTCCCACCGGCTGCAGACGTTCCTGAAGATTCCAGTCATTTGCAAATACGGAAAACAAGAGTACCACCGCAGGTCTCCACGGCAGCTTCAATACCTTACGCACCAGACTCTCATAGCAGTCCCCTTTGGTCTCATCTCCCTCATCATTCACCGCAAACTCGATTACAACAAGATCCGGCTGTTCCCCGTCACGCAACACATCTCTGTCAAAACGGATCATTCCAAGCTCCGATGGGGTTCCTCCTACTCCCGCCTTGATGAATCTGACATTATTGTTCCGTGCAAATCGTTTCTGAAACAGCTGATATGACTTATATGCATAACACTCTGTGTGAATCGGCACTGCCCCTGCCCCCTGTGTGATGGACCCTCCGATAAAGCAAGCGTCACTTCTTTTCCGGCTCGCGCTTTCTCAATCACTTTCCGGATGCGGTAGGTATTTCCCAGGTTCATAAGAGAGCGCTGCACCATCTTATAATATTCTTCCGAATGGAGATCCACTTTTTTCTTCTGTCCAGATCTTCCGGTGCCGTAAATCCGTCGTTTAAATAAAAACGGACATCTGCCTTTCCCACCCGTTCCGGCTGGTCAAATGTAAAGCGGATCTGTCCGGGCACATCATCATCCAGACTCCATTCATAATCCGACAGACAGATCCTCTGTTCCATCCCATCTCCCTGCAGTGTTGCCACCAGATTCGTTCCGCCCCCATACAAATCCTTTTTGCCGTACATCTGAAAAACAAATTCTATCTTTTCAGCCGGATGCTCCATCTCAACCGACACACCAATACTGTGTACAAGCGTGCGGAAGCCTTTCACTGTACCGAGCAGTTCAAGTATTCTGCTATCCGTGATATTTCCGACAATCTGTGCACTGTTTGCCAGACGGCCGTCACTTTCATAGATGAACTGCACTGCTTTGCCATCTCCCTGCTTCAGTCCGCAGATCTCTTTTTCCACGCATAATATAAAAATGTGCTCTTGCTTTTTCCGGGTCTCTCGGTGCCACTGGTCCTGTCATTCTGTGCTCCTCCTGCCATTTTATTTTATATACATCTATGGTAGCACAGATCTCCTTCCGGATACGCGGGAGAAACTATAGATATTACTACGATAAATTAGTGTTCTTGCCCCTGCCCCCCCGGAGAACGTTTTACCGGAAGCCGTCACATCAGAAATAAACGGCTGCCTTTATGCGGTAAGTAATATGAGGAGAACCGTTCTTTTCTGATGTGACCGTCTTCCGGTATTGATTCGGCAGCATTCCGTACCGCTTCCGGAACAGATTGGAAAATGCCTTGCTGTTTGGAAAGCCGTGGTTTAATGCAATCTCGCCAATCGCAAGATCCGTCTCTTCCAGATCCCTCACGGCATGCTCCAGACGCACACTCGACAGATATTCCTTGTAATTGATCTTCGCATATTTTTGAAACATCCGGAGAGATACGCCGGTGAATAACCAAAAATCCCCGCCAGTTTTTCCAGCGAAACATCCTCCGTATAATGCTCCTTCAGATACCCGGTAATCCTTCCGAGACGCTTAAGCTGCTTATTGTTCTTAAGTATCTCTTCGCCCACCTCAAGCTTCCGGTATCTTGTCACCAGAAGATACTCCAGCTGATAAAACAGCTTAGCATTTTTAATTCGTAACCGGTCTGTTTCTCACCGTACGCCACAAACATTGTCTCGAGCAGTGAAAACACCTGACGGTCATCCTCTTTTCCGCTGTGCGAAAACCAGATAAACTGTTCTTCCGTATAATAATCCGCAAAGACGCCACGGGAATCTGCAGCACAATCGTCTCGTTTGGCAGAGGGCATGGCTCGCATACACCTCATTGCTGTTCACCAGCACAAACTCCCCCGCTGCAAGCACATATTTTTCTCATTCAGGAAAAAATCAAGCTGCCCCTGTCTCACGGCAAATATCTCGATAGAACGGTGCCAGTGCTTCTCCCTCGATGTATTTTCCGCCGCCGCCCTCAAAGAGAAACAGCTTAAACGGAAGTCCCATGTCCGGAACGATCACTTCATGCTGGTAAACAATATCATTCACTCCACTTCGGTCTCCTTTAACAAAATTTCATTACCGCGCAGTAAGCTGAAACCGCCGGTTTTCACCAGCCATCCTCATAAAATATACTGTATGTTTTTATTTTGTTAAAAGTATAACATAAATTTCAATTTTCTCATTTATTTTCACAATTAATTTATATTTTGTTTATCTTTCTTTGAAATACTGCCCAATTTCCATGTTATCTTTTTTTTGCGTTTCCGGAATTCTTCCGTTTTCCTACTCCGGCAGACTGTCCGACAAACATAAAGTTCCCACCCCACCTGCGGATTCGGATATTCCTGCAGCAGACCAGAAACCCTTCCTCCTCCGAGCGGACGCGCTCCGCGGATCGGTACGCTTTTATTTTTTCTCCGTACAGGTACGCATCGTTTCCGCGCACAATCCCCATTCCATCAGAAGTGCCGCTCCCCCGGTCACAAACGGCGTTGCCATCGAAGTTCCGGAACGCGCCGTATAGCCTCCGCCCGGCGCGCAGGAGGTGATCTCCACGCCCGGCGCCGCCAGATCCGGCTTGACCTGTCCGTTTCCGGTAAATCCTCTGCCGAAAATCCGCCAGCTGCCCGAACCGCGCGTCGTACGCCCCGACCGTAATCACCTTTGCCGCAGTGGACGGAATGGTAAGCGTCGTCTCCTCCGCGGCAGAAGGAATCCGGTGCCTTCGTTTAAAACGCCTCCCGCCGGGAACCACATATCATAGCGCCCCGTGACGATGCGCTGTGGAATCAGGCGCACCGTCCAGATTCCACTGTCCACATAGTCCCGCACAGGAAGAAAGTCCAGGTAGATCTCCTGATAGGGGGCTGTACGGACTCGGCTCTCCATAGTAGAGCAGAATCTGCGTCTGACCCAGCGTAAAGCGCTGCGGTCCCTGTATCTGCCGGATCGGTCCGATCTGCATGCCGCCCGGATGAATGAGAAGCACCGCCATCTCATCCGCATAGGGATTTCCAGATCTGAAGATTTAAGGCGCTCTCGTACGCGCTCACCGCGAACTCTACATTTTCCGCCTGCCCCATTCCAAGCGCTCCCGCCGTGTGCGTGGCAGCCGCTCCCTCATTCCCGCTTCCGATCACGATCGAGCTCTTCCAGTAGTTTGCGAGATCATCCAGATAAGTCTCGATGAGCGACGTTCCCGTGTGGCTTCCGTAATTATTCCCAAAGCTTAAGTTGATAGCGACCGGCTGCTGCCGCTCCTGCGCTTTTCTAATGCAGTAATCCACCGCCTGCATCAGTTCCGTTGTCCGCGGGAACGCCCCCTCCCGCTGGTTGCCGAGCTTTACAATCAAAAGATCGCTCTCATACGCCACACCGCGGTATCTTCCCTCCGACGCTCTTCCGTTGCCGGCGGCAATTTCCCGCCACGTGTGTCCCGTGTCCCGATGCATCCCTGCTCGGGCAGACCGCATACCGCTGCTGTTCCGTGGGCTGCGCGAGCGCCTCGTTGATGCGCGCCTCATCGTACTCGGTTCCAAGGAAATACCCCGCCGGCGCCGACAAGCCCCGGACGCCGGGATCGTCTGATCCCAGAGACTGACAATGCGGGTCGTACCGTCCGCCCTCCGAAAATCCGGATGCGCGTAATCGATGCCGGAATCAATGACCGCCACAAGGACACCGGCACCCGACAGGCCGGTTCTCTCCCTGCAGCTGCGTAATGCAGGATGCACGCTTTCCATTGTCCACCGCGAAAAATAAAAGTTTCGGCTTTTCCATGTACTCGATTTTATCCAGCGCTGCCACCGGCTCCACGAGATGTTCCGGCAGCACTAAAACGGCATATTCATTCTGCAGATTTGTCAGTCGAATCCGCGGATATTCCTCCGGAAAATTTTTAAAAAGGAGCGCCTCAAGCTCCTCCGTTGTCCCCGACAAATTTTACAATGACCTCCACGTCTGTTCGGCACTATCGTAGCCGATGTCCAGCTCCAGCGACTTCTCCTGCTCCTCCTGTGTCGCCGCCAGTGCCAGATTCAGCAGATTCTCCATTTTTCGTTCGGCATAAAAAATCGCCGCAACAACATCTTATTTCTATTAGATGCCGCCGCGGAGACCGTTATGTCTGCCTGTATTCTGTTTTTGTCTGTTTTTATTTCACCCGCTCAGAAAACATCATAAAGAAGCTGACCAGAAGACATCCCACCGACACCCAGATCATGTGAATACCGTAGCGCATGGACAGATTGCCGCCGATACCGGCTCCGATCGCAAAGAAAAGAATGATTCCGAAATAGTAGAGCGACTGTCTTAACTGTTCCGGTCTCTTGTCCCGCAGATACATGGAAAATGCCGCCGTGCCGCTCCGCAGATTGCCAATGCACATCGTGCTCGCATAGGAATAGCCATTTACCTTGCGGAACGTCTGCACCTGCATCGCGCAGGCAAAAGACACCAGCACCGTCGCCGCCATGTTGTATTCCTGCGGGATAAATCCCACTGCAAATAAAATCACAATCTCAAGCAGCAGAATTCCCTGTCTCCAGTGAAGCCGCTTCGCGTATTTGAAACGCCCCTGTATGCGCTCCGCAAAAACACGCCAAACGCAAACGCCAGCAACGGGAACAGATAGCGCAGTCCGTCCATCCATCTGCCCACCATAAAATTCTGACTCATCAGCACCACGTTGCCGGTCTGGGCATTGGAGAAGACCTCCTCCCTCGTATTATAGGTATAGGCATCCTGAAATCCTCCGGAGACCGCCAGAAAAATACTGGTCAGAAATGCCTCTGACATCTGAAGTTCGTTCTTTTTCTCGTTCATAAGTATCTCACCCTTTCACATTCTTCTCTATTATAGCGGTTTACG
>VOFB01000286.1_pt1 | contig 13129 bp, 9 predicted proteins | sample 5384141 | NCBI WGS metagenome assembly VOFB01 (sample SAMN12384721, study PRJNA508395) | human gut metagenome | isolation source: healthy gut A | host: Homo sapiens | reverse complement strand
ACCGCATCTTGGAGGTCTGCGTCCCGATCATGTTCGATGGAACAGCTTCCGCAAAAGCACCGCTGCCGACAATCTGAAAACGGCGGCTCGTCTGCTCGGCTGATAAACCCAAGAAAGGAGCTTTATACGGAGAATTGCATCGGCACCGTTCCGATCCATCTAGAAAATGACACTGACCACCAAAGGAGGCGGCAGAATACAGCAACATCGGCATCAACAAGATCGACAGTATGCTCCCTAACTGCCCTCGCCTAAATGACCAAAGAAGTTTTTGTTGCCAACGGTTTTTTAGTTTCTTTGAAAATATAGTTGCCCAGCGTTCCCAATTATCGGGGACGATATAACCAATACGCCCTTATCCTCGAAACAGGACTTTATGCGTACTGGCGAAATGATTGGATTAATGACTTGATTGCCAGACGGGATGCGATTGACTTTGAAAAACGAACAACTTTTTCTTGACGGTCAACAAGACTTTGGAGTTTAGGCACGCTCAAAAAATACTGGCGTGCAGGTCCTCCAAAGACTCAACAGAGTTATCGTACAATTCCCTTGACGAACAGAGCCTACGATATTCTGAAAAGCATTTGGGATAGCCGGGATAACAGGAAAGAGTCTCCCTTGCTTTCACAGACGCTTGAATACATAGACAGGCGCACAGGCACAACCTCACAGCTTGTTATGCGTGACCTTGTTTTTATCAACTGGCGTACAGGAGAGCCAGCGAAGAACAGCTCCTATGATACCCACCTTTACAAGCTCTGCGACGAAGCAGGGATAAATCGCTTTTGTATGCACGCTCTACGCCATACTTACGCCACAAGAGCCATCGAAAGTGGTATGCAGCCGAAAGTGCTGCAAAAGCTATTGGGTCATGCCAGTATCAAGACAACGATGGATAGGTATGTTCATGTAACTACCGATTCGCTCGACCAAGCTGTACGGCAGTTTGAGTCAAAAGGGTTTTCTGACATAAAACTCAATGCGAAAATGGCGTAAAAATGGCGTAGTAGCCGAAAAGCCAAAACCCGAAAACCCTTGCAAATCAAGGAAAAATCGAAGGAGAATGAGTATATATGAAATTAGGTATCGTCGGTCTGCCGAACGTCGGCAAGAGCACACTTTTTAATGCGATCACGAATGCGGGGGCGCAGTCTGCGAACTACCCGTTCTGCACCATTGAGCCGAACGTGGGCGTTGTTGCCGTGCCGGACAAGCGCCTCGATAAGCTGGCAGAAATGTACGAGCCGGAAAAGTTCACCCCGGCGACGATCGAGTTTGTGGACATTGCGGGTCTTGTGAAGGGCGCGTCGAAGGGCGAGGGCCTCGGCAACAAGTTTCTCTCCAACATCCGCGAGGTGGACGCGGTGGTTCATGTGGTGCGCTGCTTCGAAAACGACGACATTATTCACGTCGAGGGCTCCATCGACCCGGCCCGCGACATTGAGACAATCGACCTTGAGCTGATTCTCTCCGACATCGAGGTGCTCGACCGCCGCATTGATAAGACGAAAAAAATGATCAAGGCGGACAAGAAGTACCAGAGCGAGCTGGAGTTCTTTGAGCGCGTACACGAGGCGCTGGATGCCGGAAAGCCCGCCCGCAGCGTGGCGTGTGACGAGGAGGAAGCCGAGCTGCTCGCTTCCGTCAACCTGCTGACGAACAAGCCCATCATTTTCGCCGCCAACATGAGCGAATCCGACTTTGCAAACGGCATTGAAAACAACCCCGGCTATCTCGCCGTGAAGAAGATCGCCGACGAGCAGCACGCGGCTGTGCTGCCGATCTGCGCGGAGATCGAAGCCGAAATTTCCGGCATGGACCCGGAGGAAAAGGAACTTTTCCTCGCCGACATGGGTCTGACCGAATCCGGCCTTGACCGCCTCATCAACGCGTGCTACTCCCTGCTCGGTCTCATCTCCTACCTGACCGCCGGCAAGCCCGAGGTGCGCGCCTGGACGATTAAGAAGGGCACGAAGGCCCCGCAGGCTGCGGGCAAAATTCACAGCGATTTCGAGCGCGGCTTCATCCGTGCCGAGGTCATTGCATTTGACGACCTGATGGCATGCGGCACCATGGCGGCCGCGAAAGAAAAAGGCCTTGTACGCAGCGAAGGCAAGGAGTATGTGATGCAGGACGGCGACATCGTTCTGTTCCGCTTCAACGTTTAATCTTCAAACAAAAATTGCAAAGCCCTCCGCTTCCGATTTTTCGGGAGGCGGAGGGCTTTTTGCAGGAATAAATCTTGTAATCTCTATTTGTTATCTTCGCTGATGATGCGGTAATACACCTTTGCGGTGAGGGCATAGACGACCGCATAGAGCACGGAGAATACGAGGAACGATGCGACGGTGCAGGTAATAAACACCGTTTCGGAGCTGAGCATCATAGCGCGCAGAATAGCGCGGATGATGGGGTACGCGAACATCACGTGGATGCCGGCTGTGATGAGCGGCAGGAAGAAAACGGTCAAAATCTGCGTATGGATAGCGTGCTTTACTTCCTTTTGGCTGAGGCCGACCTGCTGCATGATGGCAAAGCGGTTCTTATCCTCCATACCTTCGGAAATCTGCTTATAGTAAATGATGAGCACGGCCGCCATGGTGAACACAAAGCCGAGCGAGATGCCCATAAAGAGGAAGCTGCCATACATGCTGCGAATTTCCTTCGTATTTTCGACACGGCACTCAAAATTGAAGTATCCGTCTTCGTCCCAGAATACGCTTTCTTCGTCCGGCATGATGGTCGTAACGTCTTCGAGGATCGCATCGTAAAACATCTGCTGTTCCTCATCTCTCAGTTTGCCGAGCGAGATGCAGTAGTACTCGGTGGGCGTGATGACTTGCCTTTTTTCCGCATAATCCGGCAGAACAACGACATACGGCTTTGAGACGTAAGCGTGATATCTGCCGCGCAGGTTAAAGGACTTCGGCGTGGGGAAAAAGCGTATACGTCGTGCCCGCAAATGTCATGGTGTCCGGCATAGGTACGCCGTCTACACTCATATAAAGCGCCGTGCCCGGTTCCACGGTCACGTTTTCGCCTGTGATGCGGTTATAGGTCTCTGCGGAAAAAAACAGCACGTTACGCGTGATGGAGTCGACCTGCGCGGTGCCGTCTTTCATGAAGATTGCAGAGGAATGGTCTTCGGTTTCTTCTGTGGAATCGTAGCCGGTCAGGAATTCATAGGACGTATAGCTGCCGTCCGGAACACTTTTCAGCTCATCGGTCAGAAAGGTGTCCATGTCGACCATGTGGTTCGGGTCTTCCATACTCACCAGAACATCTGCCGGGTAGCGGGTGTGGATCATATCCTCGGCGCCAAACCACAGCGAGCAGGTGGAGGACAAAATGACGAGCACCATGGTGGAGAGAATGCAGATATTCGCAAAGGCCGACGGCGTTTTGCTTCATGCGATACAGCATGCCGGAAACACTGATGAAGTGGCTTGTTTTGTAATAATAATTTTTTATTGCGGCGCAAAGCTTTAAAAGCGCGATGCTGCCCGCCGTGAACAGAAAATACGTGCCGATAATGACGAGGAGGACGGCAACAAAAAACAGGGAGATGGCGAGGACAGGCTCACGGGAAGACAGAATGGAAAGCGCATAGCCGGAGCCGAGGCACAGCACGCCGAGAATGGCCATAAACGCTTTCGTCTTCGGCTCGCGCTCGCCGACGTTCGTGCCGTGCAGAAGCTCTATGGGGCGCGAAATGCGCACACGAAACATTCGAGATATAAATCAAAACGTAGATTACGCCGAACACAACAGCAACGTACTGCAAGCTTTTCGGTATGATGTGAAAGCCGTAATTCGGCGTGATGCGTATCATTTTGGCAACGATGAGAAATGTGAGTTTATCAAAGCAAAAATGCCGACGGCGCAGCCGCCTACAATAACGATAAGCGCCGTGAAAAGCGTTTCCAACCCGATGACGCGGGCAATGTGGCCTTTGTTCATGCCGAGCACATTATAGAGACCGAGTTCTTTTTTACGCTGCTTCATCAAAAAGCTGTTCGTGTAAAACAAAAATATGACGGCAAACAGCATGACGACGGTGCTGCCGAGCGTGAACATCATTTGCGACGTGGGACCGAGCTCCGTATTATTGGAAAGCGAATTTAAAATGTAGCTGACCGCTGCCACAAAAACGCCCGCCATCATAAACGGCACGTAGCTGCGGCGGTGCTTTTTGATGTTCTGCGCCGCCAAGCGCACATATAAGTTATTCATTTTCGTGCCCTCCGTTACGCGCCTGCCGCCATGGCGGTGAGGGTATCCGAAATACGGTGGAACATCTCTTCATTTGTGGAACCACCGCGGTAAATTTGGTGGAACACAACGCCGTCCTTGATGAACCGTACGCGGCCGGCATGGCTTGCGGCCTTAGTGGAGTGCGTGACCATCAAAATCGTCTGACCGGCGCGGTTAATCTCGCCAAAGAGCGATAAAAGGCTGTCGGACGCGTGGGAATCGAGTGCGCCGGTGGGTTCATCCGCAAGGAGAATCTGCGGTGAGGTGATGAGCGCACGCGCCACTGCGGCGCGCTGCTTCTGGCCGCCGTAGACCTCGTACGTGTACTGCTGGAGCAGATCTGCAATGCCGAGCTGCTGCGCGAGCGGCAGAAGCTTCGCCTGCATCTCCGGAAATGCTTGCCCGCCAAAACGAGCGGCAGAAAAATATTATCCTGCAGGGTGAAGGTATCAAGCAGGTTGAAATCCTGAAAAACAAACCCGAGGTTCTGGCGGCGGAACGAAGCAATCTCTTTTTCGCCGATGGTCGAGAGTGCACGGCCGTTTAAGAACACCTCACCCTCCGTGGGACGGTCAAGCGCCGCCAGGATATTTAAGAGCGTCGTTTTGCCGGAGCCGGATTCGCCCATGATGGCGACATACTCGCCACGCTCCACGGCAAATGTGACATTCGTGAGCGCCTGCACGCGGCTGCCGCCGAACCGCGTGGTGTATACCTTTTTCAATCCATTGACTTCCAAAACAGCCATAAATAAGTCTCCTTTTTTCAATTCGTTGACAAAAGTATACAGCAAAAAGCGGACGCAGAACATCGATTCACCTTACAAAATGAAAGGCGGAACTTACATTTTGTAAGGTCACTCCACCTGTAAATTGCTTTCCTTCATATCGAGCGAAAAGGTGCTGCCTGCGCCGGGGGCGGACTGCACGGAAAGCGTGGCCGAGCATATCGGCGGCGCGGCGGCTCAGATACATGCCGAGACCCGTCGATTTCTTTTCTGCCCTGCCGTTATAGCCCGTGAAGCCCTTTTTCAAAATGCGCGGCAGGTCTTCCGGTGCGATGCCGATGCCGGTATCGCTGACCTTCAAGACCTTATTCTTTGTGACGGTAACGGTCACGGTGCCGCTTTCCGTATATTTTACGGCGTTTGCGAGCAGCTGACCCAAAATGAATGCCAACCATTTTTCGTCCGTTAAGACCTGCACCGGGGCAATATCGCACTTTAACGCGATGTGCTTGCGGACAAACTGCCCGGCGTACTGCCGCACGACGCGCTTTATGACGGGTTCGACCTCGACTTTGGCGAACACAAGGTCGTTTGACGTGCTGTTTAGGCGCGCGTAATTCAAACCATTTCGGCATAGCGGTCTATGCGGAACAGCTCTGCGGAAAAGTGCGCGGCTGCGCGGGGTATCTTCTTCGCCGAGCATCAGCCGCATGGCGGAGATGGGCGTTTTGATCTGGTGTACCCACATGGTGAAATAATCGGTGTTCTCCTCCTGCCCACGGCGGCGGTCGGTCTCACTTTGGGCGAGCTTGGTGCAGCATACGCACAGCTTCGTCATAACACGGCCGTGCTGCCCGGGGCTCCGGGAGGTCATCGCGCGATTCGGGCAGATTCAAAGCGCCGATTCCAACCGGCGAAACTTCTTATGAAACCGCAGATAGCTTAAAATAAAGCTTAAAGCCCCACCGCCGCGCACAGCAGCGCCGCGTACAAAACGGGATCGGCGGGCAAATCGTATAAATAGAGAATCACCGCAAAAATGGCAAAAGCACAGCAGCAAAACGCGATCTGCAAAATGTGTGCGCACAGGTATGAGAAAAACAGCGCTTTCTTTTTTCTTCATGGGTCACCTCACAAAACGACATAGCCGCTGCCGACGCGCGTCGTGATAAAATCGGTCAGGCCGATGCCGGAAAAGCTTCTTACGCAGGCGGGTCATGTTGACGGTCAGCGTGTTTTCTTCCAATGTACAGGTCGCCCCCAAAGGCGTGTCATGAGCGTTTCGCGGCTGACGACCTTGCCGCGGCTTTCCATAAGCGTCTGCAAAATGCGGAACTCATTGCGTGTGAGCTGCACCTTTTGGCCGTCGTGCGTCACGGTCTCATCGTTCAGGTTCAAGACCGCGCCGCCACGCTCAATGACCGGCACACGGTCGCCAAGGTCGTAGGTACGGCGCAAAACGGCGCGAATTTTTGCCATAAGCACGGAGGGGTCGAGGCGGCTTTGCGATAAAATCATCGCCGCCCATGTCTACCGCCATCACAATATTCATATTTTCCGACGCGCTGGAGACGAAAATGATCCTTTTTTGCTTGGATATTTTTCGGATTTCGCTGCACCAGTGGTAGCCGTTAAAACGGCAGGGTGATATCCATGAGGACAGATGCGGGTCAAAATCATGAAATTCACGCAGAACATCGCGAAAATCGCGGACACGTGCGGTAAGCCCCAAAGATTCGATGATGCGGCTGACCACGCACCAATAACATCATCATCTTCAACAATCAAAATTCTGTGATTTTCCATAGTACAGAGGAATTGTTAGCTCACTTCTCCCCAGTACCCGCTTCAAAAACGCCGAGCATCTCCATGCATTTCAGCTGCTCTATGGGCCAAAATAATTCTGCAAAGCTGCCGGTGTAGTAGCAGGTCAAGCAAAACGCGCATGTTTTCAATGGGCAGATTGCCGTCGCCTACCGCCACGGATACAGCTTGCGGTTTGCGACGGTGACGCTGGACTGCCGGTGTTTTCCGTAAAGCAGCGCGGTCTTTGCGGTGCACGGACGCAATGTACGGACGGAACAGGAAAAAGCTCTTCACCGCGTCGCCCCTCATTATAAAGACGCCGTATCAAAGCCGCAGCGCAGACCGGGCACATGCCGCATAAACCACGCCAGAGCTCATCGGCGCGGGAGTACGGCGCCGTAAGATATCGAACTCCTCCATGACAACCGTGATGCCGTGCTTTTTCCGCTTCCGCTGTAAGCTCCGTTAAAGATGCCGCCATGCGCAGGCGGCGGGTTTTCATACTTTTGCGCTGCCGCGCACCATTTCGTCCTCTGTCAAAAACCCGCCACGGCAAGCAGGAACTTGCAGTTTGCTTTTTTTCGCAGCAGTCTATGACGCGCAGAGATTCCGCACGGTCGTTTTCCGGGGAACCCGTTTCGCTGCCGAAATCGAAAAAAATTATAAATGCCGTTCACGCAAAGACCGGCTTTTTGCAGCGCAGGCAAAATTACATCACCCTCGTTTTTTTGATGCGGTTCGCGTCGAGCTCCACACCGTCAAAGCCAAAAGCGTTTTACCGCCGCGCACACTTCATCTAATGTAATATTCTCCTGCTTCATGGCTTCTGCCATGTGCTCGTAAAAAAACAGAAATTCGGTTCATACAAACGCCACCTCCAAAAAGTATTTTCAGCATAGCAGGCAATGCGGATTTTGTCAATGCAAAAACCCGCAAGCAGCACGCGTTCCGCCGCCTTTTTCCGAAAAATTTTTTTCCCGGCGGCACAATGTGACAGAATCAAAATTTGTCCCACATGTATACTGGTGTCGGGAGGTGAAAGCGTGACCGTTTATGCCGACCTGCTTTTCATCGTGAACCTCTACATAGACGCGCTTTTGCTCAGCGCGGTACGGCGTTTTTGCGGCTGCCGCTTACGGGAAAAAGGCTTTTTGCTCGCTTCCGTGCTCGGCGGTGTTTGGTCTTCTGCCCTGCCGCCCGCGCGCTTTGTTTTGTTTCCGAATCGTTTGCAAGCGTTTGCGCGCCAAAGCCGATGACGCAGCTTTAAAAGTCGTTTTTTTGTTGGTTTGGCGCGGCGCTTTCCGGGCTTTTTGATCAGGTTGCGACGTTTTTTCTGCCGATACGGCATTTTGCTCGCAAACGGCGCGGTGTATTTTAACATTTTCACGGACGCTCATTTTTCACGATGCGTCTCTTACGGCGTGCTGTACGGCTTCGACCGCCTGTTTCGCAAAAAGGCCGGACGTGTTTTTCGCAAAACTGACCATCACGGCAGGCGAAATAGTCACGCTGCCGGCGAAAATTGACGCAGGGCTGACATGAAGCGGAGCCTTTTCCGGCACGCCTGCCATCGTTGCCGGATCGGCGTGCGCTCAGTGCCATATTGCCGCCAATTTCGGAATGCAAAGCACGGAAAATGCTGTTTCTATGCGGCTCATCCGTTTTCTTCCTCGGAGCGGACGGTGTTTTGCCCACGCGTTTCGGCCGGATGCGGCTTCGCTTTCGGGCATATCAATCGAATGCTGGGTGGCCGTGACCGACCGCACGCTTTCCACCAGGAGTTTTTCAGGCGCTCGTCAGCGCGCCGTGTGTGACGCCGCGCAAATGCAGGGTTTAAAACCGGAAGGACATCCCATGAAACGATTTTCTCACCCGCATGCGCGAAATTTTTTGCTCACTTTTTATCGAAAGCTGAACGAGGACACCTGCCACCATAAACGGCCCGGAAACGCTTCCGCCACCGCTGACGAAAGCGGAAGAACAGGTGGTTTTCAGAACATCCGTGACGGAGAAAAACCGAACGCCCGACCCTCTTATCACATAACCTGCGGCTTGTCGTGTACATTGCGAAAAAATTTGAATCGCCTGCCGTGAACGTGGAAGACCTCATTTCCATCGGCACCATCCGGGCTCATCAAAGCGGTAAATACGTTCAGCGTGGGCGGAACATCAAGCTTGCGACGTATGCTTCGCGGTGCATCGAAAACGAGATTCCTGATGTACATCCGCAAAATCGCCAACCAGAAAAATGAGGTCTCGCTCGACGACCCGATGAACACCGACTGGGACGGCAACGAGCTCCTGCTCTCCGATCTACTCGGCAGCGGCCCCGACACGGTAGCAGATCGCGGCATCGAGCAGGAATCAGGAAAGCAAACGCTGCTCCGTGCCGTTGAAAAGCGACCCGCGCGAAAACGAATCATGGAGCTGCGGTTTGGGTGACTAGAACCGGCAAAAGGCACACGCAAAGTTGCCGATGCACTCGGCATTTCGCGTCGTACATCTCAAGGCTTGAAAGCGCATTTTGCACCGATTGAAGACAGAAATGGAGAAGGCGGGATAAACACGCCATAAACACGACAAAAAGCGCAGATGTATCTACCGATTTTGGTGACACATCTGCTTTTTCAGCCACCGGTTTTAAAATTCGGTTTATACGAGCTTCAAATATTTGTTAGCCACGCAGCTCCACCTCGCCGTGGATGTCGTTTGTTTCGCCGTTAAAATCGACCGCTTTGTACTCGCCGCGGGCGTCTATGGAACGCAGCGCGTTTTTCGCATTGACGGCAACAAACACCGTCTCATGATCACAATGACGCTCAAACAGCAGATTTTTTATTCTGAATGGTGATGTTCTTATAATCTCCGTAATTCAATGCGCGGCTTTCGGTCGCCTTCACGCCGCGAGTTTTTCGATAAACGCAGTCAGCTCATTTTCGACAGGTGCATCGAGCACAGGCGCCAGGCCGCGCTATCGCCCTCGTAGCACCTAGCCCTTTGCGCCCCACTCCTTCAATATTGAGCACGGAATGCGCAGCATGGCGAACAACACGCCGTACAACCAGGTAAATTGCTTTTCGTCGTTTAAAATGCTTTACACGATCTGCGCGTTACGTCCCGTGGTTATCGGCGAAGTTCATCAGGTGCTGCCGCGGTACAGCGTCCACGGCCTGTCCAAACCAGCCGCAGCTGAATGACCGATTTCGAACATGTTCATGGAGTTGAAGGAGGAGTATAAACCCTGTAGCAATCGTAATTGGTGCAGGAGTGCGCGCAGGCCGTCTGCGGTGAGCGGTTGTAATCGCCATGACCCGCCGACCAGAAAGAAATCCGCTTTGAGAATCGCAGAACGAGCGCAGGCGGCGGATAAAATCGCATTCAAGGAATAGGCAACGTCCAAACGCAAGCCGTCGATGCCGAACTCGTTCTACCCATCTGCCAATGCGCAGTTTAAAAATGTATACTCGATGACGGTGGGATTGCGCAGATTCAGCTTCAAGTTCATAATGACCTTCCCAGCCCCTCGTACCAAAAATCCGTCGTTATAGAGCGCTGTTCCGTCAAAGCTGATGTGGAACCAATCTTGTACGGAGAATCCACTTTTTTTCCTGTACATCACGGAACGCCCAGAAGCCGCGGCCGACATTAGTTGAACACGCCGTCCAGCACAACTTTGCACGCCGTTTTCGTGCAAACGCCGCAGACTTCGGCAAAATCTTTTGTTGGTGCCGAGGCGGCAGATTATTTTAATAAAATCACGCGTATCGCGTAGCCGTGGTTGTCCGGCTCAAACACCGGGGAAAATACCGCGCCGATATGCAGCTTTTCAGGTGCGGAATCCGCAGCGACCTTTTGGATAGGTTCACGCACGCGTCGTTCGGCATGGGCGCACCGGTAAAGCCAAGGGATAGATCTGGTAAAACACCGTTTCATCTGCCCACATTGTTATATTCGTTCCTTTCAAAGAGGGGTTATACTGACTTCAACTTAAAACGTGTACATGCCGTCTGCCGTCTGGCGGATATCCGCGTTATGGAACGCTGTCATGGCCCCACCATGTGTACGCAGTGTCCTTTTTCGCCCGCCGTTTCCCGCAGGGGTGCATCGCGAGCTGCGGGATGCCGATATCGACCGTGTTGAGCGACAGATGACCGTTTGAGATGTTGCCGAGCCCGTAGAGCCGCCCGCCATATATCAGGGCGGTTGTGGAAGATCATCACCGGCACCTCGGCCTTACGGCAGATTTCGCCGACACTTACACGGCGGCAGAGCAGATCCGTCATTATTGTACTTCCTGGTTTGCACTATGCTTGATGACGATGCCGCCGTTTAAGTAGCAGCGGTTTGTCTGGTCACCTTTTCCATTAGTTCGGGTTGCGGCATGGGCGATATCGGCGGAAAGCATGAAGCTATCCGGCATTTTGCGCAGCCACTCCGTTTCAGGGGATATTGAAGCGCGGAAGCGATGCGACGCACGGTATCCGTGAGGGTATTAAGTCAACGCCACCAAGCACTTTTGTCAGCGAGCCGACTTCTTCGTTATCGAACACGGCGCTGATGAGCAGCTTTTCTTTGTTTTCACGTTCAACCAGCCGTTGCGGAGAACGCGCACTGGAGGTCGTCGAGGCGCAGGGATGCAATAAATTCGTTCTCCATGCCAATACAACGCCGTGCTGGCGCGGATAGAACATATCGCTTCGAATGACATCTTCCTTTTTAACCTGCCTCTTCCGCGATGAGCGCGTTATAATCGGCGTTTTCGCCGCCGAGCAAAGGGAACTGTAGATCAGCCGCCGCAGGTTTAACATGGTCGCCGCACGTCGCGCGGATGGCAAGGCTCAGGATGATACCGGGTCGCGGTAATGTTTAAAGCACTCTGCCGCCAATTTTAGCGCGGCAAAAGACAGCAGACGATGAAACCACGTGGAAAGGATCATGCCGCCGTAGCCTTCGGTGTTGAGCTTTTGTAATGACCTCTACAGCGGTGATCTCGCCGCTCTTTACACGCGGAACGTCGGGAATCGCTGTGCGCGGAGAGGCGAATCTCTTCCAACATTACATTACATATTTTTCACCGCATGAAAACCGACGGAGAAGTTGCCGATAAACTTCAGCAGCTTTTCGGTGGTTTCAGAAGTCTTTAACATTTCGGTCATTCCCTTCCTTGTTTCTATTCATCATAGCACAAAATGACAAATATGGGTAGAGCAAATTTCAGAAAAAGACCGCCGCACCGAAACAGTACGACAGTCTTTAAAAATTAATTCATTTGCACGCATTTCCGATGGCTTCGTTCACGCGCTCGCGCAGATCAGGCAGATAGGACGATGCGCGGATAGTTTCAAACGTCATGCTTTCGCCGTCTCCCTGAGCAGTTTTAAGACGCTTTCGCGCCCGAGCTTTTCTTCGGCGAAACGACAACGCGCATATCATAAAGCGCCATGGCGAAAACTCTTTTGCCGCAGCGACGGCAGCAGGCCGTTTTTCGCCGGGATAGACGGAAAACTGTCGCCGCCGGAACGCGCCGCCTGCGTCCGTCACCTTGAACGGATCAAACAGCTTTGAAAGCTGCGTGAATTCCAGAAGTTATAGCCCCAGTGCAGGAAGCCCGTGATGTGATACTTCCACATCTGCACGCCCAAAATGCGATTGCGGTTTAGGGCATCGCGAGGAAACGGTTGCCCACGTCCACACTGGCCGCAGCAGGTGTACGCCCACAGATCCGGCACATCGTTTCGGTGTAAACGGCGTGATATGATTCGTCGCGACGACGGGGTGCTTGACGAGCCCCTCCGTGTAGTAATCATACGACGAGAGCGTCGCGCGCAGAATGCAACCGGGCAAATACGGTAGAACAGAATTTCAGAAAAAGACCGCCACCGAAACAGGTACGACAGTCTTTAAAAATTAATTCATTTGCGCATTTCGATAATTCGTTCCGCGCGGCGCTCGGCGTCAGGATCATGTTCATGCCGTGTTCCGATGCCATGCGCATATACTTGTCTAACAATGCCCAGTGCTCTTTTGAGTAAATCTCCACGCCGTAGCGCGCTGCGATGCAGTCGCCATGGAACCACTGCGTGAACGTGAGCTTCTGCTCCGGCAAAGTGACCGGCACGACCGTCAAACGGAAAATTTCGCTTTTGCCGTTTGCGCTGATCTCCACGGGGTAATCGCCGCCCGCGGCATCGTCGTTCACTTTGAGGCTCACCCACAGCACCTCGCGGCCGTTGACGTTCACCGCGCCGTCCGTGACGGATACAGCACATCCGGGAACGTGTTTTTCTTCGGCGAAGCGACAACGCGCATATCGCGACTTTTTCCATCGGTGGCTACAGG
>VOFB01002670.1_pt1 | contig 13132 bp, 24 predicted proteins | sample 5384141 | NCBI WGS metagenome assembly VOFB01 (sample SAMN12384721, study PRJNA508395) | human gut metagenome | isolation source: healthy gut A | host: Homo sapiens | reverse complement strand
TGAGGCCGCCGCTCTCGGTCTGCTCAATGCTCAAAGAGGCGCCCATGCGCAGGATATTCTCGTCCTTTGATGGTCTCCGGCCGGAATTTGATCGTTATACCGGGCACACTGCAGCGTGCCGTCCATGAAAGTGGCCAATGGGCTCGGTGACGATGAGCTGTCCCTTTCTCGGCTTGATGGGCATATCCAGGCCCACCATTTTTGCTGTGAAGGCTGGCCCAAGAACCGCAGGCATTGACGATGGTGTCTGCGAAATAGTCGCCTTTCGTCGTATGTACGCCTTTAACCGCATTGCCTTCCATGATAATGCCGGTGACTTCTGTCTCGATCTGGATGGTAGCGCCCAGCTTGGCTGCTCTGGCAAAGCCCAGCGTCAGCTTGATGGGGTTGACCTTGCCGCCGGTGGGAGAATATAGGGCTCCGTAAATATCCTTGACAGCTGGGGGTGATTTTTCTCGCCTCTTCTGCGGAAATCATCTCGATGTCCACGCCGCTCTTCTTCTGCTCTTCCACGATGCCGGACAGGATATCCCACTGCATCTTATCTTCTACCGGCTGCATACCGCCGCTTTTCAGCTCATATTCCACATCCATGCCAAGCTCTCGCCCAGATGTTCGAACATGGCAATGCTCTGCACGGCCAGATCCATCTGTTTGCCGGGTTTTTTCGTATGGTAGCCTACCACACCGTCGGTGGCGCCTGCGGAACCGCGGGTCAGATCCTCCCGCTCCAGAAGGAGTACCTTTTTTTGCCCATCTTGCTCAGATAGTAGGTCACAGAACAGCCGATGATTCCACCGCCGATTACGATTACGTCTGCATCTTTACTCATCTTCCTGCCCTCCTATGATACCGATTTTTTACCGGGCGTACCGGGGTTCTGCTCTTGGGCGGCAGGATCTCCGCCATGGGCCGTCCTGTCTGCTCCGCAATGATTCTTGCCACCAGACGCTCACAGGTTTTTCCCTGACAGAGGCCCATGCCTGCGCGGGTTCTGCGCTTGACACCGTCCACCGTCAGTGCGCCGTCTGCAATGGCATCCAGGATCTCCTGTCTGGACACTTCCTGGCATCTGCATATGATAATGTCTTTATCTTCCATGTTATTTTCCTCCCGCTTATGCTCTCTTCAGACGCTTCATGCTGCGAACTTCGTCCGTAAACTGTTTCGGAACCGCAATGCCCACCACTGCTGTTCCAGCGTATGCCTTGATCTTCCGCACGGAAGTAACGGTGGCGTCACATACCACCTCACCGGCACGGCTGACTGCCTGCACCGTATCGCCCACCTCCGGCAGGGGAAGATACTCAAAGGGGAACTCGATGACTGCCTCTGTATCGCTGTAGGTCTTATCAATGATGGTGATGGCAAGACCCGGGCAGTTGGCCACGCAACATGCCGCAGCCGGTACATTTTTCCTCATGCAGAGGGGCAGGTTCGTGATCTGCTCGCCGATGGTGATGGCACCGAGACGGCAGGCATTCTCACACGGGTTGCAGGGAATCTCCTGTACGCACTCGATCACTGCCACTCTTCCTTTTGCCATCCGCTCTTCGGAGGGCACGCCGGGACATGCCGCCAGCTCCTCCGGGGAGGGAATTTCCTGTATACATTACACCTTTATTCATTCACAAACAGCTCCCTTCTTACAAGCATCTTTGTACGCCTGCATATCTGCAAGCTGTTTTCCTTGGAACTTCTTCTGCCTGCGCCGAAGAAACCGGAACGCAGGGTGTTCAGCCGTCCAATGATCTCTGCCTTTTCCGGGCAGCCTCTTCATGGCTTAATAACCCAGCGCCTCTGCAGCAGCCAACACCGGCCATGTTGCCTTCCCTCCATGGCGGAAGAAGCCTCCTCTACGCCGGTCACGTCTCCGGCCACATACACGCCGGGAACGGTTGTCTCCATATTTTCATCGTGCAGCGGCACATGTCCGCCAAGGACGGATAAAATCAAATTTACATCCCACCATCCATACCAGCGCTCGGTCATGGGATTTAAGCCCACTGCCAGACAGACGGTATCCACGTCGAACCGTTTCTCGCTTTGCCCGGGATCATATTCCACTTCTCATCCACAGCTGCGATCTCCACGCCCTCGACCTCTTCTTTCCATATACCTGTTTGATGGTGTGCCCAACATAGATCGGCACGCCTGCTCTTCCATCTTGCCTGCCGCGTGAACGCCGTATCCGCCGATCTTCGGTGCACCGCTCCACAATGCCGACTACTTCGCACCGGCCTGCATGAGCTGATAGGAGACGATCAGTCCCACGTTTCCGCTGCCCACCATGAGGATCCGCTCTCCGGCAGCACACGGTTGACATTGATCATCGTCTGGGCTGCGCCTGCGCCCATGACGCCCGGCAGGGTGCTGCCCGGAAATGCCATATAGTTTCCTTGGCGCCGCTGGCAATGATGATCTTCTTGGCTTTTACCGAATAGTTGACGCCGTTGCTGATGACGCCCATGCTCTTATCCGGCAGCAGGCCGTACACCAGGCTGTCCAGCATGACCTTTGCGCCGCTCTTTTCTACTTTTTCCAGAAGCTGCTGGCCGATGACAAAGCCTCTTGTTCCTGCCTGATGCCCCTTGGAGCCGAAAAATTTATGTATCTGTTTAAACAGCTGTCCGCCGGGTCTGGAATTCTCGTCGATGACCAGTACATCCGCCCCTGCACAGGCTGCCTGATATGCTGCGGAAAGTCCGGCACTTCCTGCGCCGACAATGGCAACATCCGTTACGATTTCTTTCATATTGAACTCCTCCTGTTGTGCTTATTCCTGGGGCTTGATCGGCGCCAGGCCTTCCTGCTTCTCCACATGCATGCCGTCATGAACCGCAGTCACACGTTCTTGTGTTGGGAATGCCGTCCACGATCATCATACAGTCGGTACATCTGCCGATGGCACAGAAAATACCTCTGGGCTCATGCCCTTAGCTGTCGTCCGGAATACCCGGATGCCCGCATTCATCAGCGCAGATGCGATGGGCTCGCCCTCCAGCGCCTCGATGGGTTCGCCGTTGTAATACAGCGTTACTTTCTTCTTATCTTCCAGATCACCCAGAATCGGATGTTCTATTACACGCATATTTGTTTCCTCCTTATCGTCAGGTTACTGTCAACAATATTTTCTTATATCACAGATTTTCACGATGGCATAGTAAATTATTGACACATAAGCAAAAATGAGTTGCATCACAGATGCGGTTTTGCGAATGGCGCTCGTGAACGGAAATTCCTCTATTAAAGATGACTCACCAGATTTTCCATAGCCAGGATATCGATCTCCGCAGTGTCTCCTCCGTGTAGATCCCCACATGGGGCGTCACCAGCACGTTGGTGAGGGCCGGATCCATGAGCGGATCCCCGGTGGCAGGCTCATTGGTGAACACATCCACCGCCGCGCCGCCGATGGTGTGGTTTTTCAGCGCCTCCACCAGCGCCTCCTGGTCCACCAGCGCCGCCCGGCCGCTGTTGATAAGAAAGGCGGTGGGCTTCATGGCATCCAGCTGTTTTTTCCCGATCATTCCTCTGGTGGAGCTGGTGACGATGCTGTGCAGGGAAAGGAAATCTGCCTCCCGCAAAATTTCATCCAGGCTGGCGAACTCGATGTAGTCCGGCGCTCCCGCCTCGTTGCCGGAATGGGGATGCAGCACCATGACCCGCATGTGGAAGGCTGCCGCCCGGCGTGCCACTGTCTTGCCAATCCGGCCATAGCCGGTGATGCCCAGTGTCTTGCCCCACAGGTTCGTGCTCTGGCATCTCGTCCAGCGTCCCTCTTTTAACTCCTGATCGTAAAACCGCAGGTTCCGGGACAGGTCAAACATGGCTGCGAACACCCAGTCGGCCACGGCCTCATAATCGTGGGAATTCTTTGTATTATAAATGGCGATGCCGCATCTGGCCGCCGCCTCCCTGATCGATGTTCTCCAAACCCACTCCGTGTCTGGAAATGACTTTCAGCGTGGGACAGGACGTCAGCACCTTCTCAGTCACTTCATCAGAGCTGGAATACACCAGCAGCCCCTTGGCCTGGTTTTCATTGATGGCCGCAATGAGCTGCTCCTCCTTCATGGCCCCGGGATTGGGGTTATAGATAATTTCCGTCTGGTATTTTTCCGCGATGGCGTCCACATATTTCCGATTATCCTTCGCATACGTCTGGCCGCTCACCAGCACTCTTTTTTCTCCATATCTACTCCTCCTTGTCCGTAAAGCACAGATCAAATAAAAAAGAGGAGATCGCAGGTTTTCCTGAACGTATCTCCTCTTTGAAATCAACTTTCTGTATGGGATTTTTATTTAGCAATAGTTATAGCTTATTTTTCGGTTTGTGCAAGTAAAATGTTGACAGTCTTGTCAGCCGCCGAACAGCAGGCCGATCAGCGGCAGTGTCACCATGGACAGCAGTGTGGACATGAAAATCATGCCCGAAGCAAAGGGCGCATCCCCGTCATAGGAGGCTGCCAGCATGGCCGTGGTGCTTCCCGCAGGCATGGCCGCCATGAGCACGCTGACGTCGATGAGCATGGCATCCACCCCGCAGGCTTCCAGAATGCCGTACACCACCAGCGGAATGACGATGAGCCGCAGCAGGGAATAATAAAGGATCCATCCCTTTCCGGCAATTTTACGGATATCCGTCTCCGCCAGGATCGCACCGATGACCATCATGGACACCGCTGTGGTGCAGCTGCCCGTGTAGCGCAGGGCATCATCCAGAAACGTGGGAAAACGAAGGCCGGAAATCATGGGCACCAGGCCAATGTAAACAGCCACCATGCACGGGTGTGTCAGCAGCTTCTTCACCACCGATTTCCGGTCGGTGGCGGTAAACAGCGCCAGCCCCGCCGACCACATGAACAGCCGGATGGGAATGAGGGGCCACCAGAAGCGTACAGAAGCCCCTCGCTACCCAGCACGCCCTCTGCCATGGGCTGTCCCATGAAGCCCGCATTGGAACAGATGATGCCGTATTTCATGCACACCTGCTGCCCCTTTTCCGCCCCAGGAAACAAAAAACCGGGAAAAAACAGGGATGCAAACTGATAGGCAAACCGGAAAACAGGATCAGGCCCATTTTCTGTAAAAATACTCTCATCAAAGGTCACGCAAAACGACCGGATAATGGAGCAGGGCAAAAACAGGTCAATGACCAGCGCCGTCAGTACCTTCCGCCTTCCTTTGTGATGATGCCTGCCTTGGCACAGACATAGCCGAATACCAGCAGCAAAAATAGCGTCAGCTGTAAATGAAACACAGCACCGCCTCCTCTCCTTCGTTCTTTATACGCCAAGTTTTTTCGATCAGTGTGCGGATGCGCCGCAGCCCTTCCGCGATATCCTCTTCCGATGCCGCATAGGAAATCCGGATGAAATCCCCGCAGGTATCTCCCAGACCGATGGCCGGTACCGTTGCCACAAACTGCTCCTCCAAAAGACGCAAGGCAAATTCTGGCCGGTAAGTCCGGTCTTCGACACATCCACCATCACATAGAAAGCGCCGTAGGGGCTTCACGTAAGAAAGCTGCGGGATCGCATCCAGTCCAGACAGGATCAGCTGTCTTCTTCTGGCAAAGCACCCACCATGGCACTTACACTCCGCCTGGGTCTCAGGCAGCAGCATGGCATCCGCCAGTCCCTTCTGGATAAAGGTGGGGAACAGGTGGTGGAATACTGGTGCATCCGCAGCAGCGACACACCCAGCTTTTTGTCGGTGAGGATCCAGCCCAGCCGCCAGCCGGTCATGGCGTATGTCTTGGAAAATCCGCTGATGATCAGGCTGCGCTCCTTCATCCCCGGGAATTCACAGATGGACGTGAACCGGGCATCCTCGTAGGTGAGCTTTGCTGTACATCTCGTCGGACACCACCAGCAGGTTGTGCTCCACGGCGATCTTCGCCACCGCCGCCAGACTTTCCCTGGTATACACCGCGCGCGGTGGGGTTGTTGGGGTTATTCAAAATGATCATTTTCGTTTTTTCCGTCACCGCTGCCTCCAACGCCGCCGGATCGATCTGGAAGCCGTCCTCTTTTTTCGGGGCAGATCCACAAACACGCCGCCACAGAATTTTACCAGATTCTTGTAGCTGACAAAGGCCGGGGTGAAGATAATGACCTCGTCTCCCTCGTCCACAAAGGCCAGAATGGCGTTGTTGATGGCCTCGGCGCCGCTGGAAGTGATGAATACCTCCGTCTCCGGATCGTAGGTGACGCCGGTCTCCCAGGCGTTCTGCGCCGACAGGATCTGCCGCAGTTCTGCAAGCCCCGGTTGGAGACGTAATGGCTGTAGTTCTCATCGATGGCTTTTTGACTGCCTCCTTGATGGGGGCCGGGGTGTTAAAGTTCGGCTCCCCGGCGCTTAAGGGAATGACCTTGTTGCCCTCACTTCGAAGCACGGCCGCCCGGTCCAGAATGGCCCGGATGGGGGATGCCTGTACCCGCTGAATGCCCTTGGAGCCCTGGTGATATCGTATGTTTTTCCATAATGTCCGCCTCCTGTTCTTGTGTGCCGCTTTATTTTACCAGCTCATTTTTGCAGCAGCGTCCTTGGCGTACTGCCCCAGATTGTCCATGGTCACCTGGATCATGCTTTCAATGGCTTTGTCCGTGTAAAAACCGGTGTGCGCCGTGTAGATCACATTGTCCATGGAAAGCAGCTCGGCAAACACCGGATCCAGCTGCTCTGGTTTCACATCCTTTTTCCGCAGAAATGCGGTTTCGTTTCATACACATCAAAGCCAAAGCCTGCCACCTTGCCACTTTTCAATGCCTCCAGCATGGCGGCATGGTCGATGAGTCCGCCTCTGGCGTTGTTCACCACGTACACCGTCCTTCATTTTTCCGATGGTGTCCGCGTTCAGCAGGTGATAGTTGTCCGCCGTCATGGGACAGTGGAGGAACACGATATCTGCCTGTGCCAGCAGCTCCTCCAGCGGCACATACTGCGCAATCTGTGCCGTCCGCTCATTTTCATAAAGGGATCGCTGGCCAGCACCTGGCAGTGAAATCCTTCAGATAGGAAATCGTCTCGTAGCCGATGCGCCCGGTGCCCTCACCCCCCGGCAGTCATGGTGTGCAGCTCTTTTCCCTGCACCCCCGCCAGCGTATAGTCTCCGGCTGCGATCTTCTTCTGCTGCTTTCGCCAGCCGCAGCAGAGAAGCTGTCAATATCGCATGCTCGGAAATGGCCCAGGGAGAATAAAAGGGCACGTTGGCCCCACGCAGGCCGTACTGCTTCATGGCCGCCAGCTCCATGTGATCATACCCGGCGGAACGGGTCACCACGTATTTCACACCATTTTCCTGTAAGCTTCTCGCCACCGCTTCCGTAATTTTTTACAGGCCGTCACGATCCACACCGCATCGTACCCCCTGGTCAGTTCCACCGTATCCGGCCCCAGCACCTCTTTCGCGTAAGTCAGCTCCAGCGGATAGCCGAGCCGCAGGGACTCGCTGTAAGCGATCTCTTCTTCCTTTGCTCCATATACTCTTACTTTCATCGCTGCACCTCCATTTTCCTATTATTTAACCACAAAAACACGCTTTGCGAGTTTTTCATCGTTATCGCGGCACTCCTCAAGGTTCCGTGCAAGCACGGACTTTGACTCGTTGCTCCGCAAAAAGGAGCCGTACCAAACGGTACGGCCCCTTCGCTCATTTTCTTGACTTTTTATGCTCATATCATGAACGGGTTCCAAGGTCTTTCACCCACTTATGAGCAAGCTCATGTGGACTTAGACCATTTAACCCCGGCATCATATTCGTTTATTTTTCATATTCCGGTGCGTCAAACAGTCCGGAAAAATCAAAAGGTTGCAAAGTAATCCTTCGGCGTCTCTGCCCGGCGGATCATCTGCACGCTGCCATCCTCATGCAGCAGCAACTCTGCGGAACGGAGCTTGCCGTTGTAGTTGTATCCCATGGAGAAACCGTGGGCGCCGGCATCGTGGATCACCAAGTAATCGCCCATGTCGATTTTGGGCAGCATCCGGTCAATGGCAAACTTGTCATTGTTCTCACACAGGCCGCCGGTCACATCGTACATGTGATCGCAGGGGCTCGTTCTCCTTTGCCCAGCACGGTGATGTGGTGGTAAGCGCCGTACATTGCCGGTCGCATCAGGTTGACCGCGCAGGCATCACAGCCGATGTACTCCTTGTAAATGTGTTTTTCTCATGGATGGCTTTGGTCACCAAGCAGCCATAAGGTCCAAGACAAAACGAGCCCAGCTCGGTGAAGATGGCCACGTCATCCATGCCTGCTTTCACCAGAATGTCATCGTATGCCTTGTGCACACCCTCGCCGATGGCCAGGATGTCATTGGGCTCCTTGTCCGGTGTGTACGGGGATGCCCACGCCGCCGGAAAGGTTGATGAATGCGATATGCACGCCGGTCTCCCTGCTGCAGCTCTACCGCCGTCTCAAACAGGATTCTTGCCAGCTTCGGATAGTAGGCATTGGTCACGGTGTTGCTGGCCAGGAATGCATGGATACCAAAATGCTTCACACCCTTGGCTTTCAGCTTCAGAAACGCCTCTGTCAGCTGCTCTCTGGTCATGCCGTACTTGGCATCCTCCGGGCTGTCCATGATCTGGTTGTGGATGGCGAAATCGCCGCCCGGATTGTATCTGCAGCACATGGTCTCCGGGAATTTGGCAATGCCTGCAAAAGAAATCAATGTGGGTCAGATCATCAAAGTTGATGATGGCCCCCAGCTCTGCAGCTTTCTTGAAGTCCTGTGCCGGGGTCACATTGGATGAAAACATGATATCATGTCCGGACAGGCCCACTGCCTCAGACATGAGAAGCTCTGTGTAAGAAGAGCAGTCCGCGCCCACGCCCTCTTTTTCAGAAGCTCCATGATATACGGGTTGGGCGTTGCCTTTACTGCAAAATACTCTCTATATCCTTTATTCCAAGAAAATGCCTGCTTTAATTTCCGCACATTTTCCAAAAATGCCCTTCTCATCATATACATAAAAAGGGGTCAGCCAGGTCTTTGCCATCTCTTCGACCTGCTCCTTTGTCACAAAAGGTACTTTCTTCATCAGATTATCCTCCTCGTTGATTTTTTCATTCTCTATGATTGTTCTTCGATTGTCAACTGTTTTTCGAAAATAATGGATACAGTTATAGCTGCTGTACACTACCATCAGCACCCAGCCGGTTCCCACCGACGCGCAGACACCGTAAATACCGTACCGCGGCACCAGGATCACCGAAAGGATACAGCGCATGGCAATCTGGGAAAAAGTGGCCGTCATGGCGATCCGGATCTTGCCGATGCCCCGGAAAAAAGCCCTGCAGCGCCGATACCACACCGCAGCACAGATAAACAGTGGCATCACGGTGATGTAGGTCACACCGATCTCCACCGCCGCCGCGTTGTCCAGATCCACATACAGCCCCACCAGCGTTCTGGGCATGCTCAGCATCAGCGCACTGAACAGCACAATATACGCAAGATCCATCTGCAGGGTGCGGAGCAATCCTTTTTTCAACCGCTCCGGATGGTGGGCGCCCACATTCTGTCCGCCAAAGGTAGACATGGCACTCTGGGTACCGTCGATGAACGCCATCATCAAACGCCTCCAGACGGATCGCCGCATTATAACCGGTGATCATATCCGTGCCCTGGGCATTGATGGTGCCCTGCACGAGCAGGCGGCAAAATACAGGAACGTCTGCTGCAGCGCCGATGTCCAGCTGAACAGCAGCGTATTTTCATGACGCTTTTTTCATACACAAACTCGCTGCGTGCCAGCGCCAGGATCGGTATTTTCTTATAAATATAAATCACACATAATATGGAAGATAACGCCTGGGAAATGACTGTCGCCACCGCCGCCCCGGCTACTCCCAGAGGCGTATACCGGATAAACACGATATCCAGGATCACATTGGTCACCGACGAAATGACCAGAAACAAAAAGGCACTGCGGGAATCCCCGATGGCGCGAAGCGCCGCCGCCAGATAATTGTACAGGAAGGAGAAAAACAGTCCTGCAAAAATGATCCGCAGATACCAGTTGGTGTCCTCCATGATCTCCGCCGGTGTGTTGGCTGCCAGCAGCATCCACCGGGAGCAGACAATACAGAGCAGGGACGCTGCCACCGTAAACACACAGCCTGCAATGAGCGCTGTGGAATACTGGAATACCTTGAACATCTTTATATCCTGTGCCCCGTACCACTGCGCCAAGCAATATGCCTACGCCCATGGACAGGCCCACCAGGAAAAACAAAACCACCGACATGATCGGGTTGGCAACACTGACCGCCGCAAACGCGTTGTTTCCGATCATCTTGCCGACGATTCTCCGTCGTGTTGTACAGCTGCTGGAATATATTTCCCATTGGGAACCGTTCACATTGCCCTCAGTCATGTGCTCCATCTCATCTCTTCTTTCCTTATAAATAGTATATCGTTCTGTCATTCATTACCGTTCATGCATCACTCGAAAACCGTAATTTTGATGATTCTGTGTGAACTGTATTAGTATATAGTTATTTTTTTCAAATGCGCAAGTATATTGTTGAATATTGTGCGGTTCTCCATTTATAATAAGAATTAAATATCGGATGCTGGTGTTGAGAGGAGAAAGCCCAGTTACGCTTGCATAAAAGTAGGCTGCGGATCTTGAGCCACGCCCCAGATGAGCATAAAAGTGAAGAAAATCCTTCACGATATGCGAATAGGGAGCTTATGTGCCTGATGGTACATGTTTAGCACTAACCGAGCGGAATGGAAACCGGATTTGGAGCGTGCACAGCACGGAACAATTTGGAGCATCTGATGGGAAAGACGAAAAAGTAAGAGGTGGTTTTCTGTGTCAAGACGAAGAAGAAGAAAAACAACGGAAGGGTTATGCCATTGCCATCCTGACGATGGCGGTGCTGATTGTCGTTCTTCTGATCGCCATCGTCGTCGTTCTCATCCGGGGCAACACAGGAAACCCGTTGAATCATGCAAAGGTGGCCAGCAGACTATACCGATGTTTCCGGCAATACCGGACAGCGGGCCTACATCAGTGTCAACAAGAATGCACTGACGAAAGTCACTGAGAAGCAGTTCGCCTCCTTCTACGAAAAGACTGTATCCGGCAGCGAATACGCCCTGTTCACCATCGCCTGTGACGACGGCACCGGCATCGTCTTCCCTGTCCTCCCCGCAGAGCAATGCGGACGGCACGACCACCATTGCCACTACGGCTATCTGAATGAAAATGGAGAAGTGACCGAGAGCTTCGGACAGATCCTGCTGGATGGCGGCAAGTATAAATACCAAGCACAGTAGGCATATCGGAAACCGCAAGCCGGTTTCCATCGTGAACCTGCAGCATTGCACCCCGGGAATACTGCCCGGGCAAATATCGTAAAACATAGGGGAATCCCGCATGTACCCAGCCGTACACGCGGGATTTTTCACTGCAATTTCGTCTGCGACTTCTACGCTTCGTTTGCCTCGCCGCCTGCATAAACAAAGGCTGACATATTTCATTTTCGTTCAGCATCGGCATTTTTTTAGCAGGCATCCCCATTTCTCTTTTACTGCTTTTGCATTCTTTTTTACTTAACTGCCTTCTCTGCGTATTCTGTCGTCACCAGCTGCTCGTAAGGCACCCACTGCGCCAGCTCCCCGGCCTCATCCAGAATATCCTCTAATAATAAGAAGCTATCCTCCTCAAAAATCAGATCTTCTTTCCAGGTTTTTCTGATCATAGTACCGCTTCACAATGGTCGTCAGCGTATCCAGATCCGTCTCCGCAAACTGCGGGGCGATCACCTTGGCGATCTCCTCCGGCGTATGGCTGTTTACAAAATCCATGCCCTTCTGTAGCGCATTGGTGAACGCCTGGATCAGCTCCGGATGTTTTTCCATATAACTCTGCTTGGCCCTGTAAGCCGTATAACGCACATAGCCGGACGCCTCCCAGAGAAGCCACCACATAACCGGCCTTCTCCTGCTCCAGGCTGGTGGCCGCCGGTTCAAACTCCACCGTGTAGTCGCCCTGGCCTCCGGAAAAGCCGCTGCCGTGCTGCCAAAATCAATGCTCTGGTCGATGGTCAGGTCACGGGCCGGGTCAATGCCATTTTTCTTCAGGATATACTCAAAGACCATCTGCGGCATACCGCCCTTCCGTCCGCCCAGCACATTTTTTTTCCCTTCAAATCCGCCCACTGAAAATCATCCGCCGGTTCCCGCGCCACCAGGAAATTCCCAGCCCGTTGGGTCAGCTGCGCAAAGTTCACAATATAATCGTCCGGGTTCTGACTGTACACATAGATGGACGCCTCGAGCCCATAAATCCGATATCTGCCTCACCGGACAGCACCGCCGTCATCGTCTTATCCGCACCGAATCCGTCACCAGCTCCAGCGCAATGCCCTCCTCTTTGAAATAGCCTTTTTCGATGGCCACATACTGGGGCGCATAAAAATCGAATGGGCCACCTCGTTGAGCGTTACCGTCGTCAGATCCCCTTTCCCGGCAGTATCCTTTTTCCCGCAGCCCGCAAGACAGCCAACCGCCAAGCACCCCGGCCAGCGCAGCTGCCAGATACGACACATATCTCTTTTTCATAAAAAGCTCCTCCTTATTTCCGAATACTATATGATATACGGGAAGGAGGAAATGGTGCATCAGCAAATTAATTCATATATAATAGATTAAAAGTAAAATATACTTGACTTTTAGTTCGATAAATGTTACTTTATAAACACAGAGGGGAGGTGGACGGCGATTGGCAAAGAATATTGCTATCAAAGTAGCACGAGCACAAAAGGATATGACGCAGAAGCACTGGCCGGAAACTGTCGGCGTTCACGGCAGACCATGAACGCCATTGAAAAAGGAGAATATAATCCAACGATCCGGTTATGCCGCAAGATCTGCCGCATCTTGGATAAAGAGTCTGGATGATTTATTTTGGGAGGATGACGAGGATGAAGAAAACGAAAAGTAATCTGGATGAACGGCAGGAGTTAGAACTGCTTCGGATCGAACATAACGGCTGCTGGCTCGCTTTCTTGGGATTGCTGATCGTCATGCTGATCCAGCTGCTCACAGGAAATGACGGTGCCCGAAATCTCGTGGGCGAATGGGCTGTCTTTATGTGTCTCGCCCTG
>VOFB01003276.1_pt1 | contig 13135 bp, 17 predicted proteins | sample 5384141 | NCBI WGS metagenome assembly VOFB01 (sample SAMN12384721, study PRJNA508395) | human gut metagenome | isolation source: healthy gut A | host: Homo sapiens | reverse complement strand
ACACTTCCTCTTCTGCTCATTTTGATCTTTACATCGCCTTCCTGAATGCTGAAATCAAGCATAGAGGAATTCTCGATGATCTTTACTAATTTCTCAATTTTATCTAAATTCACCGTTTCATTCTCCTTTTCTATTTAAATAGTGTGCTGATTCGTTTTGCAACGAGTCTGCAATCTAATACTTCTTTACAAGGTGTATAAATCTGGCTTCTGAAGTCATTCAGCTCTTTCATCTCATCTGCTAACAGCTTCTGGGCTTCTTCTACGGATACTGCCTGAAATCTTACTTTTTGTTCTGTTTTTCTTTGAACAAGTTTCGGAATATCTACAGAAACAACTGTCGCGATCTTCGCATATCCACCCGTTGTCTGGCGGTCTGCTAATAAGATGATCGGTTTTCCATGACTTGGTACCTGAACAGATCCAAAGGCGATTCCGTCAGATATGATGTCTGAAGTCGTCTTATATGCGATAAATGGTCCTTCTAATCGGCATCCCATGCGGTCAAATTCACTTGTTACTGTATATTCTGAATTTAAAAATGTTTCTCGGCCCTCTTTCGTAAACATCTTTTCCTGAGGTCCCATGACAACTCTTAATGTTATCTTTTCCTGATCAAATTCATCAAGATCCAGACTCCTTGATAAATAATATGGCAGATATCTTCGCTTTGCCCTGAACGCAATATAATCTTCATCTTCTAGTTTCCGGCCTTTATATCCACCAATCTGACATTTGATATTCGTAGAACGGCTTCCCATGACTACTGGCACATCAAGATAACTTGAAAATGCAATATATCCTCTTGTTCCAGTTCTTGCTCCACCAAATGTCAAAATATCTCCACGATGCATATAAATTGCTGTATACATCTTGGCAGGTTTTCCATTGATCTTCGGGCGGAAATCTCCGCCTGTGATCGCAATGATAGTAGCTGATGTAAATTCAAGGGTTGGGCCTATTAAGGTAAATTCAAGAACTGCTTCATTTTCCGGGTTATCCAGCAGGAGATTTGCAATCTTAAAAGAACGAACATCCATAACTCCGGATACACTAAATCCCTGACTCTGGTATCCTGTTCTTCCAAGATCCTGAACCGTTGTCATCATTCCGCCTTTTAATATACGAATTCCCATAATCTACACCTCCTTTGTATGAATGATACATTCATATGTTCCATTTTCAACCTGTTCTTTGATCTTTAAATACTCTTCTTCTGAAACAGGTACAAAACGGATATAATCTCCAGCTTCAAAAAGAATTGGATTCTCTCGTTCTGGATCATAGGTTTTTACTGGTGTCAGACCAAGTAACTGCCATCCTCCTGGTGAATCAAGCGGATAAATTCCTGTCTGAGAGCCACCGATCCCAACACTTCCTGCCGGAATTCTGATTCTTGGGTTCGCCAGTCTTGGTGTATGAATTCTTTCATCAAGTCCTCCAAGATATGAAAATCCTGGCAAAAATCCAAGCATATAGATCAGGTAATCTCTGGAAGAATGAATCTTTATAACCTCTTCTTCCGTTAAACCAGCATTTTTTGCGATATTTTCAATATCTGGTCCGTATTCTCCTCCATAACATACTGGAATTTCAAAAACTCTGGATGTCGATGTCTCTTCATTGACATCCAGTTTTAGTAACTTCTGTAGACGTTTTGTTAATGTTTTGTAATTTACCACCCTCGGGTCATAATTGATCAAGAGACTGGTAAATGCCGGGATCATATCCTGCACACCTTCGATACGCTGCGCTTTTAAAAGATGTACAAAGGCTGTGATCCTTGCATTGATCTCTGGGGAAATTTCCTGTCCAAATTCAATGAGTAAGGCAGAATCTCCCGCAGTACTAATCTTTACTTCTTCCATGTTTTTTCACATAACTCCTTTCGGTCAGTCTGTGCTTCTATGTTTTAAACTTATCTGTTTATCCAGACAATTTTGCTTATGCAAATAATGCACTTAAGCTGCTTAATGATGTAATTCCAAGATATCCTGAAACAACAACTACCACGATTCCAAGAACCAGTAATAATACTGGATGATGATAATCTTCTCCCATAACAGATTTCTTCTGAGATGCGATCAGGCAAACTCCTAATGTGATCGGTAAGATCAATCCATTTAATGCTCCTGCAAGTACTAATAATACCGCTGGCTGTCCAGCAAGTGCCATACATACAGTACTAATCGCGATAAATCCTACAATAAACCATTTCTCATTCTTCTCAATCGTTTTGCTGAATGTCTTAAGGAAAGACACAGATGTATAAGCACATCCAACGATGGATGTGACCGCTGCGCATAAGATCACAAGTCCAAAGAATCTATAACCGATCTGTCCTGCTCCCTGTAAAAATGCATCCGCTGTTGGGTTCGCTGCATCTAATGTATGAGCTGGTGAAGTTGCTGTTGCTACAACCACTCCTAAAACTGCAAGGAATAAGAAGATACGTACGATCGTTGCAATTCCCCATTCCCATAACAGAACTCTTATTGATCTCTTTTAAGTTCTCTTTTCCAGTGATTCCTGAATCGATCAGACGATGTGCACCTGCAAATGTAATATATCCACCGACTGTTCCTCCAAGTAATGTAAGAATCGCTGGAAAAATATCTCCCATAGATGCTGTTGGCATGATTGTTTCTTTTGCTGCCATACCAACTGGCGGCTGTACGATCAGGATCACAATAAAGATGACAAGGATCATGATCCCACTCAAGGATCTTTTGTAAGGTTATCCATAGCATTTAATGCATTCTTTGATAAAAATACGATGATCGCAATTGCTCCCGCAATAAAATATCCAACAGTAGTAGGAATTCCAAGAAGTGTATTAAAACCTAAAAGCACCTCCACCAACGTTACCGATATTAAATACAAGACCACCTGCTACAACTAAAAATGCGATCACATATCCAAGTCCAGGAAGTACCTTATTCGCCACATCCTGTCCACGCATTCCAGATACGCACAGAACTCTCCATACATTTAACTGCACGATCGCTGCTAAGATCACGGAGATTAAAATTACAAATCCAAAGCTTCCATGCAGACTGTCTGTAAATTTACCAGTTTGTGTCAAAAATCCAGGTCCAATTGCCGAAGTTGCCATAAGAAATGCCGCACCGATCAAAGCGCTTGCACTTTTTTTGTTATTCTCTTTCTTCATAGTAAATAATTTCCTTTCCTTTTCGTAATAATTAATAATTATAACAAAATTTCTGACGATACGCAACTTTAAAGCGTTGATTTGAATATAGTTCAACAAAAATTCAGAAAACAAAAACGAAATTATCAAATATTTGTGTTGTCCACACTTTTTATTTCTGTCACATACAGTTGAAGTCTATTCAAACCACTATGGAGTGTGTATGTTTTACTGTATTGGTATTTATAATAAACATTCTGTCGACCACTACATAAATTGAAAGTCAATAACGTTTAACATGCTGTCCATTCAGCTTAAATTTTTTATTTTTCTCTAAATACTGATGACCTTCAACTCACTACAACTCAAATTTTATTCCTTGACCATTAGCTTTTTAATTCCCGTCGTTTTTCAATCTCTAATTTTGAGAAGATCCTTGCCACAAGATTTTTCACGTACCCATAAGAATAATGCATAGACTCTGCAATTTCCTTGTTTTCCATTCCTTTTGCGATCGCTATTGCGATCTTCCATTCTGTTGGTGTTAACTGGCTTTTTGATCTGCTTGGCATAATCTGATAATTCCATGGATTTTTTGTGCTGTCTCTGCTGATATCGTTCCAAATGCCGTTCAACCCTGGCAAGTAAGATTTCTTTTGCAAATGGCTTTACGACATAATCAACTGCCCCTGCTTTCAAGCCCCTTACTTCATAATCCATTTCTGAAAATCCGGTTAAAATATGATTGGGATCAATTCACACCTTGGGATTTTTTGATTTCTTCTAATGTTTCGTATCCATCCATCTGTGGCATATCAATGTCTAATAAGATCAAATCTGGAATGATATTTTTATTTAACAGATTTAATGCCTGTATTCCACTCTTTGCGACACTGACATTATATTGGTCAGATAAAATCTCTTCTGCTGTCTTTGAAGCATAAGATCATCATCTATGATCAAAATATGATTCTCTCTCATTCCATTGCCTCCCATCGTTTCATAAGGATTTCTGCTTCATCAAAATCAAGCTGATCGATCCGTATTTTCATCTCTTTCAAGATATTTCTTCTTCCTCGGATATCTTGCCTTTTCGATAATACTGAATCTGTTCTTTTTCGCTTCTTTCGCCTGATATCTGGTGATAAATATTTTTAATTTTTCTTTGATTTCTTCTTTACTTTGCTTGTCTTTTTCTTCCTCTTTTTTTGATCAAACAGAACATTTTTTCGTCTGTTCAATAAATTCCCGTGATGCCTTAAATACTCGTCTCCCACTCCAATTTAAGCAGATCATATGCCGACATGATGTATTCCATATCCTTTTGTTTTCCTCTATCTTCCATTTCTTTTGCGATCTCATACAAATGAATCGCACCTATTGCTTTTGCATTGCTCTTTAAGGTGTGCATCATCCTTGTGATCTCATCGACTTTCACTTCCTTTTGTGTCATCAACTGCTGCATCTGTCTCATATATTCTTCCTGGTACTCCGTAAAGAATTCCATCAGTTTACGATACTGCATAAAAGTCTCCATCCAGAAGTCTAAGTCCCTCTTCAATCTTTATATCATTTTCTTTTAGCTGCCCCTTCAGCTGCTTAAATTCTTCATCTTTGATCTTTTGTTCTTCTTTCAGATCCTCACGAATAAATACTAGATCATCTCTCAAATATTTCATCATCAGGTCTTCTAATTTGCTCCACATCACTGGCTTTGAAAGATACGCACAAAATCCTTCTCTTAAAATGTCTGTTCAATCCCTTTCGTCACATCAGCAGTTAAAGCGATCACTGGAATATGAAATTGTACATCTTTCTTTAATTCCCTGATCGTATCGATTCCATCCATCTGCGGCATCATATAATCAAGTAAGATCAGGTCATATACGTTTTGTCTGACTTTATGCACACATTCCTCTCCACTGGCTGCTGTATCCACAAACACAGCTGTACGCTTCAGAAGTGATCTTGTCACCATGAGATTTTCCGGATTATCATCTACAATTAAAATCTTTGCCTGCGGTGCAACAAATGATCTTCTCTTTCGTTCATCCGTTTCCTTCCATTCAACATTTGAAATCTTCCCGTCAGATACCTTCTTCATTGGAAGCTGCACAAAAAAACTGCTTCCTTTGCCGTATACACTTTCTACCCAGATCATACCGTCCATCTGTTCTGCCAGCTGTTTTTGCAATTGCAAGTCCTAATCCGGTTCCTTTGATTTTCTTATTTTTCTTAGAGTCTACTCTCATAAATGCGTCAAATAAAACGGGCAAATTTTTCTTCTTTGATTCCGATTCCTGTGTCTTTTACCTCGAAAATAAGCTTCGTTTCTTCTTCATTTTTACTAACTTTAATATCAATCTGACCTTCTTTGGTATATTTTACTGCATTATTGATCAGGTTCAAAAAGAATCTGTTTGATATGTATCACATCACCGATCAGATACGCTGGCAAGGTCTTATCAAATATCAGATTCATTTTTAACGACTTTTTGCTCCGCCTGTTTCTCTGCGATCAACATCACTTCATCAAGCAGCTGCCTGAGTTCATATTTTCCTTCTTCAATCTCCATTTTTCCGGATTCAATCCTTGAAATATCCAGAATATTATTGATCAATGAGATCAGATAACCTCCAGAACGTTCAATACTTTTTGCATATTGACGGATTTCTTCGCTTTCACTTTCTCTAAGGATCATCTCGTTCATTCCAAGCATTACATTGATCGGAGTTCGATCTCATGACTCATATTAGCAAGAAATGCACTCTTTGCCTTGTTCGCTGACTGTGCTTCGATCCTTGCTTCTTCTAAGATTTCTTGTTGTTTGTTGTACATCCGAAAATGCAGATACATCACTGCTGCCACCGAAATACTAGATGCACAAAATCCTATCAACAGATCCATCACAACTTCTTTTTCAGAGGAAAACCATACAACCATCTGCGGATTTTGATAGGCGATTATGATCGTTGCTATATATACGACCATTTCCATAAATGCTGTAAAAACATTACCTTTCCTTCCAACATAAAGACTGTAAATAAGATCCCAAAATATAAAAAGAAACCATCCCGCCCTTGTAACCGCCAGATTTAAAAAATAAATATGGGAACATCATAAGAAAGATTATAATAATCGTAACAACATAACAAAACTGATATCTGCCACTTTTGTATGCATAAAACAACAACACGAAAGACAACACTGCAATCCCAAGATTCAATCCTAGAATCACACTATCCTGATTATTCACATATGATGAAATCCCATTGATCAGACTGATCATTCCACCAACTAATGCAAGCACATTAAATAATCTTACCCGAAATGGAAGAGATAACCGAAACAGTGAATGTTCTCCCTGCAATATCTGACGAAACCATTTTTCCCACGAACTTTCCTCCCCTTTCATGATCTTGCTTTTAGTTTATCACGCTCTTTCTTATCTCCCTAGTTACTATCAGTCATCTCTTTTGGAATGCTGTTCTAAGAAATGCAATACCGCATCATAAACTTTCTCTACATCATCTTCATTTAAGATCTCATGTCTCCGATTTAAAAAATAACATTCCACGCACCTGATTATACCCTCGCTTTTTTAAAGTTGTCATTGCCTGTGCATACTGTTTCTTTGAACCAATGCATGGATCATCTGCTCCTGCGATAAACAAGATCGTGAAGTGACGGATGTTTTACCTGCCATCCTTTTTTGTTGTAAAAGTTTCATTCATTAGTAAAAACAAATTTAAAAATCCATTATTACTAAATACGAATCCATCCAATGGATTTTCATCATAAGCGTGTTACATTTTCTTTGTTATAACTGATCCAGCCATTTTCAGTTCATCTTCTCCTAATGCCTTTCCATATAAGCCAAGTGCCATCTTCTGGAAGAACTTTCCTTTTTGTGTGCTCCCATTTTACAAGCAGTTTTTGCAAGAAATCCTGCTGCCTTTGCTGCTTTATTTTCACTTGGACTTCCACATACGATCAGAGAGTCCAGCTCATCATCATATTTTTCAGATAACAACGAACCACCAAGGATCCCATACTATGTCCGAACAAATGATATGGAAGTTCTCCCCCATATCGTTCTTTCATCCATGTTGTTACCTGATGAGCATCTTCTATGATCGCTTTTCCACTGTCATCATAAAAATATCCAAGGTCTACCGCATCTTTGACACTCTTACCATGACCTCTGTGATCATGGATCACACTGATATAGCCATTGTTACACAACATTTGCATAAAAGGCTCATAGCGTTCTTTTTATGTTCTGCCATACCGTGGCAGATCTGTACGATTCCCTTTGGAGATTGTTCTGGTTCCATAAGCAGTACATGTAGTTTTAATCCATCTTGTTTTGATGTCAGGTATACTGTTTTTTTCATTTCAAGTACCTCCGTTCCTATTCTTATTTTTAGTTTAACACAAAATTATGATTATATGGTAAACTAAACTTAATAACTACTAACTCTTTCATGGAGGGATTCATTATGAAAATTAGAATAAAAAAGTGACTGCATTGCTTCTTTCCTGTATGCTGCTTTTTCGATCAGCGGCTGTCAGAAGAAACGTACTGCGAAAGAAGTTTTGGAATCAAGTCTTAAACAAAGTTCCAAATTAAAAGATGCTGATTTCAGTGGAGAAGCTTCTTATAAGATCGCAAATAATGAGGCTTCTTCATCCTCAAACGTTACGATCAAGATGAATTTTGACGCAAAACTACAGACTGTTGATAAAGATCAGTTAAAAATGTCTATGACTTCTACCTTAAACATGCTTGGGCAGACTATGGATATGAATATGTATTATTCTGATGGTTATTATTACATGAACACCAATGGAACAAAGCAGAAAATAAAAATGGATATCGCAGGTCTTCAAAAACAGATTCAGTCAACCACAGGTCAGACTTCTTTGCCTGCAAAATATTACAAAGATCTGAAACTTAGTGAAAAGGATGGAAATACTGTTCTTAAATACAGTATCAATAATGATGGATTGAATCAATACGTCAAAGATGTTACCTCCCAGATGACAACTGTAACTGGTGGAAGTAATTCCATTAAGGTTTCTTCTTTGACCGGTACAAAAACATTGAATGACAAAGATCTTCCTGTGAAAGAATCCATCCAGATGGTTATGGAAAGCGGTGACAATGAGACAGGTTCAATCACTTTAAAAATGAACCTGACTTATCATAATCCTGGAAAATCTGTGACTGTGACCTTACCTGACAATCTGAATACTTATCAGGAAATTTCAAATTAATAATTTTTATTGCATCGGAAATTTCGATAAAATCTAAAGCAAACGACGTAAACATCTTATTCTTTTGAATGGAATACCTAAGTCGTTGTTTTTTATAATCTTATTTTAACTTGATCTTGATCGTTGCTTTTTTATTACTTCCATCTGTTGCCATGGCTGTAATCTTTACGGTCTTTTTCTTTCCTGCTTTCTTTGTTTTTACTTTACCGCTTGATGTAACCGTTGCATATCTTGTGTTGTTGGATGTCCAACGAAGTTTTTTATTGGCTCCTTTGCTTGCTTTGACTACAGCTTTTAATTTCACTGTCTTTCCTGCTTTAACACTCTTCTTTCCCTTTGATCGTGATCTTCTTTACTTCACCTTTCATAACCCGGATCACGAATGTCTTCTTTTTACCGCTTCCATCTGTTGCTATTGCTGTGATGGTAACCTTTTTGCCTGCTGCTTTTTTGTTAATCTTTACGACTCCATTTTTATCTACTGTGGCAAGTTTGGAATTGCTTGTCGTCCATTTTACTTTGTCCTTTGGCAGATTAGTTGTCAGTTTGATCTTTTTGCCTGAAGCGATCTTGTCGGAAATCGCACTGATCATGATATTTTTGATCTGCTGATCATTCTTGCCTGTATTGTTCGTTTGATCATCTTTTTTTGTATCTGACGTGTTATTATTTACTGGCACTTTTTCTACGGTAAATTTAACCGTTGGTCTTGTGACGGTCTGGTTTGTTGCATAATGGTTCATATTGGTTATTGTATGATATTGATCTTCATCAATAAAATATGTCAGATAATAAGTGCCTTCTTTTTTTGTGCTGTGACTTTCTGCTCACCTTTTCCACCACTTAATGTAATATCTCCATTTTCTATTGATTTCCATCGACATTTGTTACTTTCCAAGTACCATATTTACTTTGAAATCCATAATATACAGCATCTTTTTCGTTCATTCCATTCAATTGAATCTGATTTAATGAGAACCTCTCTCCACTCTTCATTGCCTGATCATACCTGTCTGCCACAACTTTAGTAAGCGGTCTTGTTGCGATCAGTTCATCAACTTTACTCTCTGTTGTCAATAGATCTTCTGTGTAAGAACCACCTGCTGTACACATTAAAACGTTTCGGCTAATGCGGTTGATCGCTTTGTCTGCTGTTTGATCATTCTTAATATTTATCCAACTGATTCCATCTTTATCTGTATCTGTAGGATGAAGAACTGCTCGGTTTTTAAGGATGCTCTTGCATTACTTCCACTGAATGTTCCTAGCACATATGTTGTTGCATCACATCCTGTGATCGTTACATCATAATTGATCAGTACTGGACATTTATAATAAGTCACTGCCTTCTGTTTTTTTCTGTTGTTGTCTGATATATGCTGCAGTATATGGTGGTAATGTTATTGTTGCTTCGGACGATGTTTCTGTTGTCTTACTTTCACTTTTCTCATTAGACCATCCATTTTCAATTGCCTGCGATGTATTAAATCCAATAGTCCCTGTAATTTCTCCAAATACACCTAATGCTTTCTTATATTCTACGGACACTGATTCTTCATAGGTATATGATTTGGATCCATTTACTGCATTTGTAACTGTATAGTTTACCGCATTTGTTAATGACTGCGTTCCAGAAACTGTCGTTCCACTGTCATTATTGTAACCTGCCGTATACATTGGACTTTGTTCCTGTTCATCACTGATCTCACGATGATAACTTCCTTCATTCATTGGATAGATCGGTGATACCTTAAAAATTATGAAAATATACCGTCATTGCTCGAATTTGAATTCTTCCTGTAGCATAAAGCACAGGCAAAAGTATCGTTTTATAGTAAACAGGACCTTCTTCATTGCTATCTGATAACTGAGGTGCTTCTTTTACTGTTACAAACTTGTTTATTTGATCTATTACCTTTTTCTGTGCATTTTTCAGACTGTTATCTGTACCTTCAAATATTTCTGGTCCTAAAAATCGATATTTATCTACCATACCTTCTGGAAGATCTTTTTTTCCATAAACTGTTAGATTCTTTATATATTTCGTTGGTGTATCATTCGCCCTGGCTCTTTCAAAGAGGCAAGCTCCCAAATACTTCCAGTCATTGACTAACGAACTTGTCGATGTGTTCATCTTATATTGGTCATCTTGAAATGATGTCTGCAATGCTTTCTGATAATTACTTGTGTTCGTTCCATCCGCAATATCAATACCAGCTTTTCGATAATAAATCTTGCCACTGCCGAGTGCCTGCGTATCTTTATCTTCCAATATTGCTGGAATATCACTTAACGAGTTTATGATCTCATTTTTGTCTGCTGCCTGCACTGTCATTGGTAAAAAACTTGTGATCATCATAACAAGACTTAAACATACCGATATCATTTTATATGTTATCTTCTTGTCTTTTTCAACTTATTCATAATACCACTCTCCTTTTCCATAAGATCACATTTATGCAAGTACAAACGTAATTTATACTCTTGACATTTACATCATTTTATAATGTTTTTTCCTTATGAAATAGTGTCTTAGAGTCACGTCTTTTCATCGAAACTCCAAAATCAACATGTGACTATCAGTTACTATTTCTCAAACAGTCTTTTCATAAAATAAAATCAGAGATAATAAGGTATTTTTATGTGAAGGAGGTCTTATTTATGAAAAAGAATCTGAAAAAACTTATGGGGTAAAGAGGATATTTTCTTCGTTTCTCTCCATATCATTTTTATTAAGCGGGTTTCCCCTGCATTTAATGTATCGGCAGCTTCTCCTGCATCTGTTCCTGATACTTTAACTTTAAAAGAATCTGCTGGAGTATGTAGTGGAAACTCTGTCGCATTTAATGTAAGATCGAATGCGTTCAACTCCAGTAAGCTGAAATTTTATCAGGATATGCTTGGTGGCAGTCATACAAAGACAAATGCTTCCACCAAATCTGGTGCACCAAATGCAACTTCAGCAGAAGACTGGTTTGACATCGCTTATATACTTCACCGAAATCGTCAATCGCAGTCTGGTACCAGCAATTACAGCTCAAGAATGGAAGCTATGCGTTATTCTACGATCGCTGAATATAATAACACTGGTAAAATATCCAATAATGAATATAAGGAGCGGTTATGTATGGCATATTCATCGCAACGGCTTTAATTATAGTAATTCTCTTAGTAATGCAAATACAGATATCCGTAAAAATTATATGAATATTATCTGGCACAGCATACGAGCGGTAGCAACAAAAAGGCTGGAATTCCAGTGACAAAAGTGCAACTCACAGCTTCAAGTCTCTTGAAGATAATACAAATCAAGATGTCTTTTGGTCTATTTTTGAGCCTGAACAGATCTGAAGGTGATAACAGGCGACGCGGACATGGAAGTGCCTTGATCGCTGTCTTTTTATGATTTCAAGGTAAGCCCTGTTCTTCAGGAAGACGCTGGAACTACTTATATCCGTACAAGAAGTGATGGTTCTGATAAAAACGAATCTTTTGTTTCTAGTTTTACAAATGATACTCCTCAGAGTGCCAATGCTGAGTACACAGGAAGTACAGAAAACACAGTATCCCATACAAGTAATATCAGCGGAAGTTCTTCTTACACAATGGGACACTCTGTAACTGTCGGAACAAATGTTAACTTTGAGCCTTTGCAAGTGGTTCTGTGGATTACACATTTGATTATTCCAATACCGTAGAAAAAGGCTGGTCTAAAGAAGATTCTGTCAGCAAAACAGAGAAAAAAGAAGATAAATCATCCATTTCCTTCCTGCTTACAGTGCGATCAAAATGAAGAGAACTACTTCTGACAGCGAAGAAGTGACAACTTACAACTGTCCTGTGATCCTTACTTATAAAGTGATGTTATTAGAACATGTACTCAACGCAAGCAATGACCAGGCTGATGCTGCAACCGCAACTTTAGGTACTTTTGGAAGCAGCAGTATCAGTGCCAGAGAAGATTTAAAGACTTATCTTACAGATAACGTAAATATCAAAGATACAAACCGCGGCGTTACAAGGAGCAGTTTTGCTTCAAATGCTGATACAAAACAGGCATTTCGTTATGCTTTATCAAATACTGCCCAGTATATTCCGATGTCATCTGCAGGCGCTACATACAGTGTTAATTTAAAGACGATCAACATTACTTATGACGGTCTGATCTCTACACGGGCATTATCACGGATTGAGATTGCTGATAATACGAATCATAAAAACTTACCAGCAGGTACCTCCATGAATGTTTCTGATATCAAGCTAAAAGGAATCAATGCTGCTGGTACTGATTATATCGGATTTAACCAGAACCGGGGTCATTGGATCTTAACCGATGCCGCAGGCCATGAAGATACTTCTGGAAAAGTTGCAACACTCACAACAGACCGTACTGGAAAAGTGAGCTTAAATGCAAAAGCACCTGGAACGATTTACCTTGAATATGTGATTGACGAAAACTGCTATGCAACAGCTTCAAAACCAGATATTTTATGACAAATGATAAGCTTGCTTCCACCGCTGTCATCAAGATTCATGTTGAAAAATGTGAATCTCATCACTATAAAAATATACGAACCGAAGCTACACCAACTCAGGATGGAAGTATCATAAAACGATGTAGTATTTGTAATGACAGCCAGCTTGTACAGACAATTGCAAAGCCTGCTGTTTATACAATTACCAAAAACACCTACAATGGAAAAG
>VOFB01004904.1_pt1 | contig 13136 bp, 15 predicted proteins | sample 5384141 | NCBI WGS metagenome assembly VOFB01 (sample SAMN12384721, study PRJNA508395) | human gut metagenome | isolation source: healthy gut A | host: Homo sapiens | reverse complement strand
CGTGGCCGCCCAGACCGTCAGCGTGCTTGTCTCCCTGTTCCTGATCCGCCTGCGCCGCCGGTCTCTGCCCTTCGCTTTCTCCCGGCGACACCTGCGCTTCCACCGGGACATTATCGGCGCTGAGCTGCGGCTGGGCACACCGGTGGCCCTTCAGGAGCTGCTGGTGGGGACCTCCTTCCTGCTCATCCAGGCCATCGTCAACTCCTTCGGCGTGGCGGCCTCCGCCGGCGTGGGGGTGGCGGAAAAGGTGTGCGTCTTCATTATGCTGGTCCCCTCCGCCTATATGCAGTCCATGTCCTCCTTTGTGGCCCAGAACATGGGGGCGGGCAACCCCGATCCGGGCGAAAAAGGCCCTGAAGTATGGCATCCTCACCTCTGTGGCGGCCGGCCTGGTGATGGCCCTGCTCACCTTCTTCCACGGTGACCTTCTCTCCGCCATCTTCTCCCCCGACCCGGAGGTCGTGGCGGCCTCCCACAGCTATCTGAAGGCCTATGCCATCGACTGCATGCTCACTCCCTTTCTCTTCTGCTTCACCGGCTACTACAATGGCTGTGAAAAGACCCTGTTCGTCATGATCCAGGGTATTATAGGTGCCTTCTTCGTCCGCATCCCTGTAGCCTATCTCATGAGCCGCATGGCGGGGGCCACCCTCTTCCAGATCGGTCTGAGCACTCCTGCCTCCTCTGTGGTCCAGATCCTGCTCTGTCTGTCCATGTTCCTCTTTCTGGAGCGCCGCTCCGCTGGACAGAGCCATGCCTCTTTGAAAGGAAGTGCCGATCCATGAAGATCATTACCGTCAGCCGGGAGTTCGGCAGCGGCGGCCGGGAGCTGGGCAAGCGGCTGTCCGACTGCCTGGGCTGGCCCTACTACGACCGCGAGATCATCTCCGCCGTTGCCCGGAGGAATGCACTGGACGAGGGCTATGTGGAGGATGCGCTGGAGCAGGGCGACTTTCGCGGCGTCCCACTGACCATCGGTCGCACCTTTGCCTATCTCCCCTCCATGCCCCATGACTCCCGGCAGCTGCTTCAGGAGCAGCGCCGCGTCCTCCGGGCCCTGGCCGCCCACGGGGACTGCATCATTGTGGGCCGCAACGCGGACCTGATCCTGGCGGAGCACCGCCCCCTGAAGCTGTTCGTCTACGCCGATTTGGAGTCCAGGCTCCGGCGGTGCCGGGAGCGCAGCTCCGACGACGAGCGTTTCACTCTCCGAGAGCTGGAGCGGAAGCTCCGGCAGGTGGACCAGCACCGGGCCCGGCACCACGCCATGCTCTCCGACCTGCCCTGGGGGAGCCGGGAGGGGTATCACCTGTGCGTGAACACCACCGGCCTGTCCCTGAAGACGCTGGCCCCCCTGGTGGCGGGAGTATGCCCGCTCCTGGTTCTCCCAGCAGGGGACCCCTGACCCGCGGCCGAAAAAAGACTGTCGAAAAAGTCTCAGGCTGCAAGTGTTTCCCCGACGCACATGCCGCCGGGGGAAAACAGGTCAGAACTTGATTCGCGCCTGCGGGCGCGAACTACGCGAGTCTTTTCCACAAGCTGAGCGCCCCGGACGCCTTTTCAGGCGTCCGGGGCGCTTTTCCCATCACCGCGTCAGCTGCGGATCAGGCAGATGCTCATCGCGCTGATCTGGGGCGGGATACTGGCGGTCATCACACCGTTATAGGTGATGAACACCTGATTGCCTACGGCAAAACAGCCCGCGATGGACGTATTCACAAGGACCTGCTGGGATGTGCTCTGGTCTTGGACCAGGAGCTGACCGTTCCCCACCTGTAGGACGGTGGCTTGCATCGTTGTCAAAGGATCACCTCACATCAGAGTGGATGCACCCCATTATATGCCGGAGCCGGGCGGGTGTGCCTCCCGGGGCCCGCCAGGAGATCCTGGGGCAAGGTGTACGGCACCGGGCAACTGAGAGGGCCGTCCCGCCACACTTAGGGGATATCCCCCGGCCGCATGGCGGCACAACAGTTCAGAGAGGAGAGAACACAATGAGCTTGTATCCAAACAAGATCCAGGTGGACGGCGTTCCCTGCGGGCTGATCCTGCGGGGAAGCGCCAACGGGACCTATCTGGCCGTCTTTGAGCGGGAGATGGCGGAGCTGGCCCGTATCGAGCAGATCGACTGGTCCCGCCCCGCCGTTGTGGGGAAAGCCCGCTGCCCGCAGGGTATGGCTTTCAGGTCCGGGACATCCGGTACGCCCACGCTACCCGCAGCTACACGGTGCTTCTCCAGACAGCGGAGCAGTATCTGGGGGATATGGCCGGCTTCCAGGCCCAGTTGGGGGAGCTGGAGGATACTCTTCAGGAGAAGCAGGCGCTCCTCCAAGAGCAGGAGTCGATGATCGCGGCGCTTGAGCAGGCAGGCAGCGCCGCCCAGCTGCGCTCAGAGCTGGAGGATGCCTATCAGAAGGGGGTGGAGCTCTGTGGCTGACATCGTGACCCTGGCCCTGGAGGAGCTGGAACACCGGGGCGGGGCAGACGCCCTGGCCCTGGCAGGGCGGTCTGTGTCCGGCGAGGCCGACGGCACCGCCCTGATCGCGGAGGAGCAGGCCATCCCCACCTGGCGCCCCCGCTCTATCTCACGGAAGAGACTCCGGTGGGCAAGCCCTACCGGTGGAACGGACAGGTCTACCGCCTCTGGCAGCAGCACGACGCCACCGGTCAGCCGGGCTGGAGCCCGGACTTGGCTTTCTCCCTGTGGGACATCTGCCACACCACGGACCCCGCCCGGGCCAAGGACTACCTCCGCCTCAGGGTAGTCGGGGACTGTGGCAGACGGGAGAGTGCTGTGTGTTCGGCGGACGCGTCTGGCGTTCCCGTCAGGATAGAAACGCGTACAGTCCTGGCGAACTGCCGGCAAGCTGGGAGGATCTAGGCTCCGTCCAAGGGAGCTCCTTCTCCTGACAGGCTGTTCCGATCCTATTTTCTCTCGTACCTTATCGATCGACTGGGCGCCGTCGCAGGACGGTGCCCAGTCGTTTTATTTTAAATCGCGAATTTTATCTTCCATTTTATTCTTTTTATTTTTTATTTTTCCATTTTTCTTTGCGTTTTTCGGAAAGCGCGGCTTTCAGACAGGCCATGCTTGACGTCTTATCAATTTTGTACTACAATAGCTTCCCAGAATCTATTTTGAATTTGCAGTTTATCCTATTCTTCCCCGTCTGAAAGATACTCGAGCGGGGATAGAGGGATCCCATATGCTTTTCATTCTGCCGCAAGGAGATGAGTTTTATCAAACGTGTTGCCATTATAACTGGCTTCTTAGCCCTCTTCCTCGGATTTTTTGGGCACCCTGTGCCCCGCCCAGTACCTTCCCTGGAAAGAGCGGGAGACGGCCATGACCCCGTCTGTGGTCAACTCCATTATTGTCTCCGCAGGGTCTGCCTCCGCTTCCGGCAGCAGCTCTGCAAATACCTTGCCAGCGTTCAATTCCAGCGACAACTTTCCCCTGCTCAGCTCTGCCTGTGCAGTGGTCCGCGCCATTCAGGAGCGGGATTATGATACTCTGGCCGCTTTCGTCCACCCGGAGGAGGGCGTTACCTTTACGCCCTATTCCACTGTTGACCGGGACAGCGACCTCCGCTTCACTGCCGCTCAGGTCCGGCAGTTCTCCACTGATCAGACGGTGTACACCTGGGGCGTGTCCGCCGGCTTGGGCAGCCTGATCGAGCTGACTCCAGCCGAATATTTCTCCACCTATGTGTTCAATACCGACTACACCCAGGCCCCTGAGATCGGAGTGGACCGTATTCTGCAGAGCGGCAACGCTTTGGAAAATTTGACCGAGGCATACCCCGGCTGCCGTTTCGTTGAGTTTCATTTTCCCGGCCTGGATCCCGCCAACGCCGGGCTGGACTGGTGTTCCCTGAAGCTGGTCTTCTCCCCTTCCGACTCCTGCTGGCAGCTGGTAGGCATCATCCACAGTCAGTGGACGATCTAGTCCCTTTTTAAAACGCGCCCTCTCCAGCTCCGGTTCGGTCGAGGGCGCATTTTTCTTTGCTTGGGCCCGGATACGGCGGGGCCTCATATTCTTTGCTTTTTGCCGTAAATCTTTTCCAGGATGTGCTGCGTTTTGGATATCATCATCGTTGGCAATGGAAAATGGGCTTCAGCCTGGCCGACCAGCTCGCCAGTGAGGACCACAGCATCACCATCGTGGACACCCATGAGGCCGCCCTGCGCCGTGCCTCTGACACGCTGGATGTGATGTCCGTCAAGGGAAATGGTGTCTCTGCCGCCGTCCTTCGAGAAGCTGGGGCAGAGCACGCCGATCTGTTGATCGCTGCCACCAGCACCGATGAGGTCAACATGGTCTGCTGCCTCACAGCCAAAAAAATGGGCACCAGCTACACCATCGCCCGGATCCGGAACCAGGAGTACACCTCTGGCCTGGCGGAGCTGAAGCGGGACCTGGGCATCGACATGGTCATCAATCCGGAGAATGCCACCGCTGTGGAGATCTCCCGGCTGCTGCGCTTCCCCTCCGCCGCCAATATCGAGACCTTCTGTCGGGGCCGGGTGGAGCTGATGGGCTTCCGCCTGATGGAGGAAGACTTTCTGGTGGGCAATCCACTCCAGGACCTGTCCAGCCAGGTCAAAAAAGCTCTCCCTCCTGTTCTGCGCCGTAGACCGGGACGGCGAGGTCATCATCCCCAACGGCTCCTTTGTCCCCCAGGCAGGGGATAATCTCTACCTCATCGGCCGTCCCACCGGCCTGGATCAGTTCTTCCGCCTTCTGGGCCGCTACACCCCCAAGGTGCGGCGGGTCTTTCTCGTGGGCGGCGGCAAGATCTCTCTGTATCTGGCCATCCTGCTGGAGAAGATGCAGATGCAGGTCAAGATCGTGGAACTCAGCGAGGCCCGCTGCCGTTTTCTCAGTGAACTGCTCCCCATTCCACTATCATCTGCGGCGACGGCACCGATCAGGAGCTTCTGGACTCAGAGAACCTCTCCTCCTGTGATGCCTTCGTGGCTCTCACCGACCGGGATGAAGACAACCTCATCATCTCCCTGTACGCCGCCCAACTGGGCCTTTCCAAAGTCATCACCAAATCCAACCGGCAGAACTACAACCGTATCGCCCAGGCCGTTGGTCTGGACAGCATCATCTCCCCAAGCAGCTGGCCACCTCCCACATTCTCCAGGTGGTCCGGGGGATGCAGAACTCCCAGGGCAGCGTGATGAACGCTCTGTACCGCATCGCGGATGGGGCCGCCGAGGCCATGGAGTTTACCGTTACCGCCTCCACCCGCCATCTGGGCACGCCCCTGCGGGACCTGTCCCTGAAGCCCGGTATTCTGGTGGCCGTGGTGGCCCGGGGAGGCGAGATCATTATCCCGGAAGGCTCCACGTCCATCCAAGAGGGGGACTCTGTCATCCTCATCTCCCGAGACAGGCGTCTTCAGGATCTCAACGACATCTATGACGAGGGCGAGCACACCTTCTCTGCCCCGGGGGGCATGTCATGAATCTGAAATTGGTATCCCGGCTGGTGGGCCGCGTCCTGCTGGTCGAGGCATTCTTCATGCTCCTGCCGCTGGCGGTCGCCCTGCTGTACCAGGAGGACCCCGCCCCCTTCCTGTTGACCATCCTGCTGATGGCCATTCTGGGACTGGCCCTGTCCGCTGTACCCGCCACCCGGCATTTCTACGCCCGGGAGGGCTTCTTTGCCGTGGGCCTGATCTGGCTGGTCACCGGCGTGATGGGGGCGCTCCCCTTCTACTTCTCCGGCACCTTCCCCTCCTTTGTGGACTGCCTGTTTGAGTCGGTGTCCGGCTTCACTACCACCGGTGCCACCATCCTCACCGACATCGAGGCCCAGCCCGTGGCATCCTGTTCTGGAGGGCATTCACCCACTGGATGGGCGGCATGGGCGTGCTGGTGCTGCTCACCGCTCTGCTCCCCTCCCTGGGCATCCGTTCTCACTACCTCACCCAAGCGAAACCCCGGGCCCGGTCTTTTCCAAGCTGGTCCCCAAGCAGTCCCAGACCTCCAAGATCCTCTACGGGATCTACTGCGCCATGACACTGGCCGAGGTCGCCCTGCTGAAGCTGGCCGGCATGCCTCTGTACGACTCCTTTATCCACGCCTTCTCCACGGCGGGCACCGGCGGCTTCTCCAACCGCAATGCCAGTGTAGGCGCCTATGGCGACCCCGTGCTGGAGATGATCATCGCCGTCTTCGCCCTGCTGTTCTCCATCAATTTCGCCATGTACTTCCTGCTGCTGTGCCGCCGCTTCCGGGAAGTGCTTCAGAGCGATGAGCTGCGCTTTTTCCTGGTGGTGGTGGGCCTGTCCACCGCCGTCATCGCCTTCAACATCCGGCACCTGTACCAGGGGCCTCTCCAGTGCCTGCGCTATGCCTTTTTTCAGGTCTCCTCCATCATCTCCACCACCGGCTTCGCCACGGCAGACTTCTGCCTGTGGCCTCAGTTCTCTCAAATTATCTTTATCCTGCTGATGCTGTGCGGCGCCTGTGCCGGTTCCACCGGCGGCGGCATCAAATGCTCCCGCATCCTGCTGGCTGGCCGGGCCATCCGCCGGGAGGTCCACCGCATCATCCACCCCCGCTCTGTGGAGATCGTGAAGCTGGACGGCAAGCCGGTGGACGAGTCCACGCTCGCCTCCGTGCTCCTTTTTATCTCCTGTTATGCCATGATCACCCTGGGTGCCTCCCTGGTGGTCGCCCTGAACGATTTTCCCTTTACCGAGACCCTTACCTCCGTCATCACCTGCATCAGCAACACAGGCCCGGGACTGGGCGCGGTGGGACCGGCCGGCAATTTCTCCGCTTTCTCCCCCTTGAGCAAGCTGGTCCTCTCCCTGTGCATGATCATCGGCCGCCTGGAGATCTTCCCAATTTTAGTCATGTTCAGCCGCAGCACCTGGCGCCGGGTCTAGGCAGATCTCTGCGTTTTTTCTCCATTCCTGCGGTTTGTTTTTTACTTAACGATAAATTTTCTATTGCAAAGCCCGTCTAGTATGGTACAATATGACCATAACAGCGGTTGCATGGAAGGGCCTCCGCTCTGGCGGGGGCCCTTTTTCCAAGCGCGAAGGAGTGTGTTGAATGATGGACAATCTGTTCTGGATCGGTTTCGTGGGCGCGGCCATTGCCATTGCGTTTGCCTGGCTCCAAAGCCGCAGGGTCATGACCTTCTCCGAAGGCAGTGACAAAATGGCCAAGATCGCCGCCTCCATTCGGGAGGGGGCCAACGCCTATCTGAAGCACCAGTACACCACTGTGGCGAAGGTCTTTCTGGTGGTCTTCCTCGTCCTGCTGGTGATGGCCTTTGCCACCGGGGGAGAGATGCTCTCCCAGTTCACCCCCTTCGCCTTTCTCACCGGCGGCATCTGGTCCATGCTGGCCGGCTTCATCGGCATGAAGATCGCCACCAATTCCAACGCCCGCACCGCACAGGCCGCCAGCGAGAGTCTGAACAAGGGCCTGCGGGTGGCCTTCTCCTCCGGCTCCGTCATGGGCTTCACCGTGGTGGGCCTGGGCATGCTGGACATCTCCATCTGGTTCGTCATCCTCCGCTTCGTGGCCGGCATCGACGACCCCTCACCCTGGGGAACATCATGGTGATGAACGGCATGGGCGCCTCCTTCATGGCCCTGTTCGCCCGGGTGGGCGGGGGCATCTACACCAAGGCAGCCGACGTGGGCGCCGATCTGGTGGGCAAGGTGGAGGCTGGCATCCCGGAGGATGACCCCCGCAACCCCGCCACCATCGCGGACAACGTGGGCGACAACGTGGGCGATGTGGCCGGCATGGGTGCCGACCTGTACGAGTCCTATGTGGGCTCTATCCTGGCCACCTTTTCCCTGGGCGCCATCGCCGGGTACGGCTGGGCGGGCATGATCCTGCCCATGATGCTGGCCGTCTGCGGCATCGTCTGCTCCATCATCGGCTCTTTCTTCGTCAAGACCAAGGAGGATGCCACCCAGAAGTCCCTGCTCACCTCCCTCCGCACCGGAACTTATCTGGCTGCGGCCCTCTCCGCCGTGGCCGCCGCCCCCCTGACCTATCTCATGCTGGGGAATTGGGGGGTCTACATCGCCATCCTCTGCGGGCTGGTGGGCGGCTGCGCCATCGGCTATTTCACCGAGTACTACACCTCTGATACCTACAAGCCCACCCAGGAGCTGGCGGCCGCCTCCGAGACCGGCTCCGCCACCATCATCATCGGCGGCATCTCCCTGGGGTTGAAGTCCACCATGGCCTCCATCCTCATCGTGGCCGCGGCCGTCATCGTCAGCTTCTACGCCGCCGGCGGCAGCCAATCCTTTAACCTGGGCCTGTACGGCATCGGCATCGCCGCAGTGGGAATGCTCTCCACTCTGGGCATCACCCTGGCCACCGATGCCTACGGTCCCGTGGCTGACAACGCCGGAGGCATCGCCGAGATGGCCGGCCTGCCTGAGGAGGTCCGTGACCGCACCGACGCTCTGGACTCCTTGGGCAACACCACTGCAGCCACCGGCAAGGGCTTCGCCATCGGCTCCGCCTCCCTCACCGCCCTGGCCCTGCTGGTGTCCTATGTGAGCATCGTCCAGGAGAAGACCCCGGAGGCCCTGGACCTGTCCCTCACCAATCCCTTGATGCTGGTGGGGCTGTTCATCGGCGCCATGCTCACCTTCGTCTTCTCCGCCTACACCATGAGCGCGGTGCAGACCGCCGCCCAGTCCATCGTGGTGGAGGTCCGCCGCCAGTTCCGGGAGATCGCCGGCATCATGGAGTACAAGGCAGACCCCGACTACGCCTCCTGCGTGGCCCTGTGCACCAAGGGCGCTCTGCGGGAGATGGTGAAGCCCGCCCTGCTGGCCATCATCGTCCCCATCCTCACCGGCCTGATCCTGGGCCCCGTCGGTGTGGCGGGCCTGCTGGGCGGCGTCTCCGTCACCGGCTTTGCCATGGCCGTGTTCATGTCCAACGCCGGCGGTGCCTGGGACAACGCTAAGAAGTACATCGAATCCGGCCATCACGGGGGCAAGGGCTCCGAGTACCACAAGGCCGCCGTGGTGGGCGACACGGTGGGCGATCCCTTCAAGGACACCTCCGGCCCGTCTCTCAACATCCTCATCAAGCTGTGCTCCACCGTTTCCATCGTGTTCTCCGGTCTCATCGTGGCCTTCCATCTGCTGGGCTAAACTTCAACGCAAAAACAGTCCGTAATTCTTCTTAGAAGAATTACGGACTGTTTTTATTTTCAGAAAAAAGCGGGGCGATCCTCTGGACTCCCACCCTGCTCAGGCGGCCTCCCGTTCTCCTGCTGGAGGGGCGATCTCCTTGTGATACACATGTCTCAGGAACACCGTACACAGGACTACCGCCACCAGCTCCGCGATGGGGAAGGCCCACCAGACCCAGTCCAGCCCGCCGACCCTGGAGAGCAGGAAAGCCACTGGAAGCAGTACGAAAAGCTGCCGGACAACAGAGACCACCAGACTGAGCACGCCGTGCCCCAGTGCCTGGAATACGGCAGTGGCCACGATACAGTAGCCTGCAAACAAAAAGCTGTAAGAAATGATACGCAGTGCCGGCACTCCGATGCGCAGCAGATCGCCGGAGGCACTCTCCCCGGACTGGAAGAGCCGCAGCAGCGCGGGGGAGGCAAACTGGAAGATGAGCAGCCCCACCAGCATGATGCCCACTGCGTAGCAGACGCTGAGCCTGATGGTCTTCATGATCCGGGCGGGCTTCCGCGCGCCGTAGTTATAGGCCACGATGGGCACCATCCCGTTGTTCAATCCGAAGACGGGCATGAAGATGAAGGACTGGAGCTTGAAGTACACACCAAAGACGGCGGTGGCCGTCTGGGTGAAGGCGATCAGGATCTGGTTCATCCCAAAGACCATCACCGAGCCGATGGACTGCATGACGATGGAGGGAATGCCCACGCTGTAAATACCTCCGATGATGGTGCGGCTGGGCCGGAAGCCCCGCACCGACAGATGGAGGTCCGGATTCTTCTTTAAATTGAAGAACAGGCCCAGGATCGCCGCCACGATCTGTCCGGTAACAGTAGCCAGCGCCGCTCCGGCCACCTCCATCCTGGGGAAGCCGAACAGGCCAAAGATCAGGATGGGGTCCAGGATGATGTTGATGAGGGCACCGGTGGCCTGGGTGATCATGGTGTAAAAAGTCCGCCCGGTGGCCTGGAGGATACGCTCCAGGGTGATCTGGAAGAACACGCCGAAAGAGCACACACAGCAGATCATCATGTAGCTCTCGCCGTAGTCCACGATCCGCTGGATGTCCGTCTGGATGGTGAAGTACAGGCGGGAACAGGTCAGGCCGATGACTGCGAACACCAGAAAGCTGAGGGCACTGAGGAACAGTCCATTCATCGCGGTGCGGTCCGCCTTGGCCTGGTTGCCCTCGCCCAGGCTCTTGGACAGCAGGGCGTTGATGCCCACACCGGTGCCCACCGCCACAGAGATCATCAGGTTCTGCACCGGAAAGGCCAGGGAGACGGCGTTCAGAGCGTCCTCGCTCAGCTGTGCCACAAAGACGCTGTCCACCACATTGTAAAGCGCCTGGACCAGCATGGATATGACAATGGGGATCGCCATGGTCAGCAGCAGCCGGTTTTCCGGCATGACCCCCATTTTGTTTTCCTGCGCCTGGTTTTCTGTACTCAACCCGACTGCCTCCTTTATGATCCGATTCGAGTGTTTTCGTCCAAATGCGAAACATATTTATTATATAGATGCATCCCCCGCTTGTCAAGATTTCCATTCTCTGTTTTGCTGCGGCCACAAGGAAGATGTTTTTGCAGTGCAGACAGCAATAATCCTCCTCTGTCAAGGTAAACTAAGGAAAGACCTTTAGACACAGGAGGAATCATATGGAACCACGGAAGATCACAGAGGAGACGCTGGCGGCCTTTGCCCGACAGCTGGGAGAGGAGGAACGCAGCCCCGCCACCCTGGAAAAATACCTGCGGGAGGTCCGCCAGTTCGCCGCCTTCCTGGGCGGCCGTGAGGTGACCCGGGATCTGGCCGCCGCCTGGAGGGAGGAGCTGTCCGCCCGCCAGTCCCCCGCCACGGTCAACGGCAAGCTGACTGCCCTGGACCGCCTGCTGGCTTTTCTGGGCTGGGAGGACTGCCGGGTGAAGCACCTGCGGGTGCAGCGGCAGCTGTTCCGGGACTCCGCCCGGGAGCTCAGCCGGGAGGAGTACGCCCGGCTGGTGGAGACGGCCCGCCGCCTGGGGCGGGTCGGCTCTCCTGCTGATGGAGACCATCTGTGCCACCGGCATCCGGGTCAGCGAGGTGCGCTATATCACGGCGGAGGCAGTGCGGGAGGGCCGGACGGAGATCGCCCTGAAGGGGAAGATCCGCACCATCCTTCTGCCGGGGAAGCTGTGCCGGAAGCTGGAGAAGTACGCCCGGCAAAAAAAAATCACCTCCGGCGAGCTGTTCCTCACCAGAAGCGGCAGGCCCATGTCCCGGAAGCAGATCTGGGCAGAGATGAAGGGGGTGTGCCGGGCGGCCGGAGTCGCTCCGTCCAAGGTCTTTCCCCACAACCTGCGCCACCTGTTTGCCCGGTGTTTCTACCGGGTGAGCCGGGATGTGGCAAAGCTGGCTGACGTGCTGGGCCACTCCAGCATCGAGACCACCCGCATCTACCTCATCTCCACCGGCGCCGAGCATGCCCGGACCCTGGATCAGCTGCGGCTGATCTCCTAGCTTATGACAAAATCGTTCTTCCGTCATCGAAAATATGCGGGATAGAGCGGCGTTGACAGTTTCCTCCTTTCCAGGCAGAAGAAAAAAGTGTCTAAAACATCAGGATTTTCTGAAAAAGGCATGACAAATCAGGCCAAAAAGACAAAATGTTTTTGGCCTGATTTGTCATGCCTGAATCTGGAAAAAAAGATTGATTTCTATTTCAGAAAATGGTAAAATATAAACTACTCCAATTATGTATTTTTGAAATTTTGAGCAATTTTAATGACAGAAGAACGATTCTGTCTATAAATGGGAGGGAGTCGTATGGGGTAACGAAAGAGAGCCGCATCTCCCAAGGGGAGAACGCATTGCAGGAGCCCCAGACACAGGGGATCACGGTCACCCGGGAGCAGATCGGCTCCTATCTGTCCAGCCTGGGGAACGAGGGCGGAACCCCAGCACAGTATCCTCCTACCGAAAGAAGCTGGAGCTGCTGTATGCCGCCCTGCCCGGCGGCCGCATCGGCCGGGGCACCCTGCGCCAGTGGCGGGAGCAGCTGCTGGACCAGGGATACTCCCCAGCACGGTCAACACCAGCGTGTCCGCGGCCAACAGCTTCCTGGGTGGCTGGGCTGCAGGGAGTTCCAGCTGACGGGGCGGCTCTCCTGCGGCAGGGATGCCCAGCTGGAGCCCCGGAGCGAATACCTGCGCCTGCTGTCCACCGCCCGGGCTCTGAGACAGGAGCGGGTCTATCTGCTGATCAAGCTGTTCACCTCCACCGGATTGCCGGTCCACGAGCTGGAACAGGTGACGGTGGAGGCGGCGGGCGAGGGGTCCTGCTCCTCCCGGGGAGGCGATGCCCCAGCGCCTCCCCGACTGCCTCCGGAGGGAGCTGCTGGACTACGCCCGGAGGCGGGGGATCTCCTCCGGCCCCATCTTTGTCACCCGCACCGGCCGCCCCTGCGGCCGGGCCGGGGTCTCTGTCAGCATCCGCCGGCTCTGCCGGGATGCCCAGGTCCCCCCGGAAAGGGCAACCCGCGGTGCCTGCGGAAGCTGTATTACACCACCCGAGCGGAGATCGAGGCCACTGTGGCCCAGCTGGTGGAGCAGACCCATGAGCGCCTGCTGGAGGCGGAACAGGCCGCCGTCGGCTGGGGCGGCTGTCAGGAGGTGAGGGGCGCCTGAACACCCGCCCGCCCTGGGCGGGCTGACTACACTCTGTTCGAGATGAGAAAAGGAGAAATGCGACATGCGAAAACTGAGAAAGCCGCTGAGCTGGCTGCTGGCGGTCTGTATGCTGTTCAGCCTGCTGCCCGGCACGGCCCTGGCGGCGGACCCGGACCCGGCTCCGGTCGCGGACACGACCACCTACACCGACTGGGAGGACCTGTTCGGTGTGGGCGGAAGCGCCTACCTGACCACCAAGGACATCGGACGCATCTGGACGGACAAG
>VOFB01000333.1_pt1 | contig 13153 bp, 23 predicted proteins | sample 5384141 | NCBI WGS metagenome assembly VOFB01 (sample SAMN12384721, study PRJNA508395) | human gut metagenome | isolation source: healthy gut A | host: Homo sapiens | reverse complement strand
GGGGGCATTGCGGTGCTTGCGCCAACGGTTCGGTGCGTCATTTCTGGCTAAGGTACCGTTATGGTTTTATGCCGAACCCAATCCCAGGTATGGAGATTTCACGACCGAGACCTACCGGAAGTTCTACCTACACAAAAAGGAGGAATCGGAAAACGGCAATCTCTATCAAGGCTTTAAACGTTTAATGCCCCGATCGAAACGAGGAGGCTCAACTTCCATCCCGAGCAGGTCAAGATAGTCAAGGACATGGAAAAGCACATCACTTATTTCTACCGGATTAAACCGGATAATTTTTAACATTTAACCCTAACAGATATGCAAACGACAACAGCACCCAAGGCCGGCAACGCTCCCGACCTGCTTCAAGGCATTCTGAGCGTACAAGTGAGAAACGAGGACAAGATTACGGAACAGGACCGTGTCTATTGCCAGACGCAGCAAAACCTGCTTTACAAGACACTCGACCAGATTGACCGCTGGTACGCCGTCTTCAAGGAAGAAGCCGAACAATACCAAGCCGAACGTAAGTTCCATTACGAAGAAAAACGGCAAGGTTTCCATGCGTGATTTCTACACTTACCATAACGACAGGGAAGACTATTCACACAACGAGTTCAAACCGTTTGATCTGATTAACGATCTGGTGGATAAGAACCGAAACGCCAACGCGAATTTTGCGAACCGCATCATTTCTTATTTCAACAGGACTTACAAAGTGTCGGTTCCTGAGTATAAAATAGACGAAAAAAACTTCCGATGGGCTTCCGTCCTGTTTATGACACATATGTAGATGTAGTCATCGAACACTTGGGCGGCAAGAGTTTCCGGGAAACGGCCGTGGAAGAACTGCTCGCACGCCTGAGCAAAGTTGTCAGACCGGCATACTGGAGCAAAGTCAAGACGGAGTTGAAGAAGGACAAGATAATCTTTCCCGAAATCATCCGTTTTGACGATTTTTCCATGCAATACAACCAAAGGAACAGAATCTCCTACAACTACGGCGGAGAACTGAAACCCTGTGTGCCGGCATTGCCGTGCGGATGACATACTGAATGGAAATTCAAAGGTGATTATCCGTTTTGATGACAACGACATTTCTGTCACAGACTGGTACGACCTTACGACCACCAATGCCGAGCAAATCCGATTCTACAAGAACGGACGTATCGATGTCCGGTTCAAGGACAGTGCGGCAGCCGAAAGTTGTTTCAAGCGTCTGCATCTGGATGAAATCACCCTAAGAGAAAACTGACCATGATAAGATTTACACAGCACCCCGTAAGGCAATCCTTGCGGGTGTTTTCATTTTTAACGATAAACAGATAAAGTCATGTATGCCATCATCCCCCAACAGATACCGCAAGGTATGCGTGCCGAAGTCAACGAGAAGATACTTTTCGCCATAGACTCCGGCAAGGACCTCATTCTGGCGGAGAGCATCTACAACTGCTATACCGGTATCGGAGGGCTGCACAACCTCAAACAGTCCGACTTTGCCAGCTACCACGAGTATGCCGAAGCGAAGAAGGAGTTCGAGATGGGACAGTTCTTCACCCCGCATGAAATATGCCGGGACATGGTGGATATGCTGTGTCCTGTCTCATCCGAAATGGTTCTTATGTGTTGCGGTATGGGCAATTTCTTCAACCATCTGCCCAACCCGCATAATGCCTACGGCTTTCGACATAGACGGCAAAGCAGTGACTGTCGCCAGATACCTCTACCCGGAAGCCCATATCGAGAAATGCGATATCCGGCAATACCACCCGGAACAACGCTTCGACGTCATCATCGGCAACCCTCCTTTCAATCTGAAGTTCGACTACAAGCTGTCACAGGAATACTATATGGACAAGGCTTACGATGTGCTCAATCCGGCAGGGAATCCTGATGGTCATCGTGCCCTGTTCCTTCATGCAGAGCGGGTTCTGGGAGAAGACACGGATAACCGGTATAAACGGCAGATTCTCATTTGTCGGTCAGACGAAGTTGGGCCGTCAGCCTTTGCCGCAGTCGGAGTCCATGACTTCAATACGAAAATCATGGTATTTCTCCGTAAATCGGGCCACATCAAGATGCAGGCTTACAACGCGGAAGAATTCGAAAAAGCGCATCGGCGAGGCAAGGGCGATGAAACACCGGTTGCGTTTCGACCTGATGCGCGAAACCAACCGGATCAACAAGGAAGAACTTGAGCTGTTCGAGTACAAACTTGCCAAGTACATGTACGAGCTGAAGGCGCACGCCAAGTTGAACAAACATATAGACAAGGCGGAAGCGTTGGTCACGAAGTTCCGTAACCAGAAACCGCCTGAGAACGCCACGCGAGAGCAGGTGGAGCAATGGGAGAAGAACAAACTGACCCCGAAGAAAGTGCTTTGCCGTCATCCGCAGGTACAGCTTTGACCTGAACCTTGTCTTGCCCAGAAACGCCGCGCTGCTGAACTGGCAGCAAGGCTCTGGCCGACTGCCGCCGTGTACCATCATTGCCAAATACCTGCTCAAATTCCGCAAAAGTACGGAATGTCATCATACTGGCTCCTGCCATCGCCACCAATATGAGCGGAGGTTTACCGCGCATTATCGAGGAATTCTGCCGCATTTGCGAGCTGTATTACAACAGTACGGGAGACGCGAAGAAGGATGCCGGGCTTAGGCTCATGCGACAGATCAAGCTGCTCATCAAGGCGTGCTCCGTCCGCACCCAGTAAGTAGCTATTTCGGCGACGGGATTCCAACAAGACAAGATATCATGAAACTGATACGGAAGATTCCCGGCAAGGTGGCTGTCGGCTGTACCTCCATAGCGGCGTTCGACCTTTACAGAGAATCATCTCCGCGAATGCTTTCCGGACCGTCCGGTGTTTGTGGTCAAAGGTGACGTGGCCAAGAAACGGCAGAGCATCGTGACTGAGTTCGATTCCACCGTCAACGGCATACTGGTCTGCACACAGCAGAGTCTGAGCAGTTCGGTGAACATCCCCGACCTGCAACGATGTGATTCTGGAATCCCTGTAATGGAACATCCCGAAGATGGAGCAGTTCTACTTCCGTTTCATCCGTCTCGACTCCAAAGAACTGAAGGATGTGCATTATATACCTAAAGGACTCCGTGGAGCAGAACCTGATGGCACTGATTGCTTACCAAAGGCGGCTGAACGAGTTCATCAAGACGGGGTAGAAGGTAAAGGAACAGTCAGACATGCTTCGAGTTTGACGTCACTATGTCCGTCATCGAGAGCCTGCTGGTCGAGGGAGCGTGACAGCGAAAGGAAAATACATATCGCTAAACCAGCGCATCGCGAACTGAAAAATGGAAAAACAAATGAGAAACCGCAGATTCCACATTCATCGACATCCGGCAGAAAGACAACCTGCTGCAATGTCCGACTTCGGCGCATGGGGAATTTTTAGCACCTGTTCGAACTTGCTCCCCGAAGAGGAAACTGACGGCGGGCACATCGTGGATGTGAACAGGTTCCTGATATAAACAGAATGCCAATCCGCTATTCGGCTCGTTGTCAGGATATTTCAGATGGTCATTCTCCGACAACCACTTTACCCTGTGGCAACGGGTGGAATACAACTCGCCGCTCTGCTTCAGCCGGCGCATATTCAGCATCCATTTCGGGATGCTGGCGAAGCCGACTTTTCATTGAAAGAGGTCATTATCCCCAAAGGCAACTTCAAGGACTATCATGGTTTCCGCTTCCGGCTGGATGACGAACGTTCCAAATATGACTGTTCGGTCCGGCATGTATATGGGGTGGACGACTCCTTTTTCGGAGATGCGGTTCGCATTGTATCCTGATAAAATCAACTAATCAACAATCAAATCATAGAAGATTATGGAAAAATACGATGTAAAAGTAAGGTACATCTTCGAGGGTACTTACACAGTGGTGGCGGAAGACCGTGAAGAAGCGGAAAGCATGGTGGCGGAAGACTGCGGTCTGGTATTGGGCGGCAACATCCACACAACGCGGGATGACGATGAAGTGACGGACTGGAAGTTCGGTTGTCATCCGGACTTGCAGGTTCTCTCCGTAAGGCAGCGAGGCGGGAAATCCCCCATGTCGGTGTTCGGAGACAGGATCGAAGAACTGCGAAAAGACATCATCGAAGCGATACGGCAGTTGCTCCATGACCATGCCATGAACGCGATACGGTTTCCGGAAGAGGATTATGACCCGGTCTGGGTGATATGGTTTGGCAAGAACGGAGACCCCTACGAATGCAGGGTGACAGGACTCCGGGTAACGGACAGCAGCCTGACCGTCCTTGCCGAAGAGAAAGAAAGCGGTGATGAAGTGGAATGTTACAGCCCGTTCGAACTCGGAGCCAGTAACATCGACTGGCTTTCCGGAATGTATGAGGCTGTATGGCAGCAACTGGAAGAGAGCAAAAAAGTAGAACCACAAACTGAAGAACAATGAAATATCAAGCGGAAAACGCAGTCTCCAGCTTCTTCTACTATATGTGGAACGCCTGGAGCAAGGAAGAATGCAAGGCCGTATTTGGAGATATGTACCGGCACTTCTGGGATAAATGGTCCGCATTGGCGGACAAGTCCATATTCGGCGCGGCGGAACGGTTCTTTGCCGAGTTATCGGAAAACAACCAGAAATTGCTCGTGGAACGTGCCGTTGTGCTCTATGACGGCAGGGCTTTCAGAAAAGAGCCGGATGATTCCGACATCCTTGTATGCAAAGAATGCGGCTCACAACAGTTGGAAATTCAAGTATGGGTAAACGCCAATACGAATGAACATATCAGCTATGTGTATGATGACAATGACGGACACTGGTCTGACGGAAAATGGTGTGAAGAATGTGGCGTTCAGGTCTTTTTCTGTACTAAGGCGGAGTTCACACAAAAGATGCAGGGCTGGTGGGAGTCGTGCGGTTTTGAAACAAAGGAACAAATCACAGGGTTGAAAGTCTGTGACTCTCCGCCTTCCGAAAACACGCAGACATTCATTGATGCGGCAGACCAATGGTGGAACAGCCGGGACTACGAACATAAACGGGAAATTTACAACAGGTATAATTCTAAAAACGAATAATATGCAGATTAACATCATTGAACAGATTAGCAACTCATGCAGTTGCAGCCATATGGAAGCGCAGGAATACTTGGATTCTGAAATCCGGTACCTGCGCGAGTTGCAGGAGGCGGACGACCTGAGGGAAGATGACATCGAAATGGCGTGCAGCAACCTCGGACTTGACCTTGACAACCAGGAATATTTTATCAACCGCCTCGCAGGGGCATAAATACCTATAGCTATGGCTTATTTTCATAACATACATTCATTGGCGGACCTGAAGAAGGAATACCGCCGTCTGGCATTGCAGCACCACCCGGACAAGGGTGGCGACACTGCCATCATGCAACAGGTGAACACCGAGTTTGAAAGGCTTTTTGAAGTCTGGAAAGACAAACCGGATGTCTCTGCCGCATCAACCGGGTATGAACATGACTATTCGGGTGCCACGGCAAAGGAATATACCGAGTACGTGTATAATGAATACCGTTGGAAAGGTCGCAACTACAAAGGGCAACATGCCCCTGAAATCGTAGAACTTGTGAGAACTTGGCTAAAGGAAATCTATCCGAGATATAAGTTCTCCGTCAGACGGGAGAACTACAATTCCATTTACATCAAACTGATGAGCGCGGACTTTGAGGCGTTCACCAGGGAATCCGGCAAAGTACAGGATCATATCAACCACTACAACATAGAGCGAAACCCCGATCTTACAGACCGTGCCAAGGAGGTGATGCTGAATGTCTGTGACTTTGTCATGTCATACAACTTCGATGACAGCGATGCGATGACGGATTATTTCCATACCAATTTCTACCTGACATTGGCTATAGGGAGTTACCGGAAGCCTTACAAGGTGGAACTGCCGAAACTTGACTGTAAGGGGAAGGACAAGCCGGAAGTGTTCAAGCATCCCGAAGGTCCGGCACACAAGGCCATCAGGCAGGCGTTGGGCACAGCCCGCTTTGATTTTATCGAGCACAGGAGGCATTCCGGCGAAATGATATTCGGAGAAGACCATTACGGCTCACACGGAGAGCATTATTTCTGGCCGAAGGATTATTCAAGCGCGAAACTGGCTCAGAAACGGATCGACAAATTGGAGAAAGCCGGTATTCGGTGCAAGCTTACAGGCTATAACGGCGGTTACATTCGTTTTATCGGCTACACTCCCGAAGCAGAAGCGTTACTGGAGAAGGAACGACAGGAATACATCACCGCCCATCGGCAATGGCAAACCAAACAGACAGTAATCAATTAAACTTATCAATATGGAACCGAACAATTTGAACGAATGGTGGGGCGGACAGCCCGACGGACTGAAACAGGCATTCACACTCTTTCCGGATGAACGCTGGGAAGAGGCAGACCTGTATCTGAGAATCAATATCCGTAACTACTGCCTTCTGAAGAAAAGGAGGGCTGCTTCCCGAAGACAAGGACCGCTCGATGCTCAGCGAGATTGTCTGTGAGCTGGCCGATACGGAGCTGTGCCGTGCAAATGGAAAGACACTCGATGAAATGTGCGATGCGGACGGGGCTTTTCTGGAAGAATATCAGGACCAATTCAACCGGATATACGATGAACTGGAAATGAGAATTACGGATTATATGAACGGACAATCAAAAAAAATGTAACAATGAAAGCAAAAGTATTCAAGTACAAGTCTGACGGGAATACCGTCGTGGCTCCTTATATGGAACTGGAGCCGTATGCGAAGAATGTATATCTCTCCCTGTCAAGAAAGAACGAAGACGGGAATGAAGACGATGACTGTTTCCATGTGGTCTGCCGGATTGAAAACGTTTATTTCTCCAGCGGGCAGTATTCACGCCGGTTCCTCAACGGAGAAAACCGCAGGGAGGAAGCCGCCGCCTATTGCAGGAACTGGATTGCGGATACGCTTCAAAGTGCGGAAAGAGGAGCCTTCGTCAATTTGATCTCCGTTCGCGTGTTCGAGGCTCTCGGACTTGACACCACTTCCCTGGTGCAAGCCCGTGAGGAATATAAAAGAATACAGGAGCAGAAACGCAGGGAGCAGAAGGAGAAAGAGGCGGAAGAGCGCAGAGTGCAGGAAGAGCAACATCAGCGGCTACTCAATGAACAGAAAGAGAAATTCCTGGACGGGGAACGGATCACGGGAGAAATGTTCGTTGAAATCACCGGAAGGGACGGTTTTGACATCCATATCAGAACCAAAGGGACATTCAACAGGCATGTGAGGGGCATTGACAGGAACGGCACCGTCAGTTTCCGGAAAATCAAGGGCTGCCGGACTCCGGACTTTACCGGATGCCATAAGGCCGTGTCCGCCTATCTGGCGTTCATTACAGAAAAAGAGGGCAAATAATTAAATCCGGGGCGGTAACGGTCTGCTCCATGCAGATGTTACCGCTACCGGCTTCCGGCCTCACAATTCACGGTTCAGCGCCATTGCCAGCGGAAACATCAACCGGTTATAGGCTTTAAGCTTTTGCAAATTCAGTACATATCCGGCATAGGGATTGGTCAGATCGGTATAGAAGAATACATCGGTAAATCCTGAGTGTTCCTCCACGACTTCACCCTCCAACGGAATCTCCTCCACATTGAACCGCTCCAGAGGCAGTTCTTCCAGACGGGTCTGTTCCGCATTTCCCAACACATTGAGGTTACGGTTAAACAGCACGAATCCTTTCTTCCTGTAATCCACACGCATACCGTACGGACGCTCCACAAGGAAAGCATCCGCCGCTTTCTTTATATAGTTTTCCATAAAACTGAAATTAGAATTGCAAAAATACATCTTTTGTCCGGCAATGGCGAACAAATCAGGAAGAGAATCGCCACAGACCATGCAAAGCACACTACCGTGTATTTTATTTCCCACCCTGCAAAGGTAGTCCCGTGTCCGGTGTACCCTGTCAAGGTCAGGCCCCTTGCGGGGTTGGCTGAAAGAAAATCATCCTCGCCTGACGGCTGCGGTATTTTCTTTCGCCAAACCTTGCGGGTACGATCACGGGACAGTCTGGCAGGCGAGAAATAAAAATACCGGCTCCCGGAGCCGGACGTGTTTAACAGATAAAATTCAAAAGTCATGAAAATCCTGAATGAAGAACATTTCGAGAATGTAAAGCGTTATGCCGAATCCATCGGTGACACCTCGCTCCAAAAATGCCTGGAGCGGTTGAAGAGCTGGGAAGAAAATCCCGACCATCCCTGCGAAATCTCACTCTACTATGACCATGCCCCGTACTCGTTCGGCTTTACACAATGTTATCCCGACGGAAGGACAGGCATCGTGGGCGGTCTGCTCTATCACGGAATACCGGACCGCTCTTTTGCCGTAACACTACAACCGTTCCACGGATGGCAGATACACACCTGATAAAAGACAAACGACAGTATTAACTTCATAAAATTCAAGATTATGGAAACGACATTGGCAGTATTGGAAAGACAACAGCAGTTTGACTTCCAGAAAAACGGAATTGAAGTGATGAACTTCGAGACGCTTCAGCGTACCTACAAGGAAAACGACATCTACAACAACCCGGTGCAAGGTATCTACCATTACCAGGTCATCCGGCGCATGATGGACATCTGCGAGAAATACAATCTCGACTATGAGGTGGAGGAAATCTTCGCGGCCCAGAACAGGAACAAGACGCAGCCGGGAGTAAGCATCCTTCCGCAGGTGGAACAGACACATGGCGAAAAAGCCGTGGAAGCGCACATCCTGCGCCGTATCTTCGCCACCATCCGGATCAAGGACTGGGAGACGGACGAACTGACCACAACATTGGTCGTCGCCTACCACCAGGACGGCATACAGGCAGCCATAGGTCCCTGCGTGCTCATATGTCATAACCAGTGTATCCTTTCACCCGAGCGAAGTGTCTGCAATTACGGCAAGAAGAAAGTCTCGACGGAAGAGGTGTTCGAAACCGTGGACGGCTGGCTTGCCAATTTCGAGGTGAACATGAACGAGGACATCGAACGCATACAACGGCTGAAACGCCGGGTTATATCTATGGAGGAAATCTATATGTATATAGGTCTGTTGACCGCGTTGCGCGTCTCCCACGACAGTTCGGACAGGAATCTGTCATCCTCCGTGGAAACCTATCCTCTGAACCAAGGGCAAATTTCTATATTCACGGAAGAGGTGCTTAAACTGGCTATGACCAAAGGGCAGATTACCGCTTGGGAGCTATACAATATAGCCACAGAGATATACAAGCCCGGAAAAACGGACTTCCCGGCACTGATTCCACAAAACGGAGCAATGGCGGAACTACTGCTTTCCCATCTGCCGGAAGCAGCTGAAGTACAGGATGCCGTTCCGGTAAGCTGACATACAAGCCGCACAAATGGCCTGATTCCGACAATACGCATAAGGGAGAACCTGACAGTCGAAAACAACTGAAAGATTCTCCCTTTTTCATTTACTCCTCAAAAAGCAGCATGTATTCCACTTTCCTTCTCCGTTCGATGCTCGGAACCACTTTCCCCTTGTAGCATCTGAAGGAGACATATTCCTTATAGATATCGCGGTCACCCGACTCCAGTTTTTTCAACAGCCGGCTCTTGGGTATTTTTCCATACCCTTTGATACGGGAACAGCCCACATTATACGCAAGAACACTAACGATCAAAGAATCACGTCCCAGATAACTGAACATACGGCACAACTTACGGAGGTCTGCTCTCAGAATGGAATCACCTTGTGCTTTTGTAATACTGTTGGTAAACCTCTCCCCGGGAAGAACTTTGTGCCCCCACCCGACATAAGGCCAATGCTTTTTCTCTCCATGCCAACCCTCGAATCGCTTGACACACTCGACCGCAATACTGAACCTGTCCGGACTTGCCTTTATCGGATTCTCCGCCCTCGACGGCATACCCGGAAAAAAGACCGTGATGGAAAGCACCGCAAACCATATTGCTTTTAACTTCATCATAGGCAGGACCGGCTTAGTGTCCGACAATTGTGACCGGCAATTCCTTGCTATCCGCAGTCACGACGGAATCCTCGTCCTCCGCCTCGTTGTTGAAATCAAAAGTCAATTGGCAAATCTGTGCCGGTTCGCTGTTGTCCTCGAAATAGATGTCTATCGTCTGCTGGTTCTCGCTTTCAGAAGTGTAGTATAGCCTGAACACCTCCCTGTCAAGGGGATAGCGGTCATTGGGCAGCAACACCATCCCGTCATCCATACGGAGTGTACCCTTGCCGTCCGGCTGGAAATATCGGATGGTGTAGCGGGCATCGGAAAACCGTCCTTCACGTTTGAGTTCACACCGTATTTCCACCGTCTCACCTTTCACAATACGTGTGGGGACAGGCAGGGTCTCCACCTTGAACGGATAGGACTGCTGTACATCCATTTCATCATTGCAGGCGGACAACAGACAAGCCGCCAGACCCAGGAACAGGATTGCCATCATTCCGGCCAATTCTCTTTTTTTATTCAATGCATTCATATTCAATCAGATTTTAATACGTTATACTTAATTCTATTTTTACAGAAACTTGTTCTGCAGGTATTCGTTCAGATCCTTGTATCCTTTGTACAAAGAGGAACAGTCCACTATTTTATCCGCATAGCGTTTGCGGAGCGCCTCCAGCGTGCGCCGTCCGGCTTCGTCCCGGTCCAGGTAACAGTTGACTCTCTCATATCTGTCAAGAACGGGGAACGAGCGTTCCAGCAATGCCACCGAGTTCAGTACGAGATAGTCGTCGCCACATCCCAATTCGAGTTGCATCCACGAGAGGCAGTCGATAAACCCCTCGAAGAGATTGCAAGTATCCGAACCGTTGTCCATCAGCGAAATGTCTTTCGGAGAGAGACTGGCCTTAAAAAAGCGGTTGCGCACCTCGTACCCACCGCTGACATTCCTGAAACCGATGGCGAAATACCGCTTCCCGTGCAAGGTGTACCTGATCTCCTTGCAGTTCGGCATAGCCACATCACCGCTAATGCCACGTTCCGCCAGATAACGGAGCAGGACGCTGTTGTGCAGCGGTCCGGACTGTACCTTCGTGAAACTTTCCTGCCTATGGGAATCCTCCCTGTCATTTTCCCCGGAACGGGAAACGGTCTTGTGTTCGGGAGCAAGACCGCCCCATATCCCTGTGATGAACCTGGCCTGCGCCTTGAAATCCCCGCTGCCGATAAACTCCCCCGCAAGGGTGAATATGTCGCCTCCCTGTCCGGTACCGAAGTCATGCCATATATCCTTACGGACATTCAACTGGAACGAGGCGGTGCGCTCCTCCCGGTACGGGGCCAGATACCAATATTCATCCCCCGTCTTCTTGCCGGTTCATATCCCATCCGTGCCAGAAAAACGGCGATTGGAATGTCTCTTATCTCTTCTATAGTCATAAGCGATACGGTTCTAATGGATTATGAATTTGACACCCAGACCGAATTGTGTCGTGAACAGGTCCAGCGAGCTTCCCCACAATACACGTTCCCGGATAGCGGCAAGAAGGACGATGCGGTCTGTCACGTATGCCTCAAGTTCCAGGGTTATCGCGCCGCCATAGACAAACGCATCCTTGGCGAGCAGCAACCGTCATACAGTATCCTCTCGCCCCAGTTCACGGTCTCATAGCCGGCCAGTGCGGAACCGCCGACCGAGAGGAAGACCGTCTTTGTCTGATCAGACAGGAATTTCAGATAATAGCCGCCTTCTGCCGTGAACTGCGCACGGGGTACGCTCGCATCCCGATACCCATAATTCTTCATCAGATACTCGGCGCCTATGACCCAGCGGTTGGCTTTTGGGGTGTATCCGGAAACGGCAAATCCGGTATAATAATTCAAAGGGGACTTTGAGCCGTTCGCAAATCCTCCGCGCAGTTCCACGCCCTTCATCCCGGGCAGGTACCGCTGGGCGTGCGCCCGCCCTGAAAACAGGGCAAGCGACACGGCTGTAACAAAAAAGGAACAGATACTTCTTCATGGCTACTTCACTTTAAGTTCGTTGATAACCCCGGCTCTCACGATGTCCTCGCTTTCCACGGTGAATGTCTGGTGTCTGCCACCGCTTTTCTCGTGCATCTCCACCACCAGCACCTTGTCCGAGGGGATGGTGAATTTGTCGAAGACGAAAACGGTGCGCCGTCCTTTTTCCCCGCGACGGACGTTACATAGTCGTAAGCACGCAGTGGGAATATCACCTGTTCCTGAATGGCGGTACGTTTCATCAGCTTCTTGTCCACAATTTTAAAAGTCACGAAATCCACCCTCATAAGGCACGTTGGACCGGTTCTTTATCTGTGTATGAAAATAAAGCAAGCCGTTGTGCGTATAGAGTCCGCCTGCCCCCGATTATGGCAACCTCCTTGACAGCGTTTGCTTCCATGGATCCCGGAATGAAGATGCCTTCCTGTCCGTCATTGTCATACACGGCAAGTTTCACAGGGGATGATGTACCGCCATATTCCACCTGAAGGATGTTGACGTGAAGCCTTTCTCCCTGTATGCGCCCTTCTCCGATGAGCAAGGAGTTTTTGGGAAGGACATGCTTTCCTACACGCATCGCTTCCAGCAGTCTCATCCTCACACCCCACCGCTGATTACAGTCTGGTTCCCCGTGGATGCAGGCACATATGGTATTCCTCACGTCTTTTTCATTCCTGTGACCAATCAGGGGTATGGAATCTTTCCGCCAATGTCCTTCCCGTTAATGACACACGGAATCCCCGGACCGGTTGCGGCAACGATGAAACCACGGGGTGGAACCAGCCCGGCAGGAACGGCCTTCATGTTTCCATCCGTCCGGCTTCTTCATCCTCCGGGCGGCTGTTCATCCTTTTGCCGCCATTACCCGGCATGTTTTGGCTGCGAGCTCGTAGGACTTTTCAAAAAGTGCCACCTGTTCCTCATAACCCGGCTGTGCATTCTGTGCGGCAACCGTCTGCTTCAGTTGTTCCACCTCGGCTTTCAAGGCCTCCCTTTTCCGGGTCTTCCTGCGGTGACTCGTAAAAGTTGCCGAAGTCCTGTTGATGTCATTGTAGGCGGAGACGGATGAAGAGCGAGCTTCATTCCTACTGTCACTTGCGTGGACTGCCATCCTTGGTATCCGCATCCGATGACAATGCCACGACAGCT
>VOFB01001663.1_pt1 | contig 13160 bp, 23 predicted proteins | sample 5384141 | NCBI WGS metagenome assembly VOFB01 (sample SAMN12384721, study PRJNA508395) | human gut metagenome | isolation source: healthy gut A | host: Homo sapiens | reverse complement strand
GAAATTTAAACTGCTCGGATGTTGAAAATGGGTAGTATAGTTCAATAGCATAGCTTCGACTCCACCGAACTCAAGGCGAGTAACAAATTCTGCGACTTTTATAGACATTAATTTTTTTCCTTTACATTATCTTCATAAATTTTTTCGTATTGTTCTGCCATCTTTTTTAGTATTGTACAAGCAAGTAATATCATGATATGCTGACTCTGTAATTACATTGGTGCCATTTTTTTACATTTCTGATGGCATGTACATACTCGTCTGTACCACTACAAACGAATCCATTTTCTCAGTATGAATGACATCTCGATTGCCAATCACATTACTTACTACACATACTTTTTTCATATACATAGATTCCAGTAACGATATCGGAAGACCTTCCACCTGCTAGGAAGGAGAAAAACATCTGCATTAACTGCATATCTAATTGCAGTGTTCGATCGACCATCCTGTGATTTCAATATTCTTGCTTGTAAGTTGCTCTCGAGAGTTCGCCATCACCAATCCAGATAAATTTCACATCCGGAAGTGCTTCGGCTATCTCATTGAAAAGTGTGGGTTTTTCTGATAGCAGATTCTTCCCAAAGTGTAAACCGTAAATGGGTGTTCTGCTTCTTCTGTTTTATCCATAATTTTCTGAGTTCCGCCATGTTGATGCCATTATTTACATAAGTGGCATGTTTGGTAAGTTTCAGAGATTCTTGATGTTCACCCCACGCTGCAACTGATGGTCGTGCAATTTCGCTTTGCACACAACGATTCAATCACCTTAAACATTCTACGCTTCATCGGCTTATAATTTTTCCATCAAAAAACTATAACCGTGCGGGGTATAGAACATTGGGATTTTTCCATTGAACGCAACCCGACCAATTGCACCAGCTTTACTACTATGTAGATGGATTACATCAGGCTTGATTTTGCCGCTATTTTTAACTTCAAAAAATGCGGCGATATCTTCACCGGATCAATTGCCCGTCCAAAATTTTTGACTTCAATCAAATGAATCCTTTTATCGAAATAGTCTTTATAGTTCTGTGGTGTCTGTTTCCGCACCGCGTAAGCAATGTACATATCATAGGAATTAACCAGCTCATTTGCCAAATCAACTATGTAAGTAAAACGCCTCCGCCCATAGCTTCGACTATGTACAGTATTTTCTTTTTTCCGCCATAGGTTTCTTCCTCCACTGGTCTCTCAATTTTTTTTTATCTATGTACACATCCGCTCTTCACAGATAGTATTTCTTTTCCTCTTACCGCACACTCGGCTAAGTGTTTTCTTATGCTGTCGTATCCAATTACCCCAGCAATCATATTTTCCTTTGTTTTCTACTCCATAAAATATCAGTTAAGTACACTCGTCTCTATTTCTCTATAGCCGAAGTGTTGCTTTATATAATCGAACCCCATATACCCTGCAATGATGTTTTTTCTAAGTGTTGGATTGTTGAATCGAACACTGTCAGCGCATGAGTCTTGTTAAAACTGTATATATCACCCAGTCCATTTTTTCGTCATTCATTGTTTGTTATAAACAAATCATTCACTCAACCACTCACCCGAATCTCCCCATCCTCTTTCTTCACATCAAACACAAGCGGATGCTCCTTCCCCCACTCCGGATCCTCCTTCTCCTTCTCATTCCATTCCTTCCATTTCTGAATGAAACCATTGTGGATCAGATTCTCTGCCGCAAGTCTTGCCTGCACCGCTTCGTCATAATTGTCAAAAGACCAACATAATAGCGCTTTTCCCTTGAACCCGATATCTACACGATACCGATTACAATTCTTCAACTGGAAAACGCCCGGAAACCACTCATGTTGTCTTTTCTGCTTTTTCTTTTTTCTAGTACTTCAACACAGGTTCCGTCTACAAGATGTCTTCTCTGTGCAATTTCATGACGATTTTTCTTTTGTAAACAACCGCAGCTCTGATAATTTCCATGCACAAGACCTGCTGCCGTTACATCAACTTCATTTCCACAATCGCAGACACAATGCCAATAAACAGAACCTCGTTTATCTCTTTTCTCTGTCGCATATTTGGCTGTCAACATACCAAACTTTCTTCCTGACAGATCGCCGGTCTTCTTCCCATAAGACTTCACCCTTTTTGCAAAAATTTCGTAGAGTAGATTACTCTACGAAATACGCTTTTCTTTAAATTGTTTCAAATCTTAGTATAATTATCATGTTTAGTCTACTCTTTATGCATATACGTTCATTTCATGAATTTATACAATCTCTTAGCAAAAAAGTCGAAAAATAGACACTTTCGTCATTTTAATCTCCTTTTTGAATGGTTTTTATCTATTCACCGTCAAATTCATGGTCAATTGTCAGTCAATTTACAAGCTATCAGATCAGAAAATCAAAAATATTTATTTTAAATTATCTAAGTTATTTCTGTGCTTTACAATCACATGTATTTAAAAATTAATCATAATTACAAATTTTACAGCATTTATTTACCGTCATTTTTTGGTCAGACACCTGAAAACCATTGATTTCAAAGGCTTTTCCATAAAATTTCGTAGAGTAATCTACTCCACGAAATACGCTTTCTTTTCTATTCTGAACTTTTCTCTTTTTTCCCCATACACCTCAAAAGAAACTGCCCCGGATTATAAATACAATTATTTCCACACGGCTGACCATCAAATATTTTCTTATTCAATTGAGCGATATATCTCCCTGTCTCTTTTTCTTCTCTTTGATTCCCCTCCAGAATCCCCAGCGCAGCCTTCAGATTCCGAATATCCCGGATCATATCTTCCACATAATTTCCTCGTCCTACCAGTTTCAGATGAGTAATCCCTGCCATGCCTCCAGCTGTGGCAGCACACACAGAGCACATCCACTCTTCCCACAGAGATATTGTTGCTCTTCTATCTCCAATGTTCTTTTTATCACTCGTTCCATACGCTCTTCCATCTCAGCATCTCCCCAGTAGGTCGTCCTGCAAAGATATCCCATCTCATCACAGTGAAGAGAATTACAGAATGCTCCTGTGAACTGACACAATTCGTTCAATGCAAAGGTCTCGAATTCCAGTCTTTCTGCATTTACAGCTTCTATCATCTGCCGCATCGATGCAACTGTATTTTTCCTGTGGAAGATGAACCGGCCGATTCCCATTTCCCGGAAAACTTTGATTGCCCCTGGTTCATTTCTCCGGCTTCACCGCTGAGATGGATCTTACAGGATATGCCTTTCTGTCTCAGGTACAAAATCAATGCCGGATCGGCAAGAATGAAGCTGTCGAATCCGATTTTCATACACTGTTTCACAATGTCTGCAATCTCTTCATATTGTTCCGGAATATAATAGAGAGAATTCATCGCGATATGCACCGGCTTTCTGTACTTCCTGATCATTGCTGAGAGGATCTCTAATTCACTGAAAGAACCGAGCTGCACATTATAAGCCAGCACTTCCCTGCGGTTCAGTGGAAGTACGGTTCCGTATTTTTTGTCCAGTTGTATGGCACATATCCGCAAAACAATTCGTCTGCTCCTGCCTGGACATATGGAATATATTCATCCACAGAGCCAAGTCCTGCAACGATTTTCATCCTTCGCTCTGCTTTTTCTTTTCATTCTGTTTTCTTTTTTCTGTGTCTCCATTCTTCCATCATCCTTCTGTTTTTCACATTTCACAATAGATTGACCACAAGACGGTTCCATTTTATTCCGAGTTCTCTCTTCAACTGCTCCGGTTCATCCAGCAGATGTTTATCCAATGCGAACAGACTGTTGTATTTTCCCTTCATATATAAATGCTTTGGATAGAAGAAGCTATGTTCCAGACACGGTGCCGGACATTCTTGTCTCTCCCTTTGTTTTCCACGTTCACCGTGTTCCAGTACAGCGCAAAGTGTACAATAGCTCGACGTATTTGTCTGATAGAACGGCACGTGTAGATGGTTCTGTATCTTTTGCGGTATTTCCTGTGTATAGCCGCAGCTTTCCCACTCATAACTGCTGATTCCAAAGCTTTCTTCAGATAAGTACGATAAAATCCTGCATTCAGATTATTCTGTTCCAACAGCGTCTTATCTCCCATCTTGTAGGACATTCTTGGATCTTTCTTCCGCTTATTTAAGAGCGTCCCAAGACACGGGATCAGATGTTCTTTCCGCTTCACAAGATGTGCCAGTCCCCAATCATTGACTACAACCTCAAGTCGTTTCTTCTCCGCCCCGGAAGTCTCCTGTTGTTCACACCACTGATCCAGGCGTGTCAACAGCTGTTCTGTCTGTGCAAGCCTGTCTTCCCGAATAAAGGAAAAGGCAACGGTCACTTCCATCCGTTCTTTATCTGCTTTCTCAAGAAGTGCAAAGAACTGTTCTTCTTTCGGAAATAGATGTGGACAGAATTGGTTGCCGATATACAACCGGTCCGGTTGTCTTCCCAGGATCCGCGCATCTTTGATTCCATGCTGCTGCCAGTATTCTTTCATGAACCGTTCAATCGGTCTGGTCAGATATTGTTCGTATAGTTTCGGATGATCCAGTTCTACCGCTAATTCTGCCGGCAGATTTTGGAAGATACTCTGCATTCTGAAACCACTCTTTATTTTGTTCTGTTTCATTCTTGAAATGTTCCTCTTCTTCCTGCGCGGGATAACCGGTCATTTCTTGCGCCAGATGTGCATCATCCTCTTCCAGCTTGAGCGAAATGTATCGGCTGTATTCGACACAGAGCTTCTGAAAGGCTTCTTTATAATCTTCCTGAACTGTGAAAATATCATAGGCTTGATAGAATTCTGTCTGTTCCCCTGACTCTATCTGAAAATGACGAATTTCAATCTCCCGATACTCTGCCCTGATCCATCTGATAGAAGCAGATCTTGAATGCTTTCGGATAAATGTTCTCCTCTGCTTTCCCTCTCCTGCAAAGCCGGATGCGGAATCCTTCGGATGAAATCTCTGTCAGGCGGACTTCTCTTTGCCTCTCTTCTATTGAATCTTCTGTCATAACTCCGGCCAGAAGTCCATATGGAATCATCTGAATTCCTTTGATCCTTCGCTTTTTCATTTGCTTCCTCTCTCTTTTAAAAAATCCTAAGCGGAGCGTTTTTATATATTAGAAAGCACTTTTCAATATATAAAAGATCGTGTTGTCAGCAGAACTTCTGCCGACAGCACGATTCCTATACTTTTTACTTATATGATTCAATTAGATGTTCTGGAAGATCACTGAATACTTTCAGGGCTCCGTCTGTCCTCATGTGCAAGTACGCGTTTTGCAAGGACTTTACCGAGCTGAACACCTTCCCGACGAAGCTGCTCTCCGATAATGATGAGCTTGAAGGACGTCCTAATGATGCCTTCGAAGTTCTTGTTGCGGTTCTCATCTTCTTTACCACATGCAAATGCTACGATCTGAGCAGCTACGTTCGCGCAGAGTTTCTGCTGGCTTGTGCTGTCCTGGATCACAACATCTGTACCGATCTGGCTGTTCTTGTATCCAACGAACTGTAACGGCACAATGTCGGTTCCCTGATGCAGTAACTGATAGAAGGAGTGCTGTCCGTTTGTTCCCGGTTCTCCGAAGATGACCGGTCCTGTTACATAGTTAACCGGCTCTCCGAAACGGTTGACAGATTTACCGTTGGATTCCATATCAAGCTGCTGTAAATGTGCAGGGAAACGGCTCAGTGCCTGTGAATATGGAAGTACGGCCGTACTTGGATATCCTAAGATATTTCTTTCATATACACCAATCAGTGCATCCAGCATTGCAGGGTTCTGTTTACATCCTTATTCAGAGAAAGTTTGTCTTCCTCTGCCGCACCCTCAAGAACTGTGCAAATACTTCCGGTCCAAATGCCAGTGAAAGAACTGCCCCGCCAACTGCAGATGTTGAAGAATAACGTCCTCCGATATAGTCATCCATAAAGAATGCCGCAAGATAATCATCACTCTTTGCCAGCGGGGATGTCTCGCTCGTTACAGCAATCATATGCTTGGACGGATCCAGTCCCGCTTTCTTTAATGCATCTTTTACGAAAGACTCGTTCGTCAGAGTCTCCAGTGTTGTACCGGACTTGGATACCAGTACGAAAATGGCATGCGCCACATCGGTGGAATTCAGCACTGCTGCAGCATCATCCGGGTCTACGTTACTTATGAACTTTGCCTCCATCTTAAATGTATCATTCTTCTTTGCCCAGTTTTCAAGTGCAAGATACATTGCACGCGGACCAAGAACTGTCACTACCACCGATACCAATCTGAACAACTGTAGTAAATTTCTCACCTGCCGCATTGGTAATCTCACCGTTATGTACTTTATCCTGTTTTGCGAACTCTGCAATTCTCTCCTGCTGCTCTACATAAAAGAACTCTCTTGTTTGCCATAATTGTATGCGCCATCAGCCTCAACGGCCTCTCACGCTCTGTCCACGGGTCATATGAATCATCGTTGATTCCTCCTTCAAAAAATAATCAAGTTCATTATACAATCAATCCCGTGCAAATTCAACCCACAAACGATATTATCAGAGCAGCTCCGCAAACAGACGTAAAGATCAGCTGTCCGAGTCTTAAGCCCGCACTTCTTCCTTCTTTATACTGCTCGGTCACTTCTCTGCTTTCTCCCATCGTGCGGATCAGATCATCCCGATCTCCAGCACTGCGTCGCAATCTGCCAGGAAGCATCCATTCTCAAAGTGATGGTACAGACTGCGGTAATCGAGATTGATTGTTCCGCAGGTCGCCATTTTATCATCTGCCACGCTCATCTTCGCATGACAGAACCCCGGTGTCCACTCATAGATACGGACTCCATGCTTAACCAGATTATGATAGAAGGAACGGGTCACACTGTAGACCATCTTCTTATCCGGGATTCCCGGTGTGATGATCCGCACATCTACGCCACGCCTGGCCGCCAGCGAAAGTGCATGTGTCATCTCGTCTGTAATGATCAGATACGGAGTGATAAACCAGCAGTATTTCTCCGCTTTGTTCGCCATACTGATATATACTTCCTCGCCTACCTGCTCACCATCAAGCGGACTGTCTGCATATGGCTGGACATAACCACGCTGTTGTGCCTGGTATGCATAGTGGATCACATATTTCTCCGGTACAAGTTCTTTTGACTTTACATTTCCGGCTGCATTCCACATTTCCAGAAATGCTACTGTCATAGACTTGACCGCATCTCCTTCCATACGGATCCCGGTATCTTTCCAGATTCCATACGGATGTGTGATGTTGAAATACTCATTCGCCAGATTGTATCCACCTGTGTAAGCAACCTTTCCATCAATCACAGTAATCTTCCGGTGATCGCGATTGTTCAGGAACATATTCAGTCCCGGCAGAATCGGGTTAAATACACGGCATTTGATTCCTAAAGATTTCAGTTTTGTTGCAAAATCCATGTTCACAAACCAAATCGATCCCATATCATCATAGAAGATACGGACTTCTACGCCTGCTTTCACACGGTCTTCAAGTACCGTCTGGATCCGTTGCCATGCCTTCGTCTTCGATGGCATGATACTCCATAAAGATGAACTTTTCTGCCTTTGAAAGATCCTCCAGCTGTGCATCCAGCCCTTTGACGCCTCATCATAATATGTAACATCTGTGTTCTGATAAACCGGGTAACAAGAATAATTCGTCAGATAAGAAGCGATTGCCCCCGCCTGCGGACTCTCTTTTTCATCCATTCGAGAATCTGTCTGTTATCCGGAAGATATGGGAGCAGTTTTTTATCAATCTCTTCATATCTTGCCCGCATCTTCTTCGTACTTCCGTTCAGACCTACGAGAAGATACAGACTCACACCAAGAATCGGGAATGCAAGCATCAGTATGATCCATGGCATTTTCATTGATGAAGTCTTATCCATGCTGTAAAGTCCAAGCACAAGAAAGATTGCCACGATTCTTGTTGCCCAGTCAATAATAGTTGCGTATTCACTTACCTTTGTGAACAGAAATAGAAGGAAGACGATCTCCAGCAAGATAGATACTGCTGTGAAGATCAGCCTCTTTGTTCCGTTCTCTGTCTTTTTCTTTCTCCTCTAATGTACTGCTGCTCAAATCTACATGCCCCTTTTCTCTTTTCCTTTTAATAATTGCTATTTTCTCTTTGCATAGAAAGACGGAGAATCCGATCACCAGATTCTCCTGACTCTTTTAATTAACACATACTATAACAGATATGGAAGGAAATTGAAACAAGTATTTTCTTTTTCCACTGTTTTTTATTCATGTCTAAGTGCCTCCGATTGGATTCATGTTCGCCGCTTTCACGGACGGGATCAGTCCGAAGATAATACCGATCAGTGTGGAGAACAGCACTGCGATCACAATCGAAACTCCGCTGATCGCTACCGGAACCGCTGAGACTCCGGATATAATGTACGCAAGTGCGATTCCTCCAAGAACACCTATAATTCCTCCAAGCAGTGTCAGCACCGCCGCCTCTGTCAGGAACTGTGTCAGAATTCTGCGTTTTCTCGCTCCGAGTGCCTTCTTTAATCCAATCTCGCCGGTACGTTCTGTAACCGACACGAGCATGATATTCATAACTCCGATTCCACCAACTAACAGGGAAATGCTGGCGATCCGATCAACTGCTGATTTGTCGAGTTACTGATCTCCTGGATCTGTGTTGCCTGTTCTAACAGATCTTCTCCTTTGTATTTCACGGTATCATCTGAAACTGTCAGCATAGCATTTAAAATATCTGCGGCTTTCTCTCCTGCCGTTGTCATATCATCTGTGCTTTTTGCACGCACGACAAGGTTCTGTGGTTCGTCATACTGGTAGATGACCGGCCATACATTATCCGGAATAATGATCTTTCCACTCTGGTCATCTGACATGTAGCGATAGTAATCTTCCATTGAGTTGATTACCGGCTGGGACTCTGCTTTCTTTGCAACCATTCCAACGACAACAAAAGGTTCTCCTTTTTAATTTCGATCGTTCTTCCGAGCACATCTGCATTGTCGAATAAACTTGCCGCTGTTGTCTTGTCTATCAAGGCTACTTTTCGTCCTTCGGAATAATCTTTGTCTGTTAATCCTCTTCCTTTGGTCACCTGATATCCGTAAACATCCAGATAATTTCTGTCAATTCCGAGAATCACGCTGTTACTTAATGACTTTGCGCCACGGTAAACTGCATCGTATTCATTTCTTGTATGATATAAAGACGCTGTCTCCACTTCCGGGAGTTCAACGACTTCCTGCAATGTCTCGTCTGAGATCTCCGGCACTCCGTCCGGGAGTGACTGATACTGCAGATCGATCGGCCAGTCACCCTGATAGAGCTGTACATTTACCGCGTCATTTCCTGCACCGACCAGATTCTTCTTAATCTGTTCATTCGTTCCTTTGATCGTGGACACAATTGCTATAATGGAACCGATTCCTATGATGATTCCGAGCATTGTGAGCGCAGATCTTAATTTATGATTCCAGATTCCCTGAAACGCCAGTCTGATGTCTTCTAACATAATGGCACCTCACTCTCTTTCATTTTGATACTGTTCAGTCTTCTTAATAATAGTCGTACAGGGTATCTGCTTCCTGTGTCTTTGCGCCTTCTTTGACATCTCTGCCGTAAGGGAATGCAATCAGGTCGTCCATTGTGAGGCCGGAGGTGATCTCCAGTGAATTGTACATATTTTTGCCAACCTCTACATACTGTTTTGTTAATCTGCCGTTATCGCCCCGCTTGTAGACATAATAGCGGTTTCCTTCCTCGCGGACAAACATTTTTTCAAGATAGATTGATCCATCACTACCTGCTGCAATTCCATCCATCGACAGATTCACAGACTCACCATTCGAGAGATTTGCGTCTCCGTGGATCACGAGCGTGAACGGATAGAAGGACTGATTCTGGTTCTCTCCTGTGGAATAATCGCTTACCGGTGAGTTGCCAACACCTGTAACTGTCGCTTCGTAGGATTCTCCCGACTGCCAGGACATTACAGTCGCAGTCATTCCTTCTTTGATCTGATCAAGCATTGTTCTCCGACTCTTCCGGTCACATAGAAACCTTCTTCTCCGACAACGCTGACAACCGGTTTGTTCTCATTCTTTGCAGACGCTTCGTCAGTCGCTTCTTTGACTACACCTTCTACCGTACTTTTAATCACGCCGTCCCCGACCTTTTTTCTTCAGCTTTTTCAGTTCCAGTTCAGCGGATCTCTTGGAAAGATCCGCATCTTTGATCTTCTGCTCTTTCTCCTTTGATTTGCTTCGCCACTTCTTCCTTTGACGGAGGTCCGGGGTGTCTGGGATAACCGGATCTTCTGAAATATCCGGTTCCGGAGTTGGCTCTGGTTCCGGAGTTGGCTCTGGTTCCGAGTTGGTTCTGGTTCCGAGTTGGCTCTGGATTTGGAGTCGGCTCCGGGTCTGAGTTGGTTGTGAATCCGGTATGACTACCTGTCCTGTTTTTCCATCGAGGATCCAACAGGATAAGAATTTTGTCGGCGCTTCTGCGTTATCTACTACATCAAAGGCACACACTTGACCCTCTTTAATACTTTAAGCATAAACGGTGCATTTACGGCTGCCCCGGTGCACAAAGATAACGATACGGTTTTTCCATTGTTCCGTCTGCGTCTTCTTTATTATAAAGGAACAGAATCTAATGTAATCTCACTGTAAACCTCTTTTCCCTTTAATGCTTCAGGGAATGGACGCTCAATTGCGGAAGACGGTACATCGTCTTTTTATTATCATCTTTGGATGTGTCATCCTTCGCATTATCATCTTTCGAAGCATCGTCTTTTGAAGTATCATCTTTTGAGGTATCATCTTTTGTGTTGTCGTCTTTTGTCGTATCATCCTTCGAGGTATCGCCATCCGGTTTTTTATTCTCATCCTCTTTTGATGTATTAAGAATGGTTGTCTTTACAGCACTCATCTTCTGTACAGTTGGCTGCTGTTCTCCAGCTGTGCTTGTCTGCACGACGGATACCCCTGTATCTGCCTTCGCGGTCTTCGTCCCCTTTGAGCTGGGCGATTCTTTCTGCAGGTTCTGAATGTTCAGGTCAATCCCTGAATCTGCATTTCTTTCATCTCAAGTTCCAGGGAAGAAAGTGTCGTGTCATATGCCACAAGACGGTCTCCAACTTTCACCGTATCCCCCGGCTTTCACGTAAACCTGTGCGATCGGCATAGTATCATCCACGTAAATGTCCTGCTTCTGGTTCGTTGTGACGGTTCCGTAACTTGCAATCCCACTATCATCGTACCAGCCGCCGGAATTCAAACTGCTGACAGGAGCTACTTTAACAGCCTTTCCGCTGTTCTTCACTGCGAAACCGATTCCAAGTGCAAGAACGATACAGCCTGCTGCCACAGGAATGCCGATCTTTATTATTTTCTTTTTATTCATCCACACTCTCCTCCGTTCCCGGAACTCCTTCCTGCATTGCATTTTCTTCTACAGGTTCTTCGTAACCGCCCTCGGCTCCTGACATATCTGAAGTACTGCCTGATGTACCTGAATCGTTCTTCACAACAGCCGCACCTTTTTTGCACTCCTCGCTTGGCCATACAATGTAATCAGAAGCTTTCAGTCCGTCTACGATCTCACAGGTTCCCCATATCTTCGTTCGTCTCTCCAAGTGTAACAGAACGCTTCTCCAGCTTGTCATTATCTCCTGCTACCCATACATATGGATGATCTGAATCTGCGTCTACAATGTAGTCACGCATCAGCCACATCTTGTCTGCTTCCAGTGAAGTACTTGTCTCGATATAGACATGCTGTCCGAGCATCAATCCATCTATTGTATCCAATGTGACATAGAATGGATACTTTGTTGCCTGATTATCGCTGTTCTCAGAACCATAACTCATAGAATCCTGGGAACTGTTCTCCGGCTTCTCTGTGTCTACGTTATCTACTGTACCTGTCGCTGATCTTTCCTTTGATCCGGCTGACCTTTCCTTTGATTTTCCTGTAGAAAGGATACTCATAAACGGTTTCTTTTCTCCCTGTAAAGGGTCTGTCCCTGCTCCTCGTTAATTTCCTGAACGATTCCGGCAACTGTAGATGTCACAACAGTAGACTGTTCCAGGTTCTTTTTCATACGGTTTACTTCCAGTTCTTTTACTTTATAATTGTATTCTTCCTGCTTCATCTCCATCTGAAGTTCCTGGATCTCATGCAGTATGCCCAGTTGAAAAAGCTCCCTAATGTAACGATCGATGACATTTACACCGGAAACGGGGTCAGCGAATTGATCAATTTAAGTATGTCTGCTCTTTTGGATGACGGGGATGAGATTCTGATTCCTTCTCCTGATTACCCACTTTGGACCGCCTGTGCCACACTTGCCGGTGGAAAAGCCGTCCACTACATCTGCGATGAACAGTCCGAATGGTATCCTGATATCAGCGACATGAAAAAAGAAGATCACCGACCGCACAAAAGCGATTGTTATCATCAATCCGAATAACCCGACCGGTGCACTCTATCCGAAAGAGGTACTGCAGCAGATCGTTGATCTGGCAAGAGAACACCATCTGATTATTTTTCTGATGAGATCTATGACCGCCTTGTTATGGACGGACAGGAACATATTTCGATTGCATCCCTTGCACCGGATCTGTTCTGCGTGACGTTCAGCGGACTTTCCAAATCTCATATGATCGCAGGTTTCCGGTAATGAGGTGACTTCATTATCCTTATGGAACAGCCGGAGGACAAAGGATATCCATTGTCTTTGGAACTTTTGTAAATGGTTCCTCAATATCTTTAACCACCAGACAAGTATTTGATGTAGGCCGCCGATTCACAGTATGGTATCAGGGGACTTAGGCACGGAGCTTGGTCCTATCCACAATGCTTGTCATGATGGAGTCTATTCAGAACAGAGATTGTAAGAAAACGGGCAGAAGGGCAAGGCAACCTGGCTCTATATTGATGAGTTCCATGTCCTGCTTAATTCGAATTCTGCAAAATATCTGCAGCAGCTCTGGAAATGTCGAATAATGTTGATAGGGTCGCAATTTGCGACCTCAAGCGCAACCATCCGGGAAGCTGGGTGGCTGTTTGCATTTTAGTGAAAGAAGAGTGAGAACATTGAAGATAAAGAAAGTGGATGACAAACCCTTGGTTATTCACACAAAGGAGAAAGCCAAGATTCATGCCCACAGGCAAA
>VOFB01003161.1_pt1 | contig 13162 bp, 23 predicted proteins | sample 5384141 | NCBI WGS metagenome assembly VOFB01 (sample SAMN12384721, study PRJNA508395) | human gut metagenome | isolation source: healthy gut A | host: Homo sapiens | reverse complement strand
CATCACAGTTCTCCGATTGCCACACTTTGTTATATCTTGTTATGAGATTTTCTTGCCCTTGTATTTGCCCTTATGAGCAAGGAGGGAAAGAGTAAACTTGTGTGTAACCGTATAAAGAGATAAGGCAGACACATTGCGATAAATCCTTTATTTTCAAGGCTTTTGGAGGATTTTATTAAAACGCGGGGGATCTGCGCGCTGGTTTCCCGGCCGGCGGGTGGAAAAATCCCAACACCCATGGGACCGGATGTACCCTCTCCTCCGCCATAGCCTGCCGGCTGGCAGAGGGCAGGGACCTGCCGGAGAGCGTGGAGCTGGCAAAAGCTATCTTCTGGGGCGCTGGAGGCAAAAAGCTGGATTTGGGCAGGGGAAGCCCCGTTGCTGGATCGCTTACGCCGGCAATTGCTGTAATCCCAAAGGCTTTGACGGTCAAAGGTGCGCTGCAAAATGTTGGTTTGCAGCGCGTTACATAAAAACAGGAGGCGGGTTCGCCTCCTTTTTCTGTAAATTTCATAGGGATTTGGAACAATGGCTGACGGAGTCGGGTAAAATCCGTCAAAATTACGGCAGACGGGATTAGGCTTCCTCATCTCTTCTCATCACCAGGTATATCCGCAGCCGCGCCCAGTGACTTCGCGGGAGCAGCCTGCGGCAAAATTGGCGGAACGGATGCCTTCGGAGCGTTATACCCCTGCGGTGATTTTCCACTTTCCTCTCGCGTACCTGCCCACAAAGCATATGACACGGAAAATCCAGTCCATAACCATCGCAATCCAGACGCCGATCGCGCCATAGCCAAAGTACACGCCAATGATATAGCTGAACAGTACCCGGAATAGGCACATGGAACAAACAGAGATGACCATTGTGAACCGCACATCGTTACACGCCCGCAGCATATTGGGAAGGGTGAAGGAGGCCGGCCATAAAAAGAATGGCCATTCCGTTGTGAATCATCACCAATATGTAAGCAAGCTGGTGGTCTCCTCTCCAAGACCATAGATTTTCAAAATCCACGGCAGCGCCGCCAGAGATGATGCCGTTTACAAGCGCTGTAAAGCCGTAGGTCATAGCCAGCAGCTTTTGGTATAGTGCCGGATCTGTTCGCTGTCCTGTGCGCCTACACTGTCCGATTACGGTGATCATTGCAAGGTTCATGGCCTGTCCCACAATACAGCCCATGCCGTCCAGGCTGTTCGCCACGCCGTTTAAGCCGCAATCTGTACAGTGCCAAAGCCGGCTATAATACTGACCACAAAACCCGGCCAAGCTGAAACAGTCCGCTTTCTATGCCGCTCGGAATGCCGATAAAGAAAATCTTTAATAATACTCAATCAAAGTGGAAAGCGCTCCCTCGGAATATAGACCAAATGCTTTGGGTTTTTTAACTGCTTGTAATGGCGTAATGGCTGCCCTGCCCGGGAAATCAGCGATGGGACAGCGACCCCCCCTGCATGCAATACAAAATGCCGATTGCGTTTCCGGCGACATTGATGATGTTCATCAGAATAGATACTTTCGGCGTAATCTAGAAATTTCCAATAGAGCGAAACAGCGCCGCACAGGAAATTGTACAGTGCAAAAAAGGGATAGGAACCGCTGAAATGACCAGGTAAATAACCGAATTGGAAAAGACGTCCTCCGCTATTTTCCCGAAAAACAGGGAAATAATTTTGGTGGTTGAGAAGAATCACTGCGGCGGAAATGACCAGCGTAATCAGGACCGACGAATGAATCAGCTGCCTGGCGGAGCGGCAGGCAGCGTTTCCAGCCCGACAAATTGGGAGGTCACCACGGCGCCGCCGGTTGCCAATGCCGCCAAGACACTGATGATCAGATTGTTCAGCATGTCCACCAGAGACGCCGGACACCGCCGCCTCTCCGACAGAGATATCATCACCGTGTCGGCCATACCGACCGTGATGGCGAGCGCCTGCTCAAAGAGCAGGGGAATAATCAGTTTCTTCAGGTCCAAATTTGAAAACAATCTGGCCTTTTCTGTGACTTTTCTCCTGACAGCATAGTCATATCTCCGTTTGCAAAATAAAATAATACCCGGTGGAAAAATGCCGTTGCCTCAAAAGCGGAAAAGCAGCTGTGTTGGGCAGAATGGGGCCAGGCGACAGACGTGGCTCTTTAGACCAAAAAGGCAGTTTTACGGGAATCCCTGCGCAAGTGCTTCCGTCGTTGGGCTTGCGGAGATTCGCCGCACAAGTCGATAGTATATCATAAGAATCTGGCCAAATCTATCTATCATAAAAAATTGCTTTGCTATTTTTTTATGATTATGTCAAACGATTCGTTCGGCTTCACCTCACTTCCGCTCTTATGGACGTTTTTATTGCTGTGTATGCCAGGGCAATAAAACAGGTGAACCGTATTCCATTTGTTTACAGCCGTTAGCAAAACGGCTGCTGATTGAATGGGTACTACGAGGAAGAGGCCGGTTGGTACTCCTGCGACCATTATACGCTTTCTCAAGGTAGACGGGTCCGTCACGGAAAAGGGCGTCTTCGGTGTGAAATAGTAGATTGTAGTATTGTCCCTGCCCTAAAGGCATTTCCCGTTCCGGCTCTCCGGGAAGGAGCAGGCCGGTCTTGTCTGCGGCCGCCGTAATAAAGGAGTAGGCATCATAGGCGTTTAGCAGCGCCTGTACCTCCTGTGGCTCCCCCTCTGCCGGTGTAGTAGGCCACTGCCTGGTCACAGAGCTTTAAAAAGAGCAGGTCACTTTCCGGCAGGTAAATCTCCATTCCGTCTCCCACGGAAAATCCCGCCGGAAGCTCTGCAAGGGAGAGAATTTCTGCATTGGAGAGGCGGCTGGTGATGGGCTGGGTTTGACCGCCCGAGGGCACATGGCCAAACGGTCGGTAGGCAGCTTGCGCACAAAGGCGGCGAGGCGTTTTCGTTTCTGGCGTTGCCGCCCAGGCTGAGAAACAGCCGGCAGCGCAACACCGCGGAGGAGAGCTCTCCGGCCAGATTTTGAGCCTGATAGACGGTGAGGTCAGGCGCGGCGACGACACAGCTCTGGCCTTCCATGGCGACGGTCACACAGCTGTTTCCCAGACGCAAAAAGAGAATCTGGCTGGTGTTGCGCATGGTGAGCTGGTAGGAGAATGCCCGCCAGCAGAGTGATCAGACACCACAGGACGCAGCGCCGCCGGTGAGGACGAAAACGGCGCACCCCCGAAGGCGACGGTTAAAAAGAGCAGGGTCCCTGCAATCAGATGCCCACAAAGGTATAGGAGGCGGGCAGAGGAAAAGGGCAGGCTGCTCAGCTGGTTGGTCATCAGATCAGCAGCTTGGCGGCAGTGCCGGCGACAAAACCGGCGGCCTTTGCCACAGGGAGCAGGAGGGGAAATTGGGCAAAGAGTCCGCACAGCAGTCCTCCGGCGACAATAAAGGGGGCCAACGGCAGGGAGCGCAGATTGGACAGGGGTGAAATCAGGGGAAAGCTGCCGAAAAAACAACAGGACAAAGGGAAGGGTCAGCAGGCTGGCGGCAGTGCTGACGCCAAAAGAGGAGGCCAGATAGCGGGCCGCCCGCCGGGACAGGCGGGTGAGCCTCCATACTCGGATACGGCGGAGAAACCGCTGAGCCGCCGGTATATCCAGACGGTGAGGGGCGAGGAGAGCGCCAGGCCCAGTGTGGCGCTGAAGGAGAGAAGAAAGCCCAGATTGAGGCGCTACCCGGGGATCGGGCAGAAGCAGAATCAGAGCCGCCAGCCCCAAGGAGTTCAGGCTGTTGCCCCGGCGACCCAGCAGCCTGCCGGGTGACAGAGGATCATCATGACGCCTGCCCGGACGACTCCCACACTCCAGCCGGTGAGAGCCATGTAAAAGAGGACAAAGGCGATGGTATGAGGGCGGGAAGGAAGCCGGCAGACGAGTCGCCGTCCCGGTTCAGACTCCGCCGGAACAGCTGGTGGAGAAGCAGATAGAGCAGCTGGCTGATGAGGAGAGGTGCAGTCCGGAAATGGCCAGCAAATGGCTGGTCCCCGTCCGGCGGGAAGGCGTCGGTCATATCCTGGGAGAGTTCTCCCGAGCCCAGGGCCATCTCTTGACCAGCCAGCTCTCCTCCTCCAGAGGGAGCACCCGGCCGATGGCGTTGCTCAGGGGCGCAGGCGGGTGAAAAGGATTCCTGCTCTTCCCGGGATTGGACGGAGAGGAGCTGTTTGACGCTGCCGCTGGTCGATTCCCTGGTTTTGCAGCCTCAGGAGGGAAGCCTTGTCATTGTCATAAAACTGTATCTGGCAGGTGAGCCGGTCGCCGGGTTGAAAATCCTGCTGTTTAGCAGTACAGCCGCAGCCGGACAGGGGTAAAAAAGTCGGAGAGACAGGAGCTGAAATTTCTTCCACCGTCAGCTCCAGAGCGGAACGGATTTCGGTGGTCCCCAGCACGGCTATTCTGCCGGAGACTACCGCCTTTCCTGCCGGACAAGTCTGCCATGGGGCGGTCCCGGGCAGAGCGAAGGAAAATAAAACCGCGCAGACCGACAGACACAGGGAAAGGGAGAAGGCGAAACGGCCGCCCTTCTCCCTTTTCCCCTTGCAGCTTTTCCCATAAAAGGGGCGCTGAGAGCCGACACCGATCCCAGCAACGCCAAAAAGGGACGGCGCACAGCTCGCCCGACGGCAGCTGAACAAGGGCAAGAGAAGCCGCCGCGCCGAAAAAGATAGCCAAAGCCGATGACCGCCAGAGGACGCTTCATTCATTGTCAGCTCCTTCCAACTTTTAGAGAGGACCCGGAAGTGGAGAGGTCAGCACAGGCTCCGGTAGGCCCGGGGGAGCAGCCGATGGCCTTTTTAAAGACCCGGGAAAAGTACAGGCTGTCTCCAAAGCCAACGGCAGCGGCCACCTCTAAAATGGAGTCGTCGGAGTTCTTCAGCAGCTCTGACGCCCGGTCAATCCGCAGGGAGTTGATGTACTGCATGGGGGAATACCCACAGCCTTGCGAAAAGTACTTGATAAAGTAGTTGGGGTGCATGTGCATCCGTCCTGCCAGCTCCTCGACGGTAAAGCGGTGAGAGAGGTTGTCCTTCATATAGGTGAGCAGGGCCAAAAACTGTGGGTTTTTGGTTTTCAACAAAGTCAATGTGGGGACATTTGCTGAGAAAATAGGCGACAATCTCCAGCATGGCCGCCTTTTTTCCGCAGAAGAAAGTCCACCTCGGCATTTTGGCTGGCCTGGAGCAGCTTTTGGAAAAGACCGGTCAGATAGCCGGTGTCGCCGGGGTCCACATCCACATACAGAGGGGTCCGAATTACATCAAAGAGATTTTCCTCTCCCAGAGAGGCGGTGAAGTGACACCAGTACTTTAAAAAAGCAGTGGTCGCTGATGGAATAATAGCTGTGCAGCTTGCCCGCCGGCATGAGCCACAGCTGGTTCTTCCGGGGATGATAGACCTGCCTGTTGACCACCAGCCCCCCTCTCCGTCCAGGATGAAGTAAAAAGCGGTTGAAGGGAGGCTTTTTCGTTGAAGCGACGCCACCCTTGCCGCACTGGGTGAAGTTGCCGGTGACCATGTCTATGCGGAGATCGTCCAGCAGATTTTTGAGGGACAGCGGTTCGATGGACATGGCGTTTTCCCCTCCTCTTTCCTTGCCAAAGGGTGTTCTGCCTGTAAGTGTAGCACAATCAAAAAATGAAATGCAAATTTTCTTAAATAGTCCGTTTTATAGGACTATATATCTGCTATACTGTAGACAGTTCCCAAAGAGATGCCGCCGGTTCAAACGGCCGCTAGGAAAGGAATGGTTGAAAATGGATTACGTAATGAAGACGGTAAACGGACATGTGGAGGTCTATGACAGGGCAGGAAACTTTCAGTTTTCAGCCGATACCTTTCAGGAGGCGGAGAATGAGTTGGAGGGAGTCCATGGCTGCCTGACGCAGACGGCAGTTGCGTCAGGGACATACTGTAATGCTTGCAAAAAAAGGAGGCAACCGCCTCCTTTTTTTTTGTCAAATGAAAGCAATGGACTGAACAGGCAGTGAGCCGGACGTCGGAAGGGGGATTACTTCGGACCAGCCACAGGCTGACAAATTTGAGTCCGCCGGTGTCCTGCGCATTGATTTTGAGGCAGACAGGGTAAGGGGTGTGGCGTCCGGAGTTTTCCAAATGCACGACTCCCAGGTCAGAGGCAATGGTGGTACAATAGCGGGAGAGGAAGGGATCAATCTCCCGACCCGGATGCAAGACGCCTGTCAGATAGTCATTTCCGGTCTGAACCACCACCTCATGGCCGCCCGTCCAAGGATTGCTGTAAAAGCTGTTGGTGCGCAGTTCAATCCGGTAGTCTCCGGGTGATAGGGGTAAAGCTCCACCGGAGGGGCAGAGTCGGTGTCAGTCCACCCTTCGATGGAGGCTGCCCGGGACAGCTGCGCGCTGCCAGTGATCTCTGCCTGAGAGGCGGCGAGTACAACATTGCCATCCGGCTGCTGAAGGATGGAGCCGTCCACCTGGGCTCCGGCGGAGAGAGTCAGCTCTTACCACCGGCAGACTGTCCGAGCAAGCTCGGGAAGGGTGACAGCGGTAGTGAGCGCTTCCCCCTACGGCTGGATTTTTTGAGCCCAGCGGCGGAGTTTTCCTCCTCAGTGGCCGGATACTGGCGCAGCTCCAGCGGCTGACGGCGGCCCAACAGACGGGCCCGCTCCACGCCACCGCAGATGCCGTTGACGGCAAGAATATTTCCTTTGACTGCCTGTGGATTGTGAAGCATGAAATAGAGTTTTTTTCCGGCTGACTGGTCCCTGAAATGGTGACAGGCCCCTGAGGAAAGTCCGCTGCAAAGGGAGAGGGTGCGGCGCCGTAGATGGCCTCGCCGTTTGTCTCCACCCATTCGCCCACCTTGCGCAGAATTCGCTGGGCGTCGGCGGAATGCGTCCCAGATGGTCGGGCCCCACATTGAGAAGATAGTTGACATTGCGGGAGGCCAACCGTCCCAGCAGGGTAATGGTCTGCTCCGGTGTCTTCCAGTGCTGGTCAAAGGACTTGTAGCCCCAGGTGTCGTTGAGGGTGCCGGCAGTTTCAAACAGACCGCCGGTGCGCTTGGCTGCCGGGATCTGGTTGTCTCCCAGAGAGGAGTAGTCCCCAGCCCGTTGCCAATGCGGGAGTTAACCAGACAGTTGGGCTGATAGTGCTTGACCATGTCGTACAGCTCTTGGCTCTGGGCCGGGGAGATGGTCTGAGGGGTGTCAAACCAGATCAGACACAGCTCTCCAAACTTGGTGAGGATTTCCTGAACCTGGGGCTTGATTTTGTTTTCAAAGCAGCGGGTATAATTTTTGGCAGCGTTGTCAGGATAATCCCAGTCGTTGGTCCAATGCATATTGCCGCCGTTGAGGGAGGTGACGGTGTATCCGCCTCCGTCCGGCTCATGCCAGTCCAGATCCTGGGAATAGTACAGTCCCAGACGGATGCCGTGCTTGTAACAGGCCTCCGCCAGCTCCTCGATGGGGTCCCGGTGAAAAGGGTTGCGTCATAGACGTTGTAGGAATCCACCTGGGAGTGATACATGGCAAAGCCCCTCATGGTGCTTGCTGGTGAGGACAATATAACGCATACCGCAGTCCTTGGCCAGGGTGACGATCTCCTCTGCGTCAAATCCCACCGGATTGAATGCGCTGGCCAGCTGTCCGTACTCCTTGCCAGGGATACGAAAGCGAGACTGAATCCACTCGCCGATGTACTCGCACTGCTGCCCCTTCCACTCCCCGGCCGGGAGAGAGTAGAGCCCCAGTGCATCATCAGTCCAAAGCGGTCGTTGGAAAACCACTGTGCATTGTTTGGTTCCATAGCGTGTGCTTGTGCCATGGCCCTTTCGATTCAGCAGAATTGGCGTTCAGGCCGACTCCGGTTTCTCAGGAGAGCCGTGACAGCTCCTTTCCAGCTGTATTTTTCTCCATTATACCGCCACGGCGGGTGAGCCCCATAGCCTTTTCTAACATAAATATGGAGAAAACTAACCGGAACGGTAAGGATTCCCCCTCGTCTCTCCCTGCTTTGGACAGAAGTGCAAGCCGGCATTGCAGTTTGCATTTTTCAAAAGAAAGAGCTTGTACGTGAAAGCAGAGCTGCAAAATGCAGGAATTTGCATAAAATCATGCAAATCTTATTTTCCCATAAAATGTACGGTCTGTTTACAAGAACACCTGTCCTTTACAGAAAGAAAGTAAAAGGGTGCGTCCTTTAAAACAAGAAAAAATCCTTCCTGCACCAGCTTGACCAGCGTAGATATCAATTTACTTCTTCTTTTTTTGTTTAATTGTGACAAAGAACGTTGAAGGGGAAAATGAAATTCTAATTGCTAAAAAATTCATTTTGTGATAAGATGGATACTGTACTAAAAGAGAGAAAAATGGACGGCGGTATCTGACAAAATACATCTTTTACTATATAAAAAATGCAGGGGATATGGATATGAAACCGTACGCACAGTGTTCGGCAGCAGAATTGGAGCAACTGTATGGAGAGCTGTCCCAGCAATATGCCGACTATCAGAAACAGAATCTCCAGCTGGATATGTCCCGGGGAAAGCCGGGAAGAGATCAGCTGGATCTCTCCGAGGGGCTGCTGACGGCGGTTCAATCCAATGAGGAATGCTTTACCGACAGCGGCGTGGACACCCGTAACTATGGCCTGCTGGATGGCATTCCCGAGGCCAAAGGCGTTGTTTGCCGAACTGCTGGAGGTCTCTCCCGAGGAGGTCATCGTGGGGAGGAAACTCCAGCCTGACCATGATGTTTGACGCCGTCTCAAGGCCATGACCCACGGCATACTGGGAGGATAAGCCCTGGAGCAAGCTGGATAAGGTGAAATTTTTGTGCCCTGTGCCGGGCTACGACCGCCACTTTACCATCTGTGAGTTTTTCGGCATCGAAATGATCGATATTCCCATGGATGAGCATGGCCCGGACATGGACCTGGTGGAACAGTATGTTTCACAGGATGAGAGCATCAAGGGCATCTGGTGCGTGCCCAAGTACTCCAATCCCACGGGCATCACCTATTCCGACGAAGTGGTGCGGCGCTTTGCCAATCTCTCCCCAAGGCCAAGGATTTCCGTATCTTCTGGGACAACGCCTACTGCGTCCACCATCTGTTCGGCGAGGATCAGCTTCTCAACATCTTTGATGAACTGAAAAAAAGACCGGCAAGGAGGATATGGTCTACGAGTTCTGCTCCACATCCAAAATCAGCTACCCCGGCGCAGGCGTAGCAGCCATGGCGGCCAGCAGGGCCAATGTGGAGTTTATCAAAACAGCTCTTTGCCCAGCAGATCGAGCCGGACAAGATGAATCAGCTGCGCCATGTCCGCTACTTTAAGAATGCCGCCGGTATCCATGCGCAGATGGAGTTCCACGCCCAGATTCTCCGCCCCAAGTTCCGGGCGGTGCTGGACGCTCTGGACCGGGAAATCCGGCCATTGGGGATCGGCGCCTGGGATGTTCCCAACGGCGGCTATTTTATCGGCTTTACGCCATGGAGGGCTGCGCCAAGCGGATTGTCTCCCCTGTGCCAGGAGGCGGGCGTGGTGCTGACGGCGGCAGGGTCCACCTATCCCTACAAAGAGACCCGGCCGACAGCAGTATCCGGCTGGCCCCACCCTGCCCCCCATTGAGGAGCTGAAAAAGGCGGCGGAGCTGTTCTGCCTGTGCGTCAAGCTGGCAAGTGTTGAAAAATTGCTCAAAAAGGTGTAAGATAATAGCAGAGAAAAATTTTCCGGAAAAAGCTCTGTTTTTTCTCGCGGCCGGAACAGGGGCGGGAAAAGGGGCGGAGGTTTTTCAGGAAATTTTTTTTTGGAGAGGGAGGCGGTAGCTCCCTCGGCAAAAAAAAAGGAGAGGTGCAATTTGAACGACCGTTACGAAAGTCCTTTTAACGCACGATATGCCAGTGCGGAGATGCAGTATCTCTTTTCCCCGGAAAAGAAGTTCAAGACCTGGAGAAAGCTGTGGATTGCCTTGGCCAAGGGGGGGAAAAGGCGCTGGGCCTGCCCATCACCCAGGAGCAGATCGACGAGCTGGAAGCCCACGCCGATGACATCAACTTTGATGTGGCGAGGCAGCGGGAGAAGGGAGTGCCGTCACGATGTGATGAGCCATGTCTACGCCTACGGAGTCCAGTGCCCCCAAGGCCAAGGGGATTATCCATCTGGGCGCCACTTCCTGTTATGTGGGAGACAACACCGACGTCATCATTCTCCGGGAGGGGGCTGGAAATTGTCACCCGAAAGCTGGTCAATGTCATCCAACTGCTGGCGGATTTTGCCCTCCAATATAAAGACCTGCCCTGTCTGGCCTACACCCACCTTCAGCCGGCCCAGCTGACTACAGTGGGAAAAGAGGGCCACCCTGTGGATAAACGAGCTGATGATGGACCTGGAGGAGCTGGAATCACCGCGCTGCCTCTCTCAAGTTGCTGGGATCCAAGGGCACTGACCGGCACCCAGGCCAGCTTTGTGGAGCTGTTTGACGGGGACAGCGCCAAGATAAAGGCCCTGGAGGAGAGCATTGCCCGGGAGATGGGCTTTGAAAGGTGGTCCCTGTTTCGGGACAGACCTATTCCCGGAAGGTGGACGCCAACGTGCTGGCCACCCCTTTCCGGCGTTGCCCAGTCTGCCAGCAAATTCTCCAATGACCTGCGGCTTCTGCAAAACTTTAAGGAGATGGAGGAACCCTTTGAGGCACATCAGATCGGTTCCTCTGCAATGCCCTACAAGCGCAATCCCATGCGCAGCGAGCGCATCACCTCTCTGGCCCGGTGTGATGGTGGACGCCCTCAATCCACTGCCGTCACTGCCGCCACCCAGTGGTTTGAGCGGACGCTGGACGATTCGGCCAACAAGCGGATTTCCGTAGCGGGAGGCTTTCCTGGCAGTGGACGCCATCCTCAATATCATGCTCAACGTCTGCAACGGGCTGGTGGTCTATCCCAAGGTCATTGAGCAGCGGGTCATGCGGAACTGCCCTTTATGGCGTCGGAAAATATCATGATGAGCGCCGTGAAAAAGGGGGGAGACCGTCAGCAGCTCACAAAAGCTCCGGGTTCACTCTCTGGCAGCGGCAAAAATGTCAAGGAGCTGGGAATGGACAACGACCTTATTGACCGGATTTGCTCTGACGAGTCCTTCCAGCTGGACCGGGAGGAGATTCAGGCGATTCTCAAACCCATCAACTTTGTCGGCCGCAGTGTGGAGCAGGTGGAGGTACATCTCTCAGGAGGTAGCTCCTGCGCTGAAAAAAAATACCGGGAGGTATTGGGAGAACGGGCGAGCTGAGCGTCTGATCCAGCCTTTAAAGCGCCGGAGAGGCGAAAATTGCCCCCTTTTTGGAGAAGTTTTACAGATTCAGGGAGTCCTGAAGGGTTTCTGTCATAATTTTATTGACTTTTTCTCCCTTTCACAATATAATAGCCTTTAGAATGTTGATATTTATACTCTTCGCTTAAAGCCGTGGGATGGGGACAGGAAGTATCCCGTGGCGAAAACTGAAAAAGAATGTGGGATATTGCGGGCTTCCTCGTCAGGACAAGCTGTTGGGGAAGCCGCTATATATGTTCTTCTTTGGCTTTCACCGGCGGACAATGGAGAGGGAAGGGCATGTAGCAACAGGATATAGAAGTATGGAGGATTGCGCATGAAAAAGAATCGGTAAGCCGGTATTTTTTCATAGTGGTGCTGCTGATAGCCGTTTTTACCTATCTCACCTTCTTTGGTTTTTAGCACCACCTATGGAGATATCACCAAAAACTTACATAAAGGGGCGGCGACGACATCCGCTGGGGCATTGATGTGCGCGGCGGTGTGGACGTAACCTTTAGCCCGCCGGAGGGCGTGGATGCCACCGACGAGGAGATGAGCGCGGCGGAGTCGGTCATCAAGCTGCGTATGGTCGCCCAGAACATCACCGACTACGAGATTTACACCGACTACGACAAGGATCGGATTATCGTCCGTTTCCCCTGGAAGGTGGACGAGGCCGACTTCAATCCTGAGCAGGCAGTCAAGGAGCTGGGTGAAACCGCTCTGTTGACCTTCCGCGAGGGGCAGAGGTGGACAGCGGGCAAGCCCTCCGGCACCACCGCAGAAAATGTCATCATCACCGGCAGCGACGTGGAAACCGCCTATGCCGCCATCAACACCCAGGACGGCAACAAGCCTGTGGTGGTGCTCAAACTCAAGACCGACGGAGAAAACAACGGCGCTGAAAAGTTTGCCGAGGCCACCGGACGTCTGGCCTCCAGCAAGGGAGTGATCTCCATCTGGATGGATGACACGTTAATTTCCTATCCCACTGTCCAGACCCAGATCACCGGAGGCGAGGCCACCATCGAGGGCAGCTTCACCACGGAAGAGGCCACCGACCTGGCCAACAAGATCAACGCCGGCGCTCTGCCCTTTAAGTTGGAGACTGAAAACTTCAGCTCCATCAATCCCACTCTGGGAACCGGCGCCAAGGACGCCATGGTCATGGGCGGCGCTATCGCCTTTATCCTGGTTGCCATCTTCATCATCGCCCTGTACCGGCTGCCCGGCGTCATTGCCGTCATCGGCCTGGCAGGACAGGTGGCCGGCACGGTTGCCGCCATCACCGGCTTCTTCTCTGTATTCCCCAGCTTTACGCTGACGCTGCCCGGTGTGGCCGGTATCATCCTGGCCATCGGTATCGGCGTGGATGCCAACATCATTACCGCCGAGCGCATCCGTGAGGAGATCAATGTCGGCAAGACCATTGACGGCGCCATCTCTTCCGGATTCAGAGGGCGTTTACCGCTATCTTCGACGGCAACGTTACAGTCATCATCGTGGCTATCATCCTGATGGGCTCCTTTGGTCCCACCTCCAGCGCCTTTGCCAAACTGTTGAAGCCCATTTTCTTTATGTTCGGCCCCTCCACCACCGGTTCCATCTTCTCCTTTGGTTATACCCTGCTCATCGGTGTGGCGCTGAACTTTGTCTTCGGCGTCTTTGCCTCTCGGCTGATGCTGACCTCCCTTTCCAAATTTGCTCCCTTCCGCAAAACTGGCTGTATGGAGGTGACAAAAAATGAAAAAGAGAGATGCATGTCGATTACATCGGCCACAAAAAGATTTATTTTATCATTTCCTCTGCTCTGATTCTGCTGACCGTCATTCTCTCTCCTTTGTGCTGGGCGTCCAGCTGG
>VOFB01004316.1_pt1 | contig 13166 bp, 19 predicted proteins | sample 5384141 | NCBI WGS metagenome assembly VOFB01 (sample SAMN12384721, study PRJNA508395) | human gut metagenome | isolation source: healthy gut A | host: Homo sapiens | reverse complement strand
AAGCGGACTACCAAAGCGGTGACGTGAAGAAACAAGTATCCAATATCGTCAAGAGCGGCCCGGTACCTCGTTACCAGTCTTTCGAGAATACAGCGCGTTGCTTTCCGTTTCAATATCGAGGCGAAGCAAGTGAAAGGCGAATTTGGTGAAGTACCCTTATAACGGTATCGTCTATACCATGACAGCGATACGGAAAAACCGGTATGCACACCCATCAAGTCTTCCCCTATATCGGTAAACGCTACGGTTACGAAGGGTTGGAAAAACGTATCGGTTACAACGCCCGCGAAAGGCGCAAAAAATGGCAACCGAAGATGGAATCCAGATTGCCTCGTTACGCACCGCCGTAAAACAGAGAGGGAATTTGTCCGTCTGCTTGCCAACAAAGGCATAGACGCGGTGTTTCAGGAAACGATGAAGGACGCATCTATGAGCGACCTTCATCGACCACAAGAACCGCGAGGTCTATAACGGTCTCGACTTGGCAAGGAGTTCTGGCGAATGCCTGAACGGGTTTCTTCAATAATCCTGACAACATCCCAATGTGGATGCCCACATGCCGACATCGGCCTGCAAAGCGGATTCTCCTCCGATATGGAAAGCGCCATCGAACAGGCTTTATATGCGCAGCCATGGAGCAGAACGGTCCCGACCCATTGAAGAAGAGGCTCTTTGCCCGAAGACTGCAACGTAAAAGAAGAAGAAACGTCGCTCACGCGGAATTTCCTAATTACCGATTTTTCTAATATTAAAATTAGTTCATTATGCAACAGGAAGATGATTTTTGAGATCACAAAGTCATGGAATCTATGGAGAGCTATCTCCATTGTGTTTATTGTCATTCACGTACTGTTCTGGCAATGGTCATTTCAGGATATGGGTATAAATATAGGTGTATCGACAGGATACTGCTCAATTTCCAACGGACGGTGACTAACAGCAACTTGCTTATAACGAAAGTATTGCCGTCATATTCCTTGCCCTCTCATGCCTGGGTACCCAAGGAGGAAAATCAGGAGATGACATGGGGCAGGATATACGCCGCTTTCCTTTCGGGATTGGTGCTGTTTTCATGAACTGGTGGATGTTGACCTGCCATTCTGCCCGACGGCCAACGCTAATATATATGGTAACACTTACCGCAGGATATATCCTTCTCTTGATGTCGGTGTGGATCAGTCGTATGCTGAAACACAACCTCATGGAAGATGTATTCAATACTGCCAACGAGAGTTTCATGGTGAAACAAGGCTTTATGGAGAACGAGTATTCCGTCAACTTGCCCACGAAGTTTGTCTATCAGGCAAGGAATGGGACGGATGGATCAACGTTGCAAACGTTTTTCGTGCGTCCATCGTACTGGGAACGCCCGGTTCGGGAAAAGCTATGCAGTGGTAAACAATTACATAAACAGCAGATTGAGAAACTTTGCCATGTATATTTATGATTACAAATTTCCGATTTGTCCGAGATTGCATACAACCATTTGCTTAAGCAATAAGAGCATTACAAGGTAAGACCGGAGTTCTATGTCATTAATTTTGACGATCCCGAGTAAGCGCAGCCACCGCGTAATCCTATCAATCCTGTTCATGGCGGATATTTTGATGCTTATGAAAGTTTCACACGATAATGCTCAATTTGAACAAGACCTTAGATGCAGGGTGGCATTTTTTCGTGGAATCACCGATTAATCCCCAAGCTCGCGGCAATCATCTGGTATCTGGTGAATTTACAAGGGCGGCAAGTATTGCACCTTCCCCACACGATAGAATTCCTTAACAAGCCGTATGCTGATATTTTCACGATTTCACCTTCACCCGTCCCTCGAAACTATCTTTCCCTTTATGATGCCCGGCAGGGCGGAGCACAAGATCAGTTGTAGCCAGATAGCGAGTGCTAAAATCCCGCTTTCGAGGATGATTTAACGGCAGCTTTATTGGGTCATGACAGGCGATGACTTCACGTTGGATTTGAATAACTGAACATCCGAAAATCCCAAGTGTGGGAAATAATCCGGACAGGCAGAATATCTACTGGCGCTGGTCTGTATAATTCTGCATAGTGAAACTGGTAAACAAGAAAGGCTTGAAACCTCCATCAGATGAGCTACCCACGATATATTTTCGGGTATTGACAATCTGATAGCCACCGCCCGAAGCGCAACAAGGTGACAGTCTGCTGGCTTTCCAGGATTTTCCCAGCTGACCCGTGACTACGGTGAAAAGAGGCGAAGGTAATCCAAAATACGGTGGCAACATCTTCAGCGGCCAGGTGGTGGGAGAAACGGCTAAGAACCTTTCGGAACGCTTCGGTAAGATACTCCAACAGCGGCAGTCCATTTCATCAATAGCAGGACACCTCCACCTCCATCAACACGCAGATGGATTCGCTCATTCCGGCATCGAAATAGCCAACCTCTCACAGGGTACATTCGTGGGCAGCGTAGCGGATAACTTCGGGGAAGAGATTGACCAGAAGATTTTCCATGCCCACGTATTATGCGATAATGAGAGTAGCAGCAGGCCAAGCCTACAAGAAAAATACCCGTCATCAACGAGTTCAAGGATGCGGACGGCAACGACATCATGCAACAGCAGATAGACCGGAACTATTCCCAGATAAGAAAGCGGACGTGGTGCGGATAATCGAAGATGAGATGACCCGTAAGAACGACCCTGATTTGAAACACCTGATACCACAGGAAGAAAATGACCAAGGATAATGAATAGCCATTGAAAGGCCGCTTTTTATTTTAGCCTGCAAAGGTCGTCCGTGCGCTTTTGGATTGAGCAAAGGTCCGAGCCCCTACGGGTTTCGGGAAATCTTCGCGCTCCGCTTTTGGTATTTTCCCAACCTTGCACAATCCGGCACAGAACTGATGCAGGCAAAATAAAATATCGGTTCACGAGCCGGTGAATGTTTAACTGAACTAAAAAAAATGGCTATGGGCAGAACAAGAGTGGTCAATATCCGCAAGGAATCCTGTGATGCCATTATTGGCAGGGCAGGCATATGGCAAGGACGGTTATTTCGGAAATCCGTTCAGGCTGGAAGCAACGATGGCAAAGGCAGTACGCTGGACCGATACAGGGAAATATTTTATCATCGCCTGAGTACGGATGAAAAGTTCGCAAGACGAATCGGGAATTTGCAGGCAGGAACATTGGGGTGTTTCGGCAACCGAATCCTTGTGATGGGGGACATCATCAAGAGAATACTTGGAACGCATGGAGGAAAATACGAATGAAATAGCCATAGGCAAATCCTACTGGAAAGTGATGTCTATCCCGTCAGGGAAATCAAGTCGGTAATGACATTTTCAGGGTGTCAGTAAAAAGCCTGTGCGATGAGCTGGTGAACGATATGCATAACGGCATTTATGAAGCGATGGAAGCGAGCGAGGAGATTGACGGTTACTGTACGGATGAAGAGTTATGTACGCTGTCAGATACCGATTTGTATAAAAATGTATTGCTGAACGAATTATACATGACAAATGAATTATGACATGAAAAGAAGCAATTTCACACCGATGAATAGATTCCATGAGATTATCGACCATTACGGTCTGAAACTGATGGAAGTAGGTGTCAACCACCTGAGAATATTCTCGAAGGACGGAAACTTTTTGATTATTATCCGCTCGGAATGAAACTCTTCGACTACCGGCAATGGCAACAATTGACCTACCCGTCTTTCCTTAACGGTACGGACAAATGGGAAACGGAACTTGGACGGCATCATCAAAGACTGCTGGTATCACCCGCAATAAACTTGAAAGTATGAAGGAAAACAATAATATGCCGCTCGTTTGGGATAACATTCCTGAATGGGCGATTTTCGCATTGGAGTACGGCATCGAGGAAGAATTGTTCCTTACCGATGAAGACAAGAATCTGATAACCCGATTCATCGGTGAAAATTTTCCGAACGGATATACCATGTCGGTGGATTGGGAAGCATGCAGAGAGTTTGATGCTTACCCGGCCTTTGGGAAACCGTGTAAAACGTATGAAGTGACTTTTATAACAGCATAAAACGATTTGAAATGAAAAAGATAATATTAAGTGAATACAATGCCATCCCGAAAATTACCGAGGGATCTGGACCGTGGAGCGTTGGGACTTGCCGAATTGGGCGGAAATACGCGAAAAAATATATCGGCAAGCGCACCATGATGGTCAATGACAATGGCACGTGTCTGTTGGTTGAAGGAATAGGCTTTGAAATCGTGGATGATAGTATCTGGAAAAAGGCGGATGAAGTCAAGAAGGAAATAGGTAGCCATTTCCTGAAATTCTACTGTGAGCAGGGACGTGAACCTCATTATGCGGACTGTGTCATCAGATGGTGTGACACGCTGGAAACAGTAGAGTAAGGATCGCTTTTGGCTATGGATTCCGACAACGAAAAGGACGATGAGATATTCTTCTACTGCAATAGTCTGGAGGATTTAAATCACTGGCGGACAAAGATGGGGTATCGGCAAGCGCACCATGATGGTCAATGACAATGGCACGTGTCTGTTGGTTGAAGGAATAGGCTTTGAAATTGTGGATGACAGTACATGGAAAAAAGCCCGATGAAGTCAGACAGGAAATAGGAGGTCTTTATCTGAAGTTCTACAGTGAGCAAGGATGTGAACCTCATTATGCGACTGTGTCATCAGATGGTGTGACACACTGGAAACAGTAGAAGTAAGGATCGCTTTGGCTATGGATTCCGACACGGAAAAGGATGACGAGATATTCTTCTACTGCAATAGTCTGGAAGACTTGAAATCATTGACGGACAAAGATGGGGAGGATTTTACTGTTGCCGGATGCCTCGATTTCGGGATATACGAAGAATTGTTACAAACAACTTAAAAACATCAGACATGAAAATCAAATGTCAGAACACTACGACAAGGTGGCGGAATACGCCAAAAGTATTGGTGACACAACCTTTCAGAATTGCATTGAACGCCTCAAACAATGGGAGAAGAACTCTGGCGGCAGGTATGAAATTGAACTATATTACGATTTCGCCCGTATTCATTCGGATTTGCGGAAAGGACACCGGATGGAAGAAACGGCATTGTGGGTGGATTGCTCTACCACGGCAGACCGGATGAGTCTTTTGCCGTAATGATGGAACCATTTCACGGCTGGAGCATACATACATAAAATTTTTATACCACAAGTTAATCTGCAATTGCGTGAAAAACGGTGCAGGTAAAGTCAAAACTCCCTTTCTGATAAAACCACCCCTGTTACAGCTATTTGTAGCAGGGGTAGATTTATATTTTGGGTGCATTATGCACATTGTCCTTACTATTTTTACACACTATTATGCTACATATTATGGTGGATTCATAATAGATTTCCTTCTGTATCTTTAAGGAAATCTATTATATTAATGATTGATATGCCATCTGTATTCACATGAGAAGGGGTCAAACCTCCCACAATGACTATTTTAGGGAATCCATCTTTGATATGACGAAGGGAATTGGTTTCCTGGTCAATTTTTTCTTGAGTGGGCATATCAAGTGCTGATTGTATGTACACACGTTTATCCCCACTATTGCAAATGAAATCAACTTCCAGTAGTTTTCGCATTTTCTTTCCATCATCATTTGTTATTCTCACTTCCACTTGCCCTACATCAATCGAATACCCTCTGATACGCAGTTCGTTATATATGATATTTTCCATAAGATGACCCCCATCAATTTGACGGTAATTCAGACGGGCATTACGTAGTCCGACATCTTCAAAATAATATTTTGAAGGCGTGTTGATGTAATGCTTTCCTTTGATGTCATATCGAATGGCTTTTTCCAACATAAAGGCATCTTGTAACATTCCAAGATAACTCTGTATGGTTGTATCTGAAATACTATGACCTTTTACGGACTTGAATGTATTTTCAAGGTTTGTCGGATTGGTCAGGCAGCCTATATTGGAAGCAATAATATCTATAAGTTCACTCAAATCATCATCGTTTCTAATATTGTAACGCTCTTTTATATCGCGTATATAAGTTCCTTGAAACAAGGATTTTAGATAATTTTCTTTTTCTGTTTTCTTTGAAAAAGATACGACTTGTGGCATTCCTCCATAAATCATATAATCCTGTAGGGCAGAAAGTTCATTTGTGTACTGTCCTGCCTTGAGAAATTCCGAAAAACTCAGTGGATGGACTCTGATTTCATACCCTCGACCACGAAATTCTGTTTTTACATCACTGGACAACATTCGGCTATTGCTTCCTGTCACATATACGTCTGTATTTTTAATTTTCAGATAGCTGTTGAGTACATCTTCAAACTCAGGAACAAGTTGTATTTCATCCAATAGTATGTAATACATATCGTTATCTGTGATATGTCCATCGATGTGATCCAATAATCTGTCCGGCTCTCTGAGGTGTTTATTACGTCGGTCTTCCAAATCAACTTGAATAATGTGCTCTTCATTCACACCGTTTTCAAGTAATGATTGTTTGAATAATTCAAATAGAAGATAAGATTTTCCACAACGGCGTACACCGGTAATAATCTTAATCATTCCGTTGTGCATTACACTTCTTAGCTCTTGCAAATATTTATCCCTTGGTATAATCATGTTGCAAAAGTAGTGAAAATTATCAGTATTACGGTTATTCTATTGGAGAAAAATGGGTAAAAGACCAATTTTCTCCAATAGAAGGCGGATATAAGCGAATCCATGTTCATTATTTGCTCGCATTCATTAAAAATGAACATCCATAGATGAGTGAACAAAAACATTTTTTCATGTATTATCGTTCTGCAAGAGTAATCATTTTCTGATTACTTCTGCGAAATGATTGCAATTTTCTTGGGCTAAAGGTACATTTTTCCATATTCCTCTATAAAAATCCATCATAAGCCACGCTTCACTTGTCAAGTCCCTTTAAGAAGATAACTCGGAGGGACGATACCTTCTACGTTCAGGCCTGCGGTTTTCGGGCAAAAAATTCCCTTCGGTAATTTTTCACCCGAAAAACGTTCCGGTATCGCCGTCCGAGTTGGAGAAACGTTCCGGGACTTAGCAAGCGAAGCGACCTACGACGCATAGGACAAAACCAAGATACAATCCGGCGGCGGTATTTTGCCGACACCTGATGTCCTAATGGATTATGCTGTCAACATCAACCGCACGTAAATTCTCATCCAGTCCTATGGAGTAACAGAAGGAAGCGGGGACTAAAGACAGCTCGCTCTCCACTCTGCATAATACAGTTTCTCTTTATCGGCTTCGTGTCGTTTGCGGCTTTTCCACCCTTTCCCATTTTCCCGTTCCGCCTTTTTTGTTTTTGGCTTTCCCTTCGCGTATTTCTCTCTCTTCTTTTATCGGACCCGGTACGTTTCTCACACTTTTATCCTTGATTCTTCCGTTTTTCCGCCTTGCGTTTTCTCCCTCTGCGGTGAAACGTGATGACATCCGATGAAACAGATAGTACAACGCATTGAGACATAGTGATTTATCAAATTTATGACTATATATTTGCGGTGACAACAACAGTTATAAACCCTAAAAATTACAGTTATGGCAAAGAAAAATGTAAGGGACGAACCCCCAAAAACGCAAGTCACCGAGAACGCCCAGCTGAGCGACATCGTGTTTATCCTCGACAAGATGGAACTGCTTCTACAGGCAATATCCGACATCGACAAGAACGGCAGGTACAAGACGGTTCCGGCAGACAAAAAACACCGGAACTCTTTCCTGAAAATTGACCGATATGCCAGCATGTTCGAGAATTTTCTGAAGAACTTTTGGAGCCAGTTGAAAGACCCGACTCGTTTCGGCATCCTTTCCGTCAAGGAGAATGCGCTGGACAACCCGGAAGTCAGACAGGCAATTGAGGATCTTGCCGCAGGCAGAAAATCAGACGCGGTGGAGGAATTTCTAAAGAAATACGAGATTGTTCCCCGCTCCAAAGAAAACCAAAGTATAAACCATCAAAATCAAGAAGAAATGGCAAAAAAAACTGAGACACAGCAACAGGCCGCTCCGGAAACCGCGCAGCAGCCGAAATACCGCTACAATGAATCCATGATCAACTGGGAGGAACTGAAGAAATACGGGCTGTCCCGCGAGTATCTTCAGAACGCGGACTCCTTGACCAGATGCTCAGGGGCTACAAGACCAACCAGGTCGTGCCCATCAGCATGAATTTCGGTTCTGCCGTATTGCGTACCGACGCACGGCTGTCACTCCAGCAGTCCGTGGGAGGTCCCATCGTGCTGGGCATCCACGGTATCCGGCAGAAACCCGAACTCGACCGCCCGTACTTCGGGCATATCTTCTCCGAGGAGGACAAGAAGAACCTGCTTGAAACAGGCAATATGGGACGTGTCGTGGAACTGAAAGGACGGGGCGGTGAATACATCCCCTCTTTTGTCAGCATTGACAAGCTCACCAATGAGGTGGTCGCCATGCGTGCGGAAAATGTCTTCATCCCGAAGGAGATTAAAGGCGTAAAGCTTACCGAGCAGGAGCAGAACGACCTGCGCGAAGGCAAGAAGGTGTTCATCGAGGGTATGATTTCCAACAACGGAAAGGAGTTCGACGCCCACATCCAGATCAACGCCGAGCGCAGGGGCATCGAATATATCTTCGATAACGACAAGCTCTTCAACCGCCAGTCATTGGGTGGCGTGGAACTGACCAAACAGCAGGTTGAAGACCTGAATGCCGGAAAGGCCATTTTCGTGGAGGGAATGGAGCGTAAGGACGGGGAGAGATTCTCCTCCTATGTCAAGCTGGACGAGGTGACGGGCAGGCCCGCCTATACCCGCTACAATCCCGACTCCCCGGAGGGCGCACGGGAAATTTATATCCCGAACGAGATCAATGGCGTGAAAATCACCGCCGAGGAGCAGCAACAACTACGGGAGGGCAGGACCATCTTCCTCAATGACATGGTGAACCGCAAGGGCGAGGAGTTCTCCTCGTTCATCAAGGCGGACCTGGAAACCGGACGGCTCAGTTATTCACGCACTCCGGACGGTTTCGAGCAGCGTGCGGAATTCAAGATTCCGGATAAGGTGTGGGATGTGGAGCTTACCCGCAAGCAGCGTTCCGACCTGCAGAGTGGCAAGGCTGTTTTGGTGGAGGGTATCAAGGGATATGACGGCAAGACCATCTCCCAGTATGTCAAGGCGAACTTCAACCAGGGCAGGCTGGACTTCTACAACGAGAACCCCGACCGCAAGCGTGACGCCTCGCAACGAAATGTCGTGGCTGAAACACAGAGACAGGAACAGGGCAGCCGGAAATCCAAAGGCGCAAGTATAGCATGATGCATGAATCAAATGAATGTGGAATCCTAAAAGAAAAGAAATATGGAAATGAACAAGGAAAACAACACGCCTTTCAAGGTAGAGGACGTAAACTGGGAGGAACTGGCAGGTATCGGCATATTGAAAGACGAGCTGGAAATGTCGGGAGAACTCGACACGTTGCTCAAGGGGGAGAAAACGAATGTGATACGGCTCAGCCTGGTGCTGCTTGGTGTGGACGTGGTGATGGACGCCACGCTACAGCTGGTGCGCAAGGACGGCGGACCGCTGCTCGAAATCCTCGGCATCAAACCCATCGGACAACAGTAGCCCCTCCTTATATATAATATGTAAACTGAATGTATAACCGCCGTTTTCCGTTCCACCACACACCGGCAAGCGGGAAACGGCTTGACTTTATCCGAATCATGATAGCAATCATAGCAGAAAAACCGAGTGTCGGTCAGGACATAGCCCGTGTGGTCGGGGCTACAGAAAAAAAGGACGGCTACATAGTGGGAAACGGTTACATGGTGACATGGGCACTGGGACATCTGGTGTCACTGGCCTTACCGGATGCATACGGCTACACGAGAACCGCCGCCGAAGACCTTCCGATGATTCCCGATCCGTTCCGTCTTGTCGTGCGGCAGGTACGCACTGACAGGGGGGATGGTGACGGACATCGCAGCCGGCAGGCAGCTCAAGGTCATCAGCGAAGTGCTCACCGGATGCGAGAGCATCATCGTGGCGACCGATGCCGGACGTGAGGGGGAACTCATCTTCCGGTGGATATATTCTTATTTGGGCTGTACCAAGCCGTTCAAACGGTTGTGGATCTCCTCGCTTACCGACGAGGCCATCCGTGAGGGAATGGCAAGCCTCAAGGAAGGAACTGGATATGACAGCCTGTATGCAGCCGCGGACAGCAGGGCGAAGGCGGATTGGCTGGTGGGCATGAATGCCAGCCGCGCATTGGCGGCAGCCTCCGGTTCGGTGAACAACTCCATCGGACGGGTACAGACACCGACCCTTGCCATGATATGCGCACGCTTCAAGGAGAACCGTAACTTCGTCTCCACACCATACTGGCAGTTGCATATAGTGCTGAAAAGGGACAACGGGCACCGGCAGTTCATCCACACGAAGGAGTTCAAGGACAAGAATATGGCGGAAGCGGCATACAAGAGTATTACCCCCAGATCGGTGGTAACAATCACTAAAGTGAAGCGAGGGAAGGTATTCCAGCAGGCTCCGCTCCTGTACGATTTGACAGCCCTCCAGAAGGACTGTAATATTCATTACGATCTTCCGGTGGACAAGACCCTTGCCATCACACAGTCCCTGTACGAGAAAAAACTGGTTTCATATCCGAGGACAGGCAGCAGGTATATTCCGCAGGATGTCATGGCGCACATTCCGGTATTGTTGGAAAAGATAACAGCCATGCCGGAGTTCCGTGAGTACAGAAGGAGCTTAGACCTTTCCGCCCTGAATACACGAAGCGTGGATGCCGCAAAAGTGACCGACCACCATGCGCTGATTATCACCGGTATCGTCCCTGAGGGATTGTCCGAGGCGGAATCCACGGTTTATACTCTGATAGCCGGCAGAATGCTGGAAGCCTTCTCTCCCCCTTGCGAGAAAGAACTGCTGCTCATGGAGTGCGTATGCGGGGGACTGGACTTCCGCTCCCGTTCCACTGTCATCGCCAATCCGGGCTGGCGGGCGGTGTTCTCCCGAAAGGAGGACCGGGAAAAGGACGAGCCGGAAAGAGACGAAGGCACAGCATCTTTTACAGAGGGTGAGGAAATACCGGTCATGGGACATGGACTGTCACAGAAAAAAACATTGCCCAAACCTCTCTATACGGAAGCCACCCTGCTCACGGCCATGGAGAACTGCGGCAAGGAAATCACTAACGGACAGGCACGCGAAGCGGTGAAGGATACGGGTATCGGTACGCCTGCCACCCGTGCCGCCATCATCACGACCCTGCTCAAACGTGACTACATCGAGCGTTCCGGCAAGAACATCCGTCCGACGGAAAAGGGGCTTTACCTCTATGAATCGGTAAAGGACATGATGGTGGCTGACGCGGAGCTGACCGGCATATGGGAAAAGGCGCTGGAACAGATAGAGTGGCGTACCCTCGATCCGGAAAGCTTCATGCTCTCCATCAGGGAATACACGGGAAAAGTTACCGGCGAGATACTGCGTCTCAAATTTCCGGAGCCGTCATCATGCGTCCTTGCCTGCCCCAAGTGCAAGACCGGCAACGTGGTGGTGAAGTCCAAAGTCGCAAAATGCGACCGTGAAGGATGCGGACTGCTGGTGTTCCGCCGTTTTCTGAACAAGGAACTGACGGACCAGCATCTCGAACAGCTTTTCTCTTCCGGCTCCACCCGGCTGATCAAGGGCTTCAAGGGCAAGAAAGGGGTGCCTTTCGACGCGACGGTCATCTTTGACGAAAGTTTTAACCTGAAACTTTCTTTCCCAAAATCCAAGGGCGGGAAAGGTAAATGATACCGTCATCCCAATTCCGGGGCAAAGGTAGCGGAACCGCCCGTTGCCACCTGCAAGGTCGGGCCTTGCAGGTTTCGGGGAAAATCATCCTCGCCATGCTCCGGTATTTTCCCCGAAAACCTTGCCTGTGGAGGCGGTCCGCATACTGGCCCCTGAAATTGGAAATGGCATGTTTCACCTTTTAATAGCAAATGATCATGAAAGCAAAGGAATGTATCGAAAAACCGAGAACCGGCAAATGGATAAAAAGAATGGCACTGGCCGCCGCAGCCTTCATCGTGTTCGGTTATCTGTATTCAAGAGGCGTGTCGCCCGTGTGGACGGCAGTCGCCATCGTCTGTTTCAGGGGATTCTTCAGGTTTCTCTATAAGGTAGCCTGCTTCCTGGTGGCAGCGGCGATACTTTTTTGTATCCTCAGCTACCTGGTATTCTGATTCCACCGGCAACAATATCGGGAAATGAAACAAATGCTGCATATAAACCACTGTAATACCTTGCAGAACAGGGCTGTCCCCACGAACGGCCCTGTTTTGTATTCCACACTTTATGAGGACAAGGGTAACGGGAACAGGGACGGAAAGGAAAGAGGGCATATACAGCCATTGGCAGACCGGGAACTACAGGGCAAAGTTGGCAAACGCTTCTTTTCGGACGGCAAGGCCGGGACCCTTCGGGTTTCGCGGAAAAATCATCCTCGCCCGGAGGGCTTGCGGTATTTTTCCCGAAAGCCTTGCCTTTTCCGGAAGCGTCTGCCGTAAAGCCCTTGTAGTTCAACGGGCTGCCAAAGCCCGAGTATCCACAATTAAAATGATAAAGCTATGAATCAAGCAATCATCTCAAGACCGCCGACGGCACCGGTACAGATACCAATGCCGATACCGGCAAGAAGAAAGTACCATACCCCGGAACCGACCGTCAAATTCCCTCCACGGGAAAAGGGCGGACCCGTACACATCTCCACACTGCTGGACCCGATACTGGAGATAAGCAGTCATCCTGACCGGAACAGGCTGCTGGTGGAGTTCTTCAACAGATAGAAAGAATACGGTTATTCACACTTTAATCCATATAATTATGTTTTTTACAGCAATCAACCAGATGATGACAGAAGGAGTCGACCTGACACTCGTCATCCGTAAAGCGAACGGACAAATGGCGGTATCCGTACTGCCGAAGTCAAACGGGCTGAAAGACGAAGCCCAGAACCACATTATCCCGTTGACCCTCAAGGGAGTTCCGCAGGAACTGGATACCGGATTCCTGCAAGCCGTCGCCCGGCCGGTGCAGAAAGCCACGGGACTGATCACCAACATGGCGCAGTTCGAGGCACAGACGGAAAAGG
>VOFB01004607.1_pt1 | contig 13168 bp, 30 predicted proteins | sample 5384141 | NCBI WGS metagenome assembly VOFB01 (sample SAMN12384721, study PRJNA508395) | human gut metagenome | isolation source: healthy gut A | host: Homo sapiens | reverse complement strand
TTATCCTCTACCAATATGAAGTGCGCGTCCCATTCGGTAGCGCAAATGTTATTATACATAAGGCGTAACTGTTTTGTCAATTCTTTTTGGTAAGTTTTACCAAGTTTTTCATATACCCGGAACTTCTTATGCGAGGCTCTTTCTGGAGTATATCCGGCAATTGTTTCGTCTATACGTCTTTTTACTTCTTCTGCTATTTGTGTTGTTTCATATTCTTATATTCTTCATAATACATGGGCTTCAGATAGAATATCTTTACGGTAACCCTCCTGATGCTGTTTTCATCAAAGGGTATGAAAAGAATCTATCAGGGCACAGGGCACTATGGGACATTTGGCTTTCATAGCCGCTTTAAAGCTGCCTCCCTTAAATTCAAGGGTATGGTTGCCCTGTCGGCTCCTGGTGCCTTCCGGAAAAATAATAAAATTGCGGCCTTTTTTTACTTCTTCTGCCATTGCCTGGATTATCTTCATGGACTGCCTCAGATCTTCCCGATCAATAACGGGGCTCCAGCGCCTTGCGCACCTGTTTGAGAAAGAATGACATTGGCGGCTTCCTTTTCATTACAAGGAAAAGACCTTCGGACAGATTCCAGGAATACGAGGCCGTCAAAAAGGCCCTGATGGTTGGGAAACATAATGAACCCGTCTTTTTCGGGCAGGTTTTCCACGCCATGGGCTTCAATTACGCGGCCTGCCTTATTGGCGGCGAGGGTTGTCTTTTACCACCTGAAGCCTTCCTCATAGCTGATGCTTTCATGGATACTGCACCACCATGTGGCTGAAATAATAAAAAGAAAAGCCGGAAGACCATCAAGGCTATTCTACGCATATTTGATTCTCTTTTCCTTTTTATTCTTTACAATATTGCTTTATGGCGGTTTCGTAAAGATTATTTCCCTAACATCCATTACCACAACAACAGGAAAATCCTTTACAGAAAGCTTTCTTACCGCTTCCGTTCCCAAATCATCATAAGCAATGACCTCCGAGCTGAGGATGGATTTGGAAGAAGAACGCCAGCGCCTCCTACCGCTGCAAAATATACGGCGCCATTGCGGATCATGGCTTCTCTGACTTCTTTGCGTACGTTTTCCTTTTCCTATCATTTCCCTGCATCCCCAAATCCAGAAGCGCGAAATTTATATTTATCCATACGACGCGGTGGTGGGGCCTGCGGACAATAGGCCGCCCTTCTCTTGCGGGCGACGGCCCCATATAGTATATTACATTTCCTCTGATATCAAACGGAAGGGCTTCCCCTTTTTTCATAAGGGCTTCATACATTCTTTATGGGCGGCATTGGCCGTGTATATGGTCCCTGTATAGACGTAATCTCCCATTTCAGGGTGGCCCTTCCTGTCTGGTAAGGGAGCACTCTCCTTATGTTTTCCATTCCTGTAATTTCTTCCCTCCCGGTCAAACGGCTTTCTTCTTATTATATATGATACTTTATCTGCAGATAACATGGTATTACTTAGATTAAGAACTACCATATAAAGGGATTTCTACAGGGTTCTTACGAATGTCCTGTTCACATGACAGCAGATATTTAGCTTAACGGAGCGGGCCTGCAATATGTGTGGGATGGGGTATTGATATTTACTCCCGCGCGGTGGTGGTTCCTCCCAGTCCTCGGGATAAATCCTGATTGGTTATCCTTTCCAGAAGCTCCTCCTCCATTTCCTTTATATAGGGGATTTCGGAATGTTCATTTAAAGAGCCTGGTCAATGCCTGTTTCGCCATTAGAGCGCATTTTTCAAAAGTTCCTCCGATTCCCTCCCACAGCCATGGGCGGGCACGCGTTAGGGCCGGCTTCTTTCACCGCAGTGAGCACCGCATTTTTAACCGCGGTGGCCTTCATATATCGGCGGATTCTTCATTTACCGCATCCTCAACGCCCCGCCTTCAGAAATGGACATCTGGCTATTTCCATAAAAACCATATAATTCCGGTATCCTGGCAAATGGGGATTATTATCCTCCACTTGCAATGCACCAGATTCTCCTGTTTTCATCCCAAAACCTGCTTCCTAAAGCCGCCTGTTCTTCAGTGACTCTTCCATATGCTTCTGTGAGAGTATGGTTGGCTTCACATTTCCTTTATATTTTCAGTTATCTCGGATACCTGCACTGTTCTCATTTGCTTTCATCCTTTCCCGTAACGTCACTGCTCTGATTCTTCATTATAGTATAGTTTCTTTTCTTTGTCACCAGCGTTTTTCCATATTTGGGGCAGGATAAACCGATGATACTGCCGGCTGCCGGACAGGATGGCACACGGCCGGATGCGGAGTGAAGGATAACGAGGGCGTAAGGTCTGCTGAGACAATGAATAGCCTGACGGGAGAAAGGACCTTTTTGGCTGCAGTCTGATATCTTTTTCATTTTCCCTTGTATACCGGCTTTTCCTATCATAAAATAGACAGGACAGTATGTGTGGAATTCTATAAGAAAGGATGGTTATTTTTATGGATAAATGTGCTTCTGCTAAAAAAGAAATGATACGCTATTATGCCAGGGATCCCAAAAGGATTCAGCATTTTTATCAAGGTTCATGATTTTGCCAGGCATGATAGGAAAATTGGAGGGGCTTGAGGATGATGAGCAGAATATTCTGGAAATTGCCGCTATTGTCCATGACATCGGCATTAAAGTGAGTGAAGAAAGTATGGGGACTGCAGCGGAAAGCATCAGGAGCTGGAAGGTCCGATTATCGCAAGAACGATGCTGGAAACCCTGGGCTTTGAGGACTCTGTTATTGACAGAGTATGTTACCTGGTTGCCCATCATCATACTTATCAGGATATTAACGGAGGCTTTGATTATCAGATTCTTGTGAGGCTGATTTTCTTGTGAATTTATATGAAGATTAATGCATCCGTGAAGCCATGGAACACGCCCCTGCAGCGTATCTTCCGCACAGAAAGCGGAAAAAGCATATGCAGGGACATGTTCGGGCTTACGGAAGGAACGGCGGATCAGGCCGGTACGATTTCAATCCAGTAACCGTCGGGATCCTGGATGAAATAAATTCCCATGGCTTCATTTTCAAAACAGATGCATCCCATCTCTTTATGACGGTAATGGGCTGCCTCCATATCATCTACGGTAAAGGCCAGATGGAATTCATTATCGCCTAAATCATAGGTGGCTTTTTCCCAGTCTCTCAGCAGGTTAATTCCAGCTGGTGAGGTGTGGTTCCATCGGAAAGAAACGCAAGCGTAAAGCTTCCGTCCGGAGCCTCTTTGGTGCGCACGGGCTTCAAATCAAGGCCTCCTCGTAGAAACGAAGCGATTTTGAAGATCCTTTACATTAAAATTATTATGGGGCAAACTTAAATTTCATAGGTACCTCCTGTGAATCGGTATTATTTACTGTTATGTGCATTTTATATGGAGTGTATGCGGAATGCAATAGTTTTTATGAATGACAATTCAGAGAAAACCGCTATATACTAGGAATATGACAGAAGAAATATTCAGGCAAAAGAAAAAGGAGATTGTTCCATGAAAGCACTTCTTGTATTAATCATTATTTTGTTACTCTTATTCTTACTTTATATGGTATTAATTATGCCTCGGTTCCGTAAGCCGGATTGTAAGGCTCTTCTACATCATTATTATGCACAGGGGACTTCATGATCTATCTGCGGGAATACCGGAAAACTCCATGAAGGCCTTTCAGAGAGCTATCGACAAGGGCTTCGGCATGGAAATGGATGTCCAGCTTTCCAGTGACGGATATCCTGTGGTTTTCCACGATTCTACACTGACACGGATGTGCGGGGTTGATAAACGGGTAAACGAACTGACATTAAAGGGAACTGAAGGAGCTGACACTGGCGGATACCCAGGAACAGATTCCTACCTTTCAGGAATTTCTCGATCTCGTAAGGGGACAGGTTCCTCTGATTATTGAGATTAAAATGGATAAAGAGACGACCGGATTCCGGAAGCCGTAAACCGTCTGCTAAAGGACTATAAGGGAGTTTACTGCATTGAATCCTTCCACCCTTCGGCTCTTATCTGGTATAAGAAAAACCGGCCGGATGTATTCCGCGGACAGCTGTGTACCAATTTTAATAAAGAGAATAAAAACTGCAGCCTTCCTTTTTTTCTGTTGGGAAAATGCTTTCCAACATTGCTGCAAGGCCGGATTTCATAGCCTACAACTGGATTTACCGGAATGATTTGTCCAGAAAAATATGCTGTAATTTTTATCATGCCCTGCCTGTGGGATGGACAATCCGTTCCCAGGAGGAAATGGATATGTGCCGGAAAGATTTTAAACTTTTTATTTTTGAGAACTTTTATACCGAAGGGGGGATGCCTGATGGATAAACGCCATTTTATCTTTGATATCGACGGGACCTTAATAAACACGGAAAAGGCTATCATAAAGGGGCTAGGGCTTCTTTTGGAGGTTAAGGGAGTTCCTTATGAACCGGACAGCTCTATTTCTGCCTGGGGATCCCCGGCCCCATTACTCTTAAGCAGCTGGGGGTGGAAGGCGATCTCACTGCAGTCCTCAAAAGTGGGATGCCTATTACTGCAAGCATGGCAGGGGATGTAACCATTTACCCGGATATTCCTGAGGTTCTGAAGAAACTGAAGGAAAATGGGATTTCACTCGGAGTAATAACCTCTAAAAACCAGGAAGAATACGATTATGATATGATACGGCTGGGGCTCGCGGATTATTTTTCGATTACGGTTACTGCCACGGACACCTCAGAGCATAAGCACTGACCCGGCGCCCATGCTTTTTTATCTGGAGAAAGCAGGGAATTCTTCCCGAGCAGGCTGTGTATATCGGGGACAGTATTTATGATATGAAATGTGCGGAGGGCGCGGGTGTTCCGCGGGCGCTGGCGTTGATGGGGATGCGAAATCCGGAGGAAATCACTGCGGATTACAGGCTTTCCCGGCCGATTGACATTCTGGGGCTTGTTTAAATATCCCTGAAGATTAATGAAAAAGAACTTATCATACATTTGCAAAAGGAACGCCGGTAAGCGGCGTTCCTTTTGTTTAATATAAAAGCATTAGGGTAAAGGGAGGGTATTTTTATCCGTTTATAACGGCTTTCATCTATATAAAACCGGCCATACCGGCAGAATCAGGAAATAAAACATGATCCGGGCAATAAATCTCAGCCCTCTATAGGAATGATGGTCTTCTCTTCTTCGATTTTCTTAGGCTGCGGCTTGTCAATCATGATCCGAAGAATACCATCCCTGAATGCCGCATGGATTTCGTTCTCTGTAATCTCTTCTCCTAAATAGAAGGTTCTCTTCATGGTTCCGTAATATCTTTCTTTCCTTACATATTTGGTTCTCTCATCCGCATTTTCCACAGGCTCTTTCCTGTCGGCGGTAATGGTGAGGTAGCCGTCCTTTAATTCTGCCTTTACATCTTCCTTTGTAAAACCGGGAACCTCAATCTCCAGAAGGTACTGGCCATCCTTTTCACGGATGTCAGTCTTCATCAGCTGGGTCTGGGGCGCATAGCCTCTGTTGAAAAACGGGTCATCAAACATATCTCCGAAAAGTCGTTGAAAAATTATTTCTGATTAACATAGTTCATTCCTCCTGATTTTATATTGAATTCTTCCGGCTTAACTGCCGTTTCCTTTGTTGTTCTATAACATTTATAACACTAGTTGTTAGCACTGTCAAGAGGTGAGTGCTAATTATTTTATAAAAAAAGTGTGAACTTAATTTTAACCGGAATCAGGAGTACGAAAGTGTTCTTTAACGCAATAAAATCTTTATAGTATAGAAATATAGTAAATTATATGCTATAGTATTTATTGTTAAGTGTGTCAAAAATTGGTAAAACACCGGAAAGGAAACTTCATCATGTTAAAAACAATTGATTTCCTGGATCAGAATATTCTTTGCCGTCATGTTTCAGATTTGGCAATCCATCCTTATTACCATCGGCACAACGGGTGCAGAAATATACCTTTCCTGAATGGAAAGGTCAACTATTATATTGAAGAACACTGCTATCCTCTGGTAAGGGGAGATATTCTTGTAATACAGCCGGAGGAGTACCATCGGGTGGAGCTGGTGGATAAAAAGCATTATGAACGATTACCATAAATCTGGAGCAATTCTTTTTTCAGTCGCTTTCCAGCCATGAAACGGATCTGACCACTTGCTTTTTTTCAACAGGCCGGCCGGCCAAAACAATCTGTCTTTTTTCTTAATGAACAGCAAATCGGGGAGTTTATCATGCTCTTCAACCATCTGAAGGAAGCGAACAGCAGTCCGGAATATGGGCATGATCTGCTTTCCTTATCTTATCTTTTCAAATTCTTGTAATGGTAAATCAGGCCCCTTCCGGGCGGGCGGAAACCAGGGCTGCCGCAGTATCATGCCGCCGCTGATCAGGGATATCATGCTTTATATCGATGGACATCTTCTGGACAGCTTTACGCTGGAGGATCTTTCCAGGCAGTTTTTCCACAATCCTTCCTATATAAGCAGGCGTTTCAAAAATGGTTACGGGACTGACTATTCAGCAGTATCTGCTCAATAAAAAAAGAATCGGGCTTGCCCAGAAATATCTGAAGGAAGGCAGGTTTCTGACGGATGTATGCTGGATGTCCGGCTTCAATAATTACTCTCATTTCGCACGGACTTTTTCCCAGCAGGTGGGTGTTTCACCCAAAAGTATCAGAACTATATTATGTCCCTGCCGGAAAACGCAGATTTTCAGGAATCTCTTTCCGTATGTGAATCCAGAATAGGCCCGGGATAATATATCCGCGGGCCTGTTGTTATTAATATCCGTATACTTCTGTAAAATAAGCTGTACGTTCTTCAATTATTGTTTTTATACCGGCGTCCTCACTGGCTTTCATAAAGGCATCGTAGTTGGCGTCAAATTCCGATTCGGACAGGTTATGCACTGTACCATGTATTCGCTGCGGACAAGGGCCGTCCGTCCTGAAGAAGATCGGGTGTGGAGGGCGAGGTATAGAAGGTGGCGGAATGCAGGTCCCTGCCATGGAGTTCTCATAGTTTTCTATCACGTGATCTTCATAGCCGGGGGCTTCTTTGGATGTGCATGCATTAAAAGTCATCCACGGTTTCAAATATCCTGATTTCCCACCAGGAAAATATCTGTCCGTATCCAGCTTTGTCTGCGCTGTTGTATGCGGCATCCTTGACTACCGGTATTCCGGCATCATCAAAGTCATAGTGTTCCCCCTTCAAAACCATGATAGAGTACAAAACCGCCTTCCTGGGTGCACTGCCAGTCAAGATAGGTCATGCAGGCTTCCACGATTTCGGCATCAGCTGTTTTGGGACAGAAGGCGATCAGTCCTCCTTCGGAATAGGTCGCGCTGTACTGTACCCCATCGTTCACGTTCTTCAATGCGGGGATGGAGATAATATCCGCATCCGGATCGTTTTTCCTGCAGTGTTTTCAGAAGGGAGCCTCTGAGCACATCCACGCTGTAGTTTACATTGGATTCAAAACCGCCCATGGAGCCGGTAACAATATCGCTGTTAAAGGTATCCGTAGTCATGGTGTAGTATTCTTTGTCCATGAGCCCTTCATTATAAAAACTTATTGATATACGGAAGTATTCCGCATTCCGGGTCGTAATAATAGTCAAAGCCATGGGCTATGTCAATTTCCTTGGGATCTCCTGCCAATTGGGAAAAGGCAAAGGGACATACAGTTTCTGGGGGTTATCGCCGTTATTCACTCCCCAGGACATTCCACCACGCCGTTTTTGCCGTCCGGGTTGTTCCTCACCATCTGTGTGATCACATCGTAGAACTCATCTCCGCAGTGGTAGGAATCTCAGTCCCAGATCGTCCAGCCAGTCTTTGCGCAGAAAAATATTGGAATTAGCCGTTGTGGCGCGTTTGGCTACTATGCCATTTTGCAGGTTTCCTTCTGTATTTTCTGCCGATATCGATAACGCTGTCGCCCAGGTATGCCTTCATATTCTGAGCCTGTCCTTCCCCGTCGATGAATTCGACAAATCCCAGATCCCGCCCCTGGTTAAAGTAATCCGGCATAGGAATAGGTATAAGTTATGGTTATGTCAGGCGCTGTGCCGGAGGACATAGTGTCTGCATCTTGGTTACTTCATCTGAACGGGGAAACGGAAATTCCACATGGATGCCCACTTTTCCCATCTGTTCATTCATATTCCACCCATTTGTTATTCAGGTATCGTGCTGCCTTCCGGGGCATTGCTCCTGTCAAAAAAGAGCTCCACTGATATGGTAACATCATCAAACATCTTGGAGCCATAGGTTGTCTGGTATCCCCGCTGTTCCTCCTCTCCTGCTGCCCGCCCGGGTTCCGGATGCATCACCGGAAGAAGATGACTCCCCGATGATGCCTGGCCTCCTGCCGGGCTGCTGCCGCAGCCTGCAAGCATGCTGGCCGTCAGGAACAGGGCCATGAATGTAAGACTTCCTCTTTTTCTTTTTCCATATCTTTCCTTCCTTTCGTTTTACTAGTTATAAGAATATTTTATTTTCTTTTTGTCTCATTCAGGATGCCGTAATCATCCTTTGACGGACCGAGCATTACCCTTTGACAAAATATTTCTGCAGCCATGGATATACAAGTAATATGGGAATGTTGAAACGGCGACGCAGGCCATTTCAGGCACTGTGTCATCACCTGTGCCGATGCCTTCCACATTGCCTCCCGCCCGCATTGTTCAGCTCGTCCGCAAAAAGAAGGCTGCGCAGCCTCAGCTGCAGGGTGAATTTATCCGGGGACTGGATATAAATCAAAAGCGTCAAAGTAGCTATTCCAGTATTGGACGGCATAAAACAGGCCGATAGTCGCGATAATGGGAACCGAAAGCGGAAGAACGATTTTCAGCACACTCCCATGTCGGAGGCTCCGTCTATTTTGGCGGCTTCTTCCAGGCTTTCCGGAAGCTGCCGGAAAAAGGTCCTCATTACAATAAAATTAAATACGTTGATTGCCTGCGGAATGTACAGGAGGACAGAGAATCATACATTCCCAGATTTTTTACCACCAGGAAGGTGGGAATGATGCCGCCGCTGAAATACATGGTAAAAGAATCAGTCCTGGCTTTTTGCCGGGAAGGTTCTTTCTTGACAGGGCATATGCCGCAAAGATTGGTGTGAGCACAAGCCCGATAGCCGTACCCATGAGTGTGTGACGAAGATGGTTACCCTCATGGCAATCCATATCTGTGCTCTTCCCAGTATCTGTTTATAGGCATCCAGGGTGAATTCTATAGGATAAAAAGTCACATCTCCGGAGAGCACCGCATTGTAGCCGCTCAGGAATATGCCAGTACGTTCAGAAACGGATAAAGGCAAATGAATACCAGAGCAGTCAAAAGAAAATAAAAGCACGGCCATTCCCATCGTAAATTTATGTTTTTTCCCTGTTTTTGTTCCGGGATTTTTCATTTTTCTTTTCCCCTTTCTATATAATGCCTTCTTCCCCAATCGCCTTGGCAAACCGGTCCGCGGCAAAGGTATCAGGATATTGACCACCGACTGAAACAGGCCTATGGCGGTGGAATCACTGTACCAACTTGGCATTTTCGATACCGATCCGGTATACATAGGTACTGATAACCTCTGAAACAGCCATGACCTTTGTCATTTCCCAGAAGCAGAGGGGCGTCCAGGCCAATGGTCATCATTTTTGGAGACTTGAAGGATGAGCATGGTAACCACCACCGATTTGATGGACGGAAGGGTTACATAAATCAATCTCTGGAGCTTGCTGGCGCCGTCCAGATAGGCCGCTTCATATAAGGATTCATCCACGCCGGTCAAGGGCTGCCAGGTAAATGATCGTCCCCCAGCCGATCTCTTTCCAAACGCTGCAGATGACATACGTCACAATCACCATTTCTCATCACACTCAGAAAGGGATGCTGGAAATACCCAGGAATTCAGTACGAGATTAATCGTCCCGTCTCTTTGAGTAAACATATTGGCGGCTATTCCGCGACTACCACCCAGGAGATAAAATGGGGTAAATACAGAATAGACTGTATCATCTTCTTAAAACGCAGATGGATGACCTCATTGAGCATCAGTGCCACAAAGATCGTCAGGGGAAAATTAACGGCCAGGGGTAAGCAGGTTCAGCACAAGGGTATTTTTACGGAATGCCAGAAATTTTGCTGGCAAATATTTTTTTCAAACACTTTAAATCCAACCCAGGGGGCTTTCCAACATTCCCTTGAACACGTTATAATCTTTAAAATGCGATTGTCACGCCATACATCGGGATGTATTTGAATATGATATAGTACGCCACAACAGGGAGCAGCATGAGATAAATCCATTTCAGATTCCACATCAATTTTAAAGTTTTTTGCTGCTTTTTCCTCCTGTCAGCAAAATTTTAACCATTCCCTTTCCTCCTTTTCGGTATTTTGATGTGCATATAGCATACTTAGCTTTATTATTTTTGGAATATTCTGTACACATTTAATAAAACAAATTATATATTCCGCAAAGTTCATTTCTACACTTCAAACGACCTGTTTTTTGCGTGTTTTTACCTTTTGCCCCATATATATTTCCGGCGCCGGGAAAGAAGGGACATCCGGACAGAGGGGACAGCCGGAGTCTTTTCGCGGCCGGCCGGTCAGGAAGACAATTGTTTTTTGGTTACTGTGCAGCCTTAGTACCGCTGCGTGATTATCCGAGCGGGAGCGTCCCCTCTAAGGAACCTTGCAGGGTGCTGCCCCACAGGGAGGGCAAGGTCAGGCGGGCTGGGAAAAGGAGGGCGGCAAAGGGCGGCGGGGTTGGCACAGACGGAGGCTGAAGGCTGAACTGTAACTGTTTTTGGAAAAAATAAGCGGATTTGCTGGACAGATCCCCCGGAATACAGTAAATAGAACGCAGTAAAATATATTTCTTATGCGACAGGAGATTTAACATGAGTAAAGTGATTTTAACGGGCGACCGCCCTACCGGAAGGCTTCATGTGGGCCATTATGTAGGTTCGCTGAAACGCAGGGTGGAGCTGCAGAATTCCGGTGAATACGATAAAATTTTTATAATGATAGCAGACGCTCAGGCACTGACGGATAATGCAGACAATCCGGAGAAAGTACGTCAGAACATTATTCAGGTTGCACTTGATTATCTGGCATGCGGGATCGATCCGGCAAAATCTACCCTGTTTATCCAGTCACAGATTCCGGAGCTGTGCGAGCTCTCGTTCTATTATATGAATCTGGTGACGGTTTCCAGGCTGCAGCGTAATCCTACGGTAAAATCAGAGATCAAGATGCGTGACTTTGAAACAAGCATACCGTGTGGGCTTCTTTACCTATCCAATCCGTCAGGCAGCGGATATCACAGCGATTAAGGCCACCACCGTTCCAGTAGGTGAGGATCAGGCTCCCATGATTGAGCAGACGAAGGGAGATTGTCCACAAATTCAACTCCATTTATGGGAAACGGGATCCTAATATCCTTCTTCCGGATAATAAGGTTTGCATGCGTCTGCCGGGTATTGACGGCAAGGCTAAAATGAGCAAATCCTTAAATAACTGTATTTATTTGTCGGATACGGAGGAAGAGGTCCGTCAGAAAATTATGTCCATGTTTACCGATCCGGGCCATCTCCGGGTTCAGGATCCGGGAAAGGTGGAAGGGAATCCGGTATTTATTTATCTGGAGGCATTTTCCAATGAGGATCAGTTTGCCCGTTATCTTCCTGAGTACCAGAATATTCAGGAGATGGAGGATCATTATGCCAGAGGCGGCCTTTGGGGATGTAAAGGTTAAAAATTCCTGAATAATGTCATGCAGGAAGAACTGGAACCTATCCGGAAACGGAGAAAAGAATTTGAAAAAGGATATCCCTGAAAATTTATAATATTTCTGAAAAAAGGCAGCGATGTGGCGGAAGCGGAAGCCGCTAATACGTTATCTAATGTAAAAGGGCTATGAAAATCAATTATTTTGAGGACAATGCTTTGATTCAGGAGCAGGCGGAACGTTTGCTGCCGAAAGGGAATAATACCGGTCATCAAAACGCAGATTCCAAATTATAAAAGATAATAGAAAAGAATATACGCCTCTCGGGCGTACAAAAGAGAGGAATCCCGTACGCAGGTTTCCCTCTTTTCTATTGAGTATATTGAATACTTATTTCTGTTCCTTATAATCCCAAACGTTCCAGTTCGTTGTCCAAACGAAGGATTTCAGCCTCAGACAGTTCCCATGCAAACGCGGCACAGTTCTGTGTGGAAGCTTCTAGGGAGCTTATGTTATTATACGTTACACTGCGCGCTGTCATGCATGGCAAAATGACACTTCCACTCGTCCGCGTGATCTATGAACTGCGTCTTATGTTGATTGAGGGCGAGATGGTGGAATTATTTCAATGTCTGCATTGCGGCACGAAAGAAGTCAACACCGTTTATTTGCAAGCGGGGGGATTGCTTTGTCCGGCATGCGCTGCCAAGGATAAGACGACAAAAGATGCCTATCCGATACAGTTAAGCTCCGATGCACTCTATACTCTGCAATACATATTGACCAGTGAATGGAGCAAACTTTATGCGTTCGGTGTGTCCGAGGAGGTTTTGCGCGAACTCACACATTTTATGAAACGTTATCTTGGCAGATATCTGCCACATCAATTCAAATCAGAAGCATTTCTTAAACAAATCTTAAGGAAATAGCACATTGAATCTTAAAAAACATTTTCCTATACTATTCTTAGGCACTGCTACCTGTGTACAATGCGAATACCGTATAGGAGGGATAGGTGTCTGAAAAAAGAAAATGATCTGTCGTTATTTGGGAGACAAAAAGGCCTCTGCAGATATCTACAGAGCCGAAGAATCGGCGGATAAGAGGACTAAGCCGTAGTCTGCCAGCCAGCAGAAAATGATGGAAATAAAACTGGAAATATGGCATGATGCAGGAAGTTGAAGCTCTTAAAACTATTCAAGAGTTCGTCTGCTCATATTTTTTCGAAGAACAATTTACACTATCTTATGCCAATAAATATCTTGTGCTTACAAGTTGTATATGTTATAATAAAACTAGTTGTTTGAAATTGTACTTTCAAAAGAATGTTTGAACAAGATTTCATATTATTTTTAATAACATAAAACAGTGTTGGCTTATTGATAATAATGTTTGGGCGTAAGAACAGATCTTT
>VOFB01004288.1_pt1 | contig 13179 bp, 20 predicted proteins | sample 5384141 | NCBI WGS metagenome assembly VOFB01 (sample SAMN12384721, study PRJNA508395) | human gut metagenome | isolation source: healthy gut A | host: Homo sapiens | reverse complement strand
AGCTGGTAATAGTTTGTTGATTCCAGAAGGTGCTTCAGATAAGCAACCTAATGTATCCAACAAAGAAAACAGCAGTTATTTGCGTGTTAATCAGATTGTAAAAAAAGAATAACTTGTTATACGATGGTTATACCTGGATACCAGCCAATTACTTAGAGCCTATTTCTGCTATCAACTTTACACTTACCTCTTCAAATCCTGATGACTTGGAAAGTTCAACGATTTATCAAAATCCGGGTTGGAGTAAAATAGCTAATGAACCAAGGTATAGGATATTAATATAAAAAGAGAATCATTTTTAAGGAGAAGATATAAAAGAGAGTGTGTATGAACCCTTCTCTTTATGTCTTTTCTGTTTGTGTATGTAACATCTTTTATTTTAGATAAGCACAGTTGTATTCTGTAAATACCATGAATATGAAAAAACTGATTATGTTGTATTTCTTTCTTGCCGGAGGAATAGCGGCAAATACGAAAAAATATAGATTATACTTATTTGAAAATGCAGTCTGCTCCTTTTGAGGTAGATGACGATTACCTCTCCAAACATGATATCGTTTATTTTTCACCTACGCAACTGGAGGCGGAAGGCTTTCCGATGGGTAATGGTGATATAGGCGGCATGGTGTGGAATCATGATAATGGCATCGAATTGCAAATCAATAAAAATGATTTGTGGACAAAGGCACAACCAGAAGAATACGGAATGTCATTGTTGAAGCATGCGGCTCGTCTGAAGATCGATTTTGGTGCACCCCAGATTCAGTTGGATGCATTTGGAAGAGTTTGAGGGGCGGTTATCGCTGGCAAATGCCGAGAATACATATCGTGCGGTTACGGGTTATTCTGCTACAACTATTCGTACTTGGTTGGCGCAAGATCGTAATGTATGGATAGTGGAATGTGAAAATATACCTGATCCTGAAATGTTGGGAAATCATTCGGTAGCTACGGTTTCGTTGGAAAGACTGGGGAGCCGTTCCTTTACCGGATGGTATGGAGGTTGGTTTGCGAAGAACCCTTCAGTGGGGCTTGGTAAGATGCGTGCAATGGCTGATGCTCGCGAAATGATATTGGAAGAAACGGATGGTGGACTGCACTTTGCTGTAGCTTGCAGGGTGGTAGAGTCGTCCGAGGAACCGGAAACGGTGAATATGCGTCGTGCCGAATGGCGGACAAATAAATGTAAGTTCACAATTATGGTCAGTGTAGTAACTGATCGCGAAGATAAGGATCCGGTAAATGCAGCAAAGAAATTACTTGATGAGGCAGAAGCGAAGGGGGTAGATGAGTTGCGTCGCGAGAAAGATGAGTGGTATCGCAATTTCTGGTCCAATTCGTTTGTGAAGTTGGGTGATGATTATTTGAGAATATCTATTACTTGCATCGCTATCTGATGTCTGCTGGTTCGCGAGGTGAGTTTCCGTTGGCTTTTAATGGCGGACTTTGGCGTTGGAACCGTGATGTACTTAATTGGGGACACCGCATCATTGGAACCAGCAGCAGGAATATTGGGGATTGTGTGCGCAAAACGATTGGCGGCTGATGAAACCTTATCTCGACACTTTACTTCAAGATGATACCGTTTGCTGAGAAACTGGCAAAGGAGTATGGAGCGGAGCATGATGGATTGCTCATTACCGAAGCGCATAATTTCAACGGTGTACAATGGGGAAAGGACAAACGCTATCTGAGGAACAATTTTACCCTGCTTCACAGATAGCTTCTCTCTTTTGGGATTATTACGAATTTACGGGAGACGAGGAATTCTTGAAAGAAAGGGCATATACGTTTATGAAGAAAGCTTCTCATTTTATTTAGACAGGTTGGAATGGGATGAAGAAAAAAATGAATATTTTTTTGAAAGCTTTTTGTATGAGTCGGCCCCTATCGCTTATGTGAAGAATCCTATCAGTGACCGCAATTGCATCGAAAGGCTTTTCAAAGATTGTATCCGTGCGGCGGAAATATTGAACGTAGACAAAGATGAGGTGAAACAGTGGCGTCACGTACTCAATCATTTATGGGAAAGAGGCTATCAGCAGTTTGGTGAATGTGGCGAAGTAATCTCTCCTGCCGAGGAGTATTATACGGAAAAGCGTTATTCTCCATGGATTTGGGGTAACGGTGGTGCCGTAGCTTTTCCGGCAGGGCTGATTGGTATTGATGATAAAGACACTCGCTTGGGAAAAGCTGTTGTGAATCTGTTGAAACACGATGACGAGTGTAACGCGATTATCCTTATCCGCAGATAGCCGCTCGAATGGGAGAAGGAGATGTGGCCTTGAAGTATATATGGAACGGGGTGAATGTACATCAGATGTATCCACAAGGATTGATGCACAATGTGACCGGTTATCCTGACAATATTTACGATCTTGCTTCTGTGCACAATCTGTTGAAAGACACGTATATGATACGCTCACATGATTTCTTTCAGTGCGGTATGGAACCCATGAGCAATTATTGCACGGGCATAAATGAAATGATGCTCCAAAGCAACGAGGGGAAAATCAGAGTGTTCCCTGCTGTGCCTGCTGCATGGGATTCTATTCCTATGGCATTTATTTTGTTGGCAAGAGGGGCATTTCTCGTTTCTGCAAGTAGGAATAATTCGGCTGAGGTTACACAAGTAGGTGTGAAGAGTTTAAAAGGGAATCTTTGTCGATTACAGAATCCTTGGGGTGACAAGAAATGTGAAGTGTTGAGATGCAGAGATGGCAGGAAAGTTTCCGTAAAGACAGGAGGGGATGGTGTATTGGCTTTCTCTACCCAAACAGGTGAAGAGTATGTTGTTCGGCTCATTGGTACGGAAACTTTGGTTAAAGAAGTGTATTTTGGCAAGCCTAATATGAAGGTGAAACAATTGGGAAAAAGAAGATTGGGAAAGGTTAGTGGCTGGAATGATTTTCAATGTGGAGGTGAAAAATGAATCTTTACAGTGAAAGTGAAGGCTGAATATGATTATGCACAGAAAAATAAAGCTAATTATTTGTTGAATATTGCTCTTCGCGGAGATGGGTCTATTCATCCTGCTGACCAATCCACTTTTGTAAGGTTTTGCTGATCTAAAAGATTGATAGTATACGTGACTGGTTTTGAACAGATAGATTCTTCTTTCTTCCTTTCATCTACTTTTGAAAACGCCCTGCTGACAGGCGTTCCGGTAGTGACAGGACTTCCCGTCATCCCCTTTCAGTTTCCTCCACTCTGTATCTTCACTCCTTCCTGTGAAGGGAGGAGAATCTACAGATGAAACGGGAATGAGGGGAGATCTTACAGTTTTTAACCAATTGATAACTAGTGTGTTTTAAATGAAATGACAGAATGAAAGGAGAAAAGTGAACACCTGCATAGTGAGAGGATAGTGTAATGAACCGACTTGGCTGGTTTGCCGGACATGATAGGCTTGTCCGTCGGACCAGCTAAGCTGGTTCATGAAACATGCCGGCCTTTTTCATCAAGACATGCTGACCTTTTAAGTAAAGGTGCTGGCATTTACCAAAAACATAAGGACATTTTAAAAAACGACCGGTTCTTTTGAAGTAAACGACCAAAGCAACACATCCGGTAACATTAGTAACATGTGACCTGTCACGTTACTGACGTATGAGTCTACACGTATGTATGTGTCGGGCTGTACATACGGTAGCGTATGCCTATATATACGTATGTACTGTGTATCAAGTTCTACCGCAACTTGTACTAAGATGCACTATATCCTGTACCAAGATTCGCCATAACTTGTGCCAAGTTCCGCTACCTTTGCTGAAAATGGTAAAGGCAACTTGCAGGATAATAAGAATAGTTTTTCAGGAGAAATCCCGGCAAAAAGTGGAATCAGTCCTTTCGACAGCTTCAGCCAGAAAGCAGAGGAGAATTCTGCTCACTTGAAAGACGTGCAGAAGAAGGCTAAGCCGCATTCCTTGATGCAGGAAGTGACCACCTTCTCACCTCCCACTACCACTTCTGTTTCAATGTACTGACCGAGGTAACCGAAGTGGCATGTCTGGAAAACGATGTGCCCGACCCCATCTGCACTATGCTAAAGTTCTACAAACACGTACCCGAAGAGGAGTATTCCGCCTCTGCTTCCGCTTCGCTATGGTAGAGGATGATCTGCAGAAGGTACTGACCTTTTCCGTCACCCAGTTGTTCGGGCGTATGAAATCCATTCATCCTTCGGTCATAAGGAGCATGACCGCTTACAGTCTGAGCCGCATTCTGCCTCTGTTGGGCGGGTGCATACTGTCAAAGGGAATGTATATAGGGTAGTGGAATGCTAGATACCCCTTAATTACCACATGGGATAGGAGAATTAGAAGTCCTTTCTGAAAGTTCGTGAAAAGCGAACTTTATTCGTTAAATTATGCGGAAAGTTCACAATAAAGAGATTCCTTGATTTAGGAATATCCCCCTGCACAATTGCCATTAAATAAAAGACTTTTTGTTTTGCTGTTATTGAAAGCAAAGTGGATATGGACTATAATCTCTATTCTGTTTCCGGTCTGAAAGTAACGTGCGCAAGGTGAGGGATAAGGCATGAGGTTATGCTGTCATCGGTGTGTATAAATCGGATGAATGGAGATAAAAAGCAAGACTTATTCTAAAAAAATAAATCAATATGAAAAACTGTTATTATTATTTTTATTCTTGTGCTCGTTGGAAGTAGCACAGGCACAACCGGGTATCTCAACTGCAATACCTTCTGAAAACCTTCAAAATACCAGAAAGATCAGATCAAGCGCAAGTATGGTATGTTCATTCATTTTGGTATCAATACATTCCATGATGTGGAATGGTCAGACGGAGCTTTCCGGTGGAAACTTATGCCCCCTGCGGAGATTGACGCCTGTCAATGGGTGAAGACAGCGAAAGATGCCGGTATGAAGTATATCATCTTGGTGGCAAAACATCATGAGGGCTTTTGTCTTTGGGACAGTAAATATACTGATTATGACGTGGCAAGTTCGGGAAATAAAACGAATGTGATTGAAGCCGTAGCTAGGGAATGTAAGAGACAAGGCATGAAGCTGGGACTGTATTACTCGTTGTGGGACAGGAAAGTCAATGCGGATGTTGACAATGTGGAGTCGGACAGAAGTACAATACATACATGTTGAAGCAATTGGACGAACTGATGGACATCACGGAAAAATATACTAAAATAATAGTGGAGTTCTGGTTTGATGGAAGTTGGGAAACCCGGTTATCGCTGGCCGGTAGAAGGCATATACAGAACCATCAAAAGCCGTGAGCCGCAATGCCAGATCGGAAGTAACTGGACGATAGGCGAGGATGCGGATCCCCATAATCCGAATGCGCCGGAGAAATCATATAAAATTATTCCGGAGGAACGGAAGGAAGGGGGATCCTATCCGTTATTTTCCCAGTGACTTCCGCTTGGGCGATCCGCTTCTGCCCGCAAGTCTGATAAGAGTTTGACTTCAAGAAAAACCGGATGGAGCTGGGGCCCTGCACGCTACAGGTTTCGGAAGCCCAGCCAGGCGGCATGGACGGAAATCTTTGCGGATGGCCAGCCTCTGCGAATAGCCCGTTGGCCGAATGACTCTACGGTTATGATTGGAAAAATACAGGAATCGGGGATGGCTAAGGAAGGGAAAGAGGCTCCTTTCCCTGTATTCGGATATCAGGAAGAGCGCCCTTCGAGTTGGAAATCGGTAGAGAATATGTGGATAAGCGGATACTTTGCGCACGGTTATGCCGATGACATGATTTGTGTGGAAAGCATTGACACGATACATAAAATGATTCATACAGTGCAGCATACGGTATATGGATTTATGACAGGTGCGCCTTGGCGTCAATGGTTTGCCTTGAACCTGCTGGAGGAGGAGACAGAGCCTCATTGACCTCTGCCGGAAACTATGTGGAGAATTGCCGGATACATGATTATAACCGGATTGAGAAATCCTATCGTCCCGGAATATGGATGGATGGTGTGGGTAACCGCATCTCTAAATGTGACATCTATGATGCGCCCAGCATGGCTATCCTGTTTCATGGAAATAACCATGTGATAGAACTGTGTGACATAACGAATGTGTGTTCTGAAGTCGATGATCAGGGAGCTGTTTATTATGGTCGTGATCCTTCGGAGCAGGGAAATGTTATCCGTTATTGTTATTTTCATGAATTGAGTCCGCGCCATCGTGTAATGGCTACTTATCATGATGACGGAGCTTGCGGAGCGGAAGTTTATGGTAATATTTATCACAAAGCAGGGTCTTTCTTAAATTTTACTAATCGGTGGGGACATAATAATCATTAAAGATAATATATTTATAGATTCTCCTGTTGCCATTCATATAGATGCGCGTATGCAGGGCTGGGGCAAATTCATGATAGAGAAAGGTGCGATAATTGACCAGCGTTTGCAAACAGTCAATTATAAAAATCCTCCTTACAGTACGGCCTATCCTTTGCTCGCTGCATATTGGGACAATGACACTTCTTATCCAAAAGGCAATGTGATAGAAGGAAACTTGTTTTATAAGATAGGAAATGTGGTGCGCGGACAGAGCGAATGGCTGGAATTGTATAACAATTGGGCTACCGGTTCGGATCCAGGGTTTGTGGATGCTGCTGATCCGTTGAAGGGATTTAAGGATGATGCGCTCATTTATCAACGGATCAATGGATTCCCCCGCTTCCATTTGAGAAAATCGGATGCGATTTATCCAAATGAAAGAGTGTGATGATAAACTTTCAAACCTTATAAAAAAATATCTTATTTCTTTAGGAACATTCCTTTCCCGATTGCCATATAAATAGAGAGTACCTTTGTTTGGCGACAAAGGATCAACTTATTTTTAAACTTTAAGTCATTACCATTAAATGGAACATCAAAACAAATTGATTTATGGCGGACTATTGGCGATATCCGCTCTGACCGGCTGTACGGAGCCGGTAACAGAAAAACCTTTGAATATTGTCTATATTATGACGGACGATCATACAGCTCAAATGATGAGTTGCTATGACAAACGTTATATGGATACACCCAATTTGGATCGGATAGCCAATGAGGGGGTACGTTTACAAACAGTTTTGTCGCAAACTCTCTGAGTGGCCCTAGTCGTGCTTGTATGCTTACGGGCAAACATAGTTGTGAGAATAAATTTTATGATAACTCTACCTGCGTATTTGATTCATCGCAGCAAACTTTTCCGAAACTATTGCAGAAAGCGGGTTATCAGACTGCATTAATTGGGAAATGGCATTTGGAAAGTTTGCCGACAGGCTTTTACTTATTGGGAAATAGTTCCCGGACAAGGTGATTATTATAATCCGGATTTCATCACACAAACCAATGATACCATTCAGAGACATGGGTACATCACTAATCTGATTACCGATGATGCCATAGACTGGATGGAAAAATAAGCGCGATAAAGAAAACCTTTCTGTCTGCTTATTCATCATAAGGCTATTCATCGTAATTGGATGGCGGATACCTGTAATCTAGCCTTATACGAAGATAAAGAATTTACTTTACCCGATAATTTCTTTGACGATTATGAGGGGCCGTTCCGCAGCTGCGGCTCAGGAGATGAGTATTGTGAAAGATATGGATATGATATATGATCTGAAAATGCTCCGCCCTGACAAAGGAATCCCGTTTGAAATCATTGTATGAAAGCTTTATCGGACGTATGGACGAAAGACAGCGTGCCGCGTGGGATGCATTCTACGGTCCTGTGATCGATGATTTTATCAGAAGAATCCGCAAGGAAACGATTTGGCTAATGGAAATTCCAACGTTATATGCGCGACTATATGAAACCAGTCAAATCACTGGATGATAATGTAGGCCGTGTACTGGATTATCTGAAAGAAAACGGGTTGCTGGATAATACATTAGTTGTCTATACATCAGACCAAAGGGATTTTTATATGGGAGAACATGGTTGGTTCGACAAACGCTTTATGTACGAAGAATCCATGCATACTCCGCTTATAATGCGGTTGCCCAAAGGTTTTGACAGGAAAGGTGATATTACAGAACTGGTGCAAAACATAGATTATGCACCTACTTTCTTGGAATTGGCAGGTGTAAAAGTACCCGAAGATATTCAAGGCGAGTCTTTGTTACCTTTATTAAAGGAAAGAAGCCTGCGGGCTGGCGCAAATCATTGTATTATCATTTTTATGAATATCCGGCAGAACATATGGTGAAACGTCACTATGGTGTACGTACAGACCGTTATAAATTGATTCACTTCTACAATGACATTGATGGCATGGAACTTTATGACTTGAAAAGACCCTGCCGAGATGCACAATGTAATCAATGATCCTGCTTATAGTGAAGTATTGGCTGATATGCAGGCGGAGTTGAAGAAATTGCAAATCAATATAACGATACAGACTTTGTAAAATAAAGACAATGAATAAGACATTCTTATTAAGTGTAATACTGGGAGTTTTATGCTTTCGGTAAAGGCACAGACCTTGCCTGTACCTACACCGTAAGTACTAAATTGCAATGGCAGCAGATGGAAACAACGGCATTTGTTCATTTTAGCGTGAATACTTATACGGATATGGAGTGGGGATATGGCAACGAGTCCCCTGCCATCTTTAATCCGACTAAGTTAGACTGTCGTCAATGGATACGGACTTGTAAAGAAGCGGGACTGAAAGGAGTGATCCTTACTGCCAAGCATCATGACGGGTTTTGTTTGTGGCCGTCGGCTTATACGGAATACAGTGTGAAGAATTCTCCATGGAAGAACGGAAAAGGCGATTTGGTACGCGAATTTGTGGATGCTTGCCATGAGTATGGGATGAAAGTGGGATTATACCTTTCTCCTTGGGATTGTAACCATCCTGATTATGGAAAACCGGAATACATCACTTACTTCCGCAATCAGTTGCGCGAATTGCTGACTAATTATGGGAAATTGTATGAGTTTTGGTTTGACGGCGCCAACGGGGGACGTGGTTATTATAGTACGGATTCCTTACATACCCGAAAGATTACCGCAGATTACTATCCATGGGAATCTTTGACAGAAATGGTATATGAATTGCAACCCAACTGTGTGGTGCATGGTGGAAGTGCACAGAACATCCGCTGGGTAGGCAATGAGGAAGGGTACGCTTTGGAAGAGCATTGAGTACAGTGAGAAAGCCGGAATTCTATGATAAGGGATACCAAATGGTAAACAGTGGATGCGCGGACATGCGGATGGTACGTTATGGATTCCTTCAGAAACTGATGTATCCATCCGTCCCGGTTGAGTATTATCATGCTTCGGAAGACCATAAACTGAAATCATTGTCCCAATTGACTGACATTTATTATGAGAGTGTGGGACGTAACAGTTTGTTATTGCTTAATCTGACCCCCAATCAAGAAGGATTGATTCTGGCAGGATTCCTTGCGTTTGGTAGAATGGTATCGGCGATATACCTCTGAACTAAAGAAGAATCTCGTTAATCAGAAAATGAAAGTAACGGGCAAGAACCGTAAGAAGTTGAAATATACTTTGGATGGCAACCGAGGTACATATTGAGGGAAGCTGATACAAAAACGCCTGTACTGGAAGTGGATTTTGGAAAAGAATTAACTTTCAACCGTTTGTTATTGCAAGAGTTTATTGAGAAAGGGCAAAAGTAAAAAGCAGTTTGTTGTAGAATATTTTGATAATGGGGAATTGGCAGAAATTGGATGAACAGACTACTATCGGTTATAAACGGATTCTGCGTTTTCCCGAAGTCACTGCTTCACGTCTGCGAATACGGATAACAGATGCATGGGAGGCACCTTGTCTGGCAGAAATACAGGTCTTTAAAGCGGAAACTCCGCTGGATGCTCCTGTGATTACCAGAAATAAGAATGGAGAGGTGAAGTTGGTATGCAGCAATAAGGATGCTTCTATCTATTATACTACAGATGGTAAAGAGCCACAACCTGGTGTAAGCCCTCGTTACCAGTCGCCTGTTCCGGCAGACGGTGATCGGATTATTAAAGCGATAGCAGTGGACGGAAAGAAAAAGTCAACAACTGCTACGCGTACTTTTTAAGCAGTACAGGCTCATTGGAGTACCTTTGCCTGATAAAAGTAGAGTGGCATGCTTGTTTTTGATGAAAACCAGCATACAACTTTGGGTTGGAAAAGATGTGCTTGAGGGTTGACTTGCAATCAGCAAAATGAAAATAGGTATAAGCTATCTGCCTGATCAGGCACGATGGGCTAATGGAATTGTTGTAAAATATATGATTGAGATCTCTTTGGATGGAATCCGATGGGAAGAGGCAGCCCGTGGAGAGTTTGCCAATATTCAGAACAATCCTGTAGAACAGCAGGTAATTTTCCGGCAGACGCATAAAGGACGCTACATCCGTTTCCATGCCTTGTCAACAGTGGATGGTCAAAAGAGCATGGGGGTAGCGGAATTGGACATTTTATTTTCTAAAACTGATAAGTAATGAAAAAGTATAACTATGTAGGATGGTGTATGGCCGGTAGCCTTGGTTTTGTCCGCTATGTCGGACAGGCTGCACAACCGGAAAAAAAGCAACCGCATATCATCTTGATAATGACGACCAACAACGTTGGGATGCATTGGGATGTTGCGGGAAATGAAGCTGTGATTTCTCAAATGTGGATCGCTTGGCAGCCGATGGGCATTTGTTTTTGTAATGCCTATACGGCTGCTCCAAGCAGTACTCCGGCACGTGCGGGTATGCTGACGGGTATGTCTCCCTGGCATCATGGCTTGTTAGGATATGGACAGGTGGCAGAGCATTATCCATATGAAATGCCGCAGATGTTGAAAGAACTTGGGCTATCACACATTGGGAATAGGAAAGATGCATTGGCATCCGCAGAATGTGTTGCATGGATTCGAAGTGACTATTCTGGATGAAAGCGGACGTGTGGAGTCTCCTTATTTTATGGTGATTATCGTAAATGGTTCAATACGCAGGCTTTCGGCCTGAATCCCGACAGTACAGGGGTGGAGTGGAATGCCCACGGAGCGAAAGCGTATGCTTTGCCCGAGCGCTTGCATCCTACCGTATGGACAGGAGACAGGGCGGTGGAGGCGATAAAGGTTATTCTTCTGAACGGCCTTTGTTTTTGAAAGTGTCTTTTGCCCGTCCGCATAGTCCGTATGATCCTCCCCGGCGAATAGTGGATAAGTATGAGGGGCAGAAAAATACCCGCTCCGTTGTAGGTGACTGGTGTAAAAGATCTGGCAATAGATACTCATCCCCGAAAAAAATCCTGAAGCGGCTGTAGGAAACTATGGAGTGGAATATGCCCGGAATTCCCGTAAGTATTATTACGCTTCGGTTACTTTTTATTGATGAGCAGGTAGGGCGCATTGTGGATGAACTGAAAAAGAAGGAATGTATGACAATGCGCTGATATGCTCTTTGTTGCCGATCATGGCGATATGTTGGGAGATCATCATTTGTGGCGTAAAACGTATGCTTATGAAGGTTCGGCAGCTATTCCTTTATTATAAAGTTACCCGAAAACATGAAAAGTAGCCTGAAACCCGGTGAAAAAATAGAGGCTCCAGTGGAGTTACGCGACTTGCTTCCTACTTTTCTGGCATTGAACGGCTGCCGGATTCCGGAAGAAATAGACGGTCTGTCTTTACTTCCTTTATTGGAAAAGGGAAAGCTCCTGGCGTGAATATATTGATATAGAACATTCCACCGCTTATTGGGCGGATAATTATTGGTGTGCTTTGACGGATGGGAAAAATAAAGTATATCTGGTTTTTCCGTACAGGTGAGGAACAATTGTTCGATTTGTCAAAAGACCCATACGAATTGCATGATTTGTCAAAAGCCAAGGCTTCCGGAAAGACATTGGAAAGATGCGGGAAAGCGATGGCCGGACATTTGCAGGAAAGAGGGAAGAGTGGGTGAAAGACGGCAAGTTGGTCATCCGCAATAAAAAATCTTTTTATATAGTCCGAATTATCCAACAAATAAAAAATAAACCATGAAGAAATTAATTCTAACCTTTCATTTTTTAGTGTTGTTATTCGGCACTTTGCAGGCATCGGTTTCCATTATCCCGATGCCGCAAAGTGCATCGAAAAAAGAGGCAATTTTACGGTAAATGACAAAACTGTAATTACGTTGTCAGTAGATAACGAGGAGATGCGCAATGCCGTATCTTTCTGGAATGATTTGTTTGATACGGCTGCCGGGTTCTCATTGGAGGTCTCTTCCACTCCCCGTTCTTCCAATGTGATTTGTTGCCAAACGGCTTAACACAGCTCGTCCCAATGAGGAATCATACAAGCTGACAGTCTCTTCATCTTCTATCCATATAGATGCCAAAACCCCTAAAGGCATTTTCTATGCTTTTTCAAACTTTATTAATTATTACCTTCTGCCATTGAAAGTGACAAGCAGGTGGTGGAAAAAATAAAATGGAACATCCCTTGTGTGGTGATAGAAGATTCGCCTGCATTCTCTTATCGCGGAGTGATGCTTGATGTTTCCGCCACTTCATTCCTAAGTAAGATGTAAAGCGTCACATCGACTTGCTTGCTTTCATAAATTGAACATCCTTCATTGGCATCTGACTGATGACCAGGGATGGAGGATAGAAATCAAGAAATATCCCAAACTGACTACCGTCGGAGGTTACCGTAAGAAAACGATTGTGGGATATATGTGGGACAATCCTACTGAATGGGATACCAAACGCTATGGTGGATTTTATACACAGGAAGATATCAAAGAAGTGGTGGCGTATGCCAAGAAGCGTTTTGTGGAAATTATTCCTGAGATAGAAATGCCGGGACATAGCGTGGCGGCACTGACTGCTTATCCTGAATATTCTTGTACCGGAGGACCTTTTGAGGTGGAAGGCCGTTGGGGTGTTTTCAATGACATTTATTGTACTAAGGAATCTACTTTTACCTTTATGCAGGATATTCTGGATGAGGTGGTGGAACTTTTCCCCTCCAGCTATATCCATTTAGGTGGGGATAGGCCCCTCGTATCCGTTGGAAAAATTGTGTACACTGTCAGGAACGGATGAAGCAGGAACATTTGACAAAAGAGGCTGAATTACAGACTTATTTCATCAATCGAATTGAGAACTATCTGAATACCAAAGGAAAGAAAATTATCGGTTGGGATGAAATCTTGGAAGGAGGTATTCTGCAACGTGCTAC
>VOFB01002689.1_pt1 | contig 13202 bp, 26 predicted proteins | sample 5384141 | NCBI WGS metagenome assembly VOFB01 (sample SAMN12384721, study PRJNA508395) | human gut metagenome | isolation source: healthy gut A | host: Homo sapiens | reverse complement strand
TTGTACCCTATGCTGCTTCTTTCAGGGAGCTGTATGCCGTACTTCTGGACAGCATCCGGTAAAACTGGCTGGTGTACTGGCTCCCCCCTGTCGCTGTGGATAATGGCTCCACGGATACCGGGGTACGCATTAGCAGTATTTTCCAGTGTCTGCACACATAGCGGCGCCTTCATGTTGGTATCCATCGCCAGGCCGATCACGCTGGAATCAAAACAGTCAAAAACAGCAGAAACATACAGTTTTCCATCACTGGCTTTAATCTCTGTGATATCTGTGACACATTTGCTTAGCGGCTCCTCCGCATGGAAATCACGCTTTAAGAGCTCGTCTGATTTTCTGGCTTCCCTGTCCGCCTTTGTGATTCCGTTTGGCTTTGCGTCTGGGATGATGGCTGATCCCGATCTCTTCCATAACACGGTAAACAGTGCGTTCACTGGGAATATCCACATTTTTCGGCTGTTTCATCGTCAATGCCTGATACATGCGGGTACGGCCATACGTATCATTGCATTCATCTTCCGTGAGAATCTCCTTCATGGCATCCGCCAGTGGCTGATATTTCCACGGGCGGTCTTTGTTTGCAAGATACTGGTAAAATCCCTGTCTGCTGACATGAAGGATCCTGCAGAAAAAGCGATATCCCCTTTTAATTCGCCGCCTTTCGTTTGTAATGCAATAAACTTCATTCTTTCGTTTTTGCTGACTTCAGACGGCTCGCGGCGAAAAAAAGCACTGGCTTCCTCCAGAAAGTCGTTTTTCTTTCTTCAAACGGCGGTTTTCTTTCTCCAGTTCCTTTACCTGCTGGCGGAGCTTTTAGGAGTTCCTCGTTAAGCGTTTTGTCAAGATTAGTTGACACATTTTCCTCAAGGATTTTGTACCCTATGCTGCTTCTTTCAGGGAATCATAGTATTGCTGTCGTTTGACCATAGGGGAAGCCCGCCATTGGCAGAGCAGATCCTCCGGTTATTCCAGTAGCTGATGAAATATCTCCAGATGATCGTCCTGAGTTCATCCGTGGTCATTTTTTCCGTATCATAACGGTCATACAGCAGTTCGGATTTCATCCTTGCCCACATACTTTCGCAGCGGGCATTATCGTGGCATCTGCCGCCTGCGCTGTTCATACTTTGCTGTATGCCGTACTTCTGGACAGCATCCCGGTAAAGCTGGCTGGTGTACTGGCTCCCCTGTCGCTGTGGATAATGGCTCCACGGATACCGGGGTACGCATTAGCAGTATTTTCCAGTGTCTGCACACATAGCGGCGCCTTCATGTTGGTATCCATCGCCAGGCCGATCACACTGGAATCAAAACAGTCAAAAACAGCAGAAACATACAGTTTTCCATCACTGGCTTTAATCTCTGTGATATCTGTGACACATTTGCTTAGCGGCTCCTCCGCATGGAAATCACGCTTTAAGAGATCGTCTGATTTTCTGGCTTCCCTGTCCGCCTTTGTGATTCCGTTTGGCTTGCGTCTGGGATGATGGCTGATTCCGATCTCTTCCATAATGCGGTAAACGGTGCGTTCGCTGGGAATATCCACATTTTCCGGCTGCTTCAATGTCAATGCCTGATACATGCGGATACGGCCATAAGTATCATTGCATTCATCTTCCGTGAGAATCTCCTTCATGGCATCCGCCAGTGGCTGATATTTCCACGGGCGGTCTTTGTTTGCAAGATACTGGTAAAATCCCTGTCTGCTGACATGAAGGATCCTGCAGAAAAAGCGATATCCCCTTTTAATTCGCCGCCTTTCGTTTGTAATGCAATAAACTTCATTCTTTCGTTTTTGCTGACTTCAGACGGCTCGCGGCGAAAAAAGCACTGGCTTCCTCCAGAAAGTCGTTTTCTTTCTTCAAACGGCGGTTTTCTTTCTCCAGTTCCTTTACCTGCTGGCGGAGCTTTAGGAGTTCCTCGTTAAGCGTCATAGCGCTTTGTGGGGTCTGTGAGCCAGCTCCAAGGTCAAGATTGTCAAGACGGTTAGCCCGTACCCAGCCATACATGGTGTTCTTTGGGATTCCCAGTTCTTTAGCGGCCTTAGCTTGTCCGATTTCTTTGGCGAGCTTCACTGCTTGTACTTTGTATTCGTGGTCATATTGTCTGTTTTCTGCCATTTTGTTCACTCCTTATTCTCTAGATTATATCTCAAATCCTTGAGAATGGGGTGTCAACTTTTTTATACCACATCATGAACCTTGTCACATCGCAATTTGATAAAAACGATAAATCCATCCAGTCCTTAAGTGCAAGAAACGGTGTGCTGACGAAGGAGATAGAAGCACAGAAAAATAAGGTGCAGACGTTACAGGCGGCACTTGAAAACGCTTCATCTTCTTTTGGGGAAGCGGACAGCCGAACCAGAAGCTGGCAGATACAGCTGAACAATGCACAGGCTGATTTGAATAAAATGGAGTCTGAATTGAAAGCCAATGAGGATGCCATTGACAGACTGGGACAAGAGATGGAGGAAGCAGAAGAACAGACGGATGATTTTGCAGAATCACTCTCAGACAGCGGAGATATGGCAGAGGATTCATCCGGTAAGTTCGAAAAAGGTCGGTTCTGTTGTCGCAGGAGTCGGTACGGCTATCGCAGCAGCGGCAGCTGCCATTGGTGCTGCCGTTGTGGCAGCAGGCGTGGAACTGGTAAAACTGGGTGATGAATATAATAAGGCTGTCAATCAGATATCCGCATCCACGGGAGCAACAGGCACGGAATTGGAAGAACTTGGTGCAATCGCACAGAAGGTCTATACCAATAATTTCGGTGACAGCCTTGAGGATGTAGCAGAGGGATTATCCGTTGTGCAGAAAACAACCGGACTTGTGGGGATGAGTTACAGAAAGCCACAGAGTCCGGTTTTGCTTTGCGTGATACCTTCGGATATGATCTGCAGGAATCGGCTCGTGCTGCCAATGCACTGATGAAGAACTTTGGTGTGACAGCAGAGGAAGCATATAACATCATTGCAGTCGGCGCACAGAATGGTGCAGACCAGAACGGGGATTTGCTCGATACCTTAAATGAATATTCCGCACAGTATTCCACATTGGGATTGTCAGCGGATCAGTTCGTTACCGGACTTATTAATGGTGCGGAAGCGGGTGTGTTTTCCATCGATAAAGTCGGTGATGCGGTCAAGGAATTTAACTTAAGGGCAAAGGACGGAAGCAATACAACTATAGAAGCATTTCAGGCACTTGGGATGAATGCAGATGAAATGACGAAACGGTTTGCTGCCGGAGGAGAGAGTGCCGAGGAGGCCTTCTTCGAAGTTGTGAATACCTTAAATAATATGGATGACCCGATAGCAAAGAACACGGCTGCGGTTAAACTGTTCGGTACACAGTTTGAAGATTTACAGGCAAATGTACTTCCTGTGCTTGCCGGAATGAAAGATGGGCGGCTGCAAGTTATGATGCCCTGTCACAAATCAATGAAATAAAATATGCGGATTTGGATTCTGCATTGGAGGGAACGAAACGCTCCATCGAGGGTGTGTTCCTTCCAACAGTAAGCCAGATGTCCGCAGGAATAACAGATGTATTTTCCACACTGGGAAATGCAATCAATGAAGCAAACGGAGATTTCAGTCAGATAAGTGTGGCAATCGGAACAGCCATAGGAGACGTGGCAGCTATTATCACAGAGCAGATGCCGATGTTCCTTGAGTTGGGACTTAATATCGTGACCTCTATCGGAGGTGCGATTCTGGAAAATCTGCCGAATTTGATTGAATCTGCGACAAATATTGTGCTGACTATTCTGAATTCACTGATAGCCGCCCTTCCTCAGATAACCGAGGGCGCTTTGCAGTTGGTGCTTACACTGGTCAACGGAATTTTGCGAATTTGCCACAGTTGGTCGATGCTGCGATTCAGATGATTGTCACACTGGCAACCGGAATAGGAGAGGCACTGCCACAGCTGATTCCTACTATAGTTGATGCGGTGGTTTTAATATGCACCACTTTGCTGAACAATATGGATAAAATTCTGGATGCCGCTTTTTCCATCATTACCGGATTAGCCCAGGGACTTCTGAATGCACTGCCGAAATTGGTGGCTGCTTTGCCTCAGGTTATTTCGTCCATCATCAATTTTATAACCACAAATCTGCCAAAGATTATTGAGATGGGTGTTAAATTGGTGGTTCAGTTGGCGGTTGGATTGGTTAAGGCGATACCACAGCTGGTGGCAAGTTTACCTCAAATCGTGACAGCCATTATTTCCGGTATTGGAAAAGCTGCGACCTCTATTGTGAGTGTCGGAAAGAATATCGTGACCGGACTTTGGAGTGGTGTTTCTTCCATGATTTCGTGGGTAAAGAACAAGATTTCCAGTTTTGTTGGGGATATCGTTGGCGGTATCAAGAGCCTACTCGGTATCCACTCACCATCTCGTGTGTTTGCTGAATTGGTGACAACATGGCCAAAGGTCTTGGTGAGGGCTTCACGGATGAAATGGATAAGGTGTCAAAGGATATTAACAATGCCATTCCTACAGACTTTGATGTAGATGCGAGGGTAGGGAGCAAATACACAGACTTCCGGTTCGGGAAGTGGGGGAACGGTGATTACTTATACCGGCCCGCTTGTGAGTGTAGCACAGATGGTAGTACGAAGTGAGGATGATATTCGAAAGGTATCACAGGGACTGTATAACCTGATGCAGTCAGGAACGAGGGCACAGGGAATTATACCAATCACCTAAGAAGGAGGAGAAGCATGGGATTTTCATTTCAGGGGATTCATTCAAAGGAAAAAAAAGCTGAAAGCAAGAATTACGGGATATCCCATGCTTCCGGCTTTCAGAAATAATACGGAAAGCATACCGGGAAGGTCAGGGATACTGGATTTTGGAATGGAGTATTCCGAGCGTATCATTCCGGTGGAATGTTCCGTGTTCCCGGAGCAGGACTTTTCTGCTCTGGTACATAGAATAGATGAAATTAATGAGTGGCTGAATCCGTATAGAGGGGTTCAGCCATTGATTTTTGATGAATATCCGGACAGATATTTTATGGCGAGACTGAATACGGAAATCAGCATGGAAAGAGTATCACGGACAGCAGGTACGTTTTCTTTGGAGTTTATCTGTCCTGATCCATTCGGTTATGCCGTAGAGGATGAGGTGTTTTCTATCGCAGCAGAGGGCAAGACCACTGTAAACAGACAGAAGGGCAATCTTATATCTGAACCGATTTTTGAATTAAAAGCGGTTATGGACAGCACTTCTTCTTATGTGGATATCGAAGTAAATGGGGAGTTGGTTCGTGTAAAAGGAAAACTTGCGGAAGGAGAAACCTTTGTACTTGATACGGCAAAGCTGACAGCTAAAGTGATAGATTCTGATACTGGGAAAACCTTAAGGAATGGCCTTTCACAGCTTGATGAGTTGGTGTTCCCGGAACTGAATCCGGGCGGTAATGAGGTACTGGTTTCTGCAAGTGGTGCAACCTTTTACGGAACTTACGATACAGGGAAGGAGCAGGTGGGTGTAATGGGATTAAAACTGCTTGTAAATGCAACCGAGGATTTCACGGGGGAATTTCGGAAAACGACCAATACGCAGGCACAGTGGAAAATGAATGATTCACCGAGCAGTGATGATGCAACTCTGCACGATTCATCCGGTTATGCGAGGAATTTTACTATCAATGGCTGGTCGGGAACGACAGCATCTACCCGTACGGAAAACTTGGAAAATATTTTCGATTCAATACAGTAAACCCGGCAACGGAAAAAACACATCTTAGGGCAACGAATACGGGCGATTTTTTTTACAGCATTAGGAAAGAGGTTAGTGGCAGGAGGGTGGATATACCCAACTACTTATTCGGTAGGGACAACATTTGTACCTATTTTCAGTACCAGAAGCGGTCCGGGAAATCCTCTGTTTTATCTTTCCCTTCGTTCAGTAAGATTGCGAAATATGCTTTATGATGCTTCTGGTACGCTGATTTATGACGTTATCGAGCCAGACCCGATGGGGGTGGTGCTGCAAAACAATGGTGCGTATTTTATTGGAACGGTTATTGATTTGGAGGAAAAAGACCGTACAGAGCCTTGTCTGTGACAGAAGTACAGGAGATGTGTTTAAGACAGAAATGCGTTCTTTTACCGGGGAACTGAACCCTTCCTGTACTGCAGATATCGTCATGGGAATGTATGCAGATAGTTACTACTTTGCCGGAGGATTTGATGATTGGTTTTACGAAACGGATTCTGATCTGACGATTGATGATTTGGAAGCGCACTTTTTCTTTCCGGCTTATTGGCAAATGGTGCAGATGTGGACTCGTCTGTGGATGCCATATCAAATCCGGGCAGTGTGACCTTAAAGCAGACGGACGGTGTATATGCAGAAAGCGGTGTCCTTTATACAAGGATTTTAGACCTTGGGGAAGGTGGTCTTGCCGGAGAGGGAAAGATACAGCTTGTCGGTACGGTGGATGCAGGGATTACATCCATTTCGGAAGTCAAAACAAGAACATCGGACTCTCTGGAAGATGCATCTTTTTCAGATTGGGAAGCGGTTGGAACGGATGGAGTGATACAATCTCCAAATTTAAGATACATTCAGATACAGATGACGCTTTCTACAACAGATACGTCTATGACACCGGAACTGAGTGCAATTCAGATATACGAGACACCAAAGGCCCCCTATTCTAAATTGGGATATGCAAGGCCGGTGGTGTTAAGTGATGGAGGTATCAGGGAAGAAGTATTGGAACATGCCTATGATATTCTTGTGACGAGCGAACTGAATGGTTCTGACTATTTGGAGTTTCCATTCCATTCAAAGATGGGAAGCGATCATATCTTGATAATGAAAAGAAACTGCAGATTACTAAGGACATTTACCGTATCGAACTGTCACGGATGATAAAGGCGAAGACGGAAACACAGTAACGAGCATTTATGCGGAAGCTGCGTTTATGACCTTGCGTATTCTGAAAAAAAAGTGAACAGACCTATGAAGCGGAAACAGCAGAAAAAGCCGATGGCTTATGCACTGCAGGGAACAGGATGGAGTGTTGGGAAAAATAACGGTATCAACGAAACGTTCCTGGCAGTCCACGGATAAAAATGCCCTTTCCATGCTCCGTACCATTCAGTCCATTTATGGCGGTGATTTGGAGTTTGACAATGTAAATAAACAGGTCAGCCTGCTGACACAGTCAGGCAGCAACAGCGGCGCTGTGTTTGCTTACCGCAAAACATGAAATCCATACAGAGGTTGTAGACACCCGAAGCCTTGTAACAAGGCTTTATGCCTATGGTGCGGATGGTATGACCTTTGCAAGTATCAATAACGGAAAGGAATATGTGGAGAATACCGAATATTCATCCGAAATCAGAGTATCTACTCTGGATTGTTCTTCTTTTACGAATCCCTATCAGATGCTTGAATATACCGAAATGAGACTGGCAGATTATTCAAAACCGAGCATTTCTTATGTCATACAGGTAATGGATCTGTCGGTGTTAACAGGATGGGAGCATGAGAGTTTTGGTATTGGTGATGTGGTAACTGTGGATGACAAAGACTTGGGGAATCCGAATCAGCACGAGAATTATTCGTATGGATTATAACGTGCAAGAGCCGTGGAAGACAGTCATTGAGCTTTCCACCAAGTTAAAAGAACTGGGTGATTCTTCTGCTTCATGGGAGAAGGCAGCAGATACCTCTCCTCATCAGTTTTGCTGGACAGACAGGAGATGAAGGATTTGGTGGTAAACAACCATCTGCTGAATTCCAGAGCAGATGATGGATTCAGCTATTGGCAGAATTCAGGTTTTGAGGTGGATGGAGAAAACGGTGCTTCCGGTAATGCAAGTTTTAATGTGGGGAGCGTTGAATACCACGAAAACACTGTCACAGGAAGTATATCCGGCTACCAGAAGCAGCTACACAGTATCGGCAAGCATAGCAACTGAAAATCTGAAAAAGGGGCGAATGGAAGGGTTGGCATTGAACTTATCATTGAATATGAGGATGGTTCGGAAGAAACAAGATTTGTAGAGTTGTATTAGGAGGAATGCACCATGTATTTTACGAGGTCGGCAGGAGCGGTTAGTGTTACCGGAATAGAAAAAGTGAAAAAACTGACGGTAAGAGGGTGTGGTGCAGGACTGTACAGGAACCGTGCGTTTTACGGATATTATGTTGCAGGGTGGTTCGGTGGCAACCCGCATGGGTTTCCCATGTGTCAGAGCAGAGGTACACCTTTGATGCACAGGAGGTGTAAGGATGGAGTTTATTCGATTTGCCGGGACAATCAATACGCATGAAGAAAAGAAGGTGGCAAAGGCTACCGTAAATGTAATCTTAGAGATTGTACCGGAACCTTTTTATATAACAGATATCATGTTTCAGGAAGGTAAATGGCTGACCGGGTATGTGGTAAATAATCTGGAACTTTTGCAGAAAAAACCGTGTGGATGGGGAGATAACACCTGTCCGCTTTTTTTAATGGGATTGTCCGTTCCGGTGTTACAGCGGTGATCACCAATGATGGGGAAGTATCGGCTGGACTGAATTATCACATCATTCAAAAGATACGATGGCGGCAGGAGATATGAGCGTGGCTCATAATTATGGAAGTCATAAGCTGACTCTGCAGAGTGCCTTTTCGGAAGATGATGTTATAGAAATTAATTCTGATACCAGATTGGCAACAAGGAATGGAAGCCGGATTAAGGCTGATGGATTTTATTCTTATTCGGCAGCAGGGGATAGTAAGCACCAGATTAAAGTAAAGGACAGGAAAGTCAGCACTTGTACGCATGTCTTTTCAGGAGATGGCATACGGGATTGGAGGAAAACGGATGTGAGAAGGGCAAGTAACCGAAATGTTATGGCATGGACATTCATGGGAAATACGAGAATGCATCAGGTATTAGAGGAAAAAGGAAATAAGCTGTCTCACGTTGGAATTTTTACCTTTGAAGTCTCAGCGGATGGAACAATCAGCGAGACGGGAACTTCGGTCAGTACCATTCTTCCTTATGTAAAAAAGTGGCCACACATTAAATGGCTTCTAACCATTATGAATCATGGCACAGCTTCTATTTTTACAGCACTCAGAGAGAATACGAATGGCGCACAGGACACGTTTATTTCGGAAATTGTGCGGATTATTGATAAATATTCTTGGTGTTCAGGGATAGATATTGATTTGGAACGTGGAGGAGAGTTGGCGAATAGGGAGAAGGCCAATGCCTTATTTTCAAGGATTTATTCTACTGTAAAAACAAAGGGAGCAAGCCTCCATGTAAATATCTGCCTTCCGGGTATGACCAGTGTTGGCGGTTCGGTTGGCGGCGAGAATGGTGCGTGTATGCCGATTTGGATGCATACTGTGACACTGCCGCAATCATGAGTTATGGTATGAGTTGGGCGGGTTCAGCACCGGGGCCGGTATCTCCGAGAAGCTGGCTTGAAGGCATCTACAGTTATGCTGCCAATGCAATGAACCCGGACAAAATCATGATGGGGCTTCCTGGATATGGATGGAGATGGCAGATATACGATGCTACGGAGAATCTTGGCACGACTTATAGGGGAACAAGCCTTACCTATTATGCTGCGAAATATTGGATGGAGGGCTTATATAATCATACAGGGGATGCCCCACCGCAACCATTTATACCGTTCTTTTCTTATTGGGATTGGACGGATATGGTCCCTTGGGGACTGCTTCAGGTGTATGACTTCATGGAAGGATGGGATACGAGCAGGGAAATAGCAGAGCCGACAAAGCACAGAAACCTATAGTGGCAGAAAATATCTTACAACCTATCTGAAGCAACAGAAGGTTTCTTTCGGAACAATAAGTGTTGATAGGAACGGTGTGCCGGATTCTTATTCAGGCAATGCAGTCATTGGAGAAGGATATGCGTCTGTTTTGGATGAAGAAGCGGTGCTGAAATACATTTGAAGTACCAACAGCCGGAACATATGATGTGGCAGTTGAGATAGTCTATCCAAGATGGGATAAGAATAGCATCGGAATCAGTCTTGATGGGGACAGTCAGATGCTGTCGGAATCAAGGATGTATTTCTTATATTGGAGAAAGAAATTCTGGAGGATATTAAAAAGTGGAGTCAGCTTGTCAGCAGGAAAGCACACCATTACTGTGTCCGGTGGAGTGCCTGGGGTAGTTTTTTATGGCTTTCGGGTATGTTCGGTTTTTCACAGAAAGCGACTGCCAGGGGAAGTGTACTATGGATTGAAGCCGAGAAAATTCATGGATGTGAATGGAGAAATGGTACAGCCCGACAGGGCATTTAAGGTTACTGCAGAGGTGCTTCGTAGAAAGCCCGAAAGTGCGCTTGTATGGTATGAGGATTTCTGTGATTATTCAGAAATCCCTACCAACTATTTTACAGTGTGATGGTTCATGGAAGATTTGGAAGGATGAAAGTTCTGACCGTGTCCGTAAGATATTCGCAGCTGGAAGGCAGTGGAAAACTAGCACTGGATTACACCGGAGTTTTCTGAAATCCATGTGAGGGCGAGATTTGCCTTTAAATCATCGGGGGTGGTAAGGCAGGAGTGTTTCTTGGAAGCATTTTCTGCTGTATAAATTACGATACCCAGTGTGTGGAATTGTATCAGGGAAAAACGAAATTGGGGGGAGTTATTCATCTTCTTTCAGTAAGACCTCAAATGCAGATTTACGGAGTAATCCAACCTATATACCGTGGAAATGAGAATCCGTGGAAATAAGGTAAGGGTATATTCCGGTGCTGCCTACACACTAAGGTTTAAAGCAACTATTACTGCAGAAAAACCGGATATGTGGGATTTATGGCGGAGAAGGGAGTGGTGTGTGACGTCTTGCGACTGGGTGATGCATGGTATTATGAACCTTATGAGTGTTTGATATTACCTTCCCGGATGAAAAGCAGACTACTTTTGGAAGATGTACCCGGACTGGAATTTCAGGGGATAATGAATTTGAATTGTTCCGTGTCAATTCTGATGTGGAGGAAATCAGCACAAGAAGCCAGGACATTTCTATGGATTACGACTTTTCCATTCCCATGAAATGTCACTGGAATGTGGCAACGATTATGAAATGAAGGTAGTACCACATGATTTGAATGTCTGGCTTTCGAGGATGTATCTCGGAGATGCGGATGGTTTTTCTATTATGTATTACTCCGATGTGGACAGCATTGTCTATTGGGCAAATGAAGCAGCATACACCTATGGCGTGTCAGGGATTGCAATATGGAGTCTCGGTCAGGAAGATATGAGGCTATGGGACAGTATGCCAGCTCAGATATAGTTGTGGAATCAAACAGCCTTTTGCGGGCTGTTTTTTCATACCAACAAACAAAGAAAGGCAGGTAACAGTTATGAGACAGGCAGTAACAACAGTGCAGTATGTATTTGCAGGAATAGGAGGCTTTATGGGTTGGTTTCTTGGAGGACTGGATGGTTTTCTGTATGCACTCCTTATGTTCGTGGGTCATCGATTATGCCACCGGGCTTATGGCAGCATTCGTACAGAAAAAGGTATCCAGCGAGGTTGGTTTTTAAAGGCATCTGCAAAAGGTGGCAATCTTCTGTCTGGTAGGTATCGGCCATGTGCTTGATACGCAGGTCATCCAGAACGGAAGTGTACTCCGCACCGCAGTCCCTTTTCTTTTACTTATCCAATGAGGGAATTTCCATTATTGAGAATGTTGCCCTTATCGGACTTCCGGTTCCAAAGAAGCTGAAAGAGGTATTGGAGCAGCTGCACGAAGAAGCGGATGAGAAAAAGGAGGATGAGTAATATGGCAATAAAGGTATGTCTGGACGCAGGGCATTACGGTAAATACAACCGCAGCCCTGCGGTTTCGTCTTATTATGAATCGGACATGACTTGAAACTCCATAATTACCTTAAGAAGGAGTTGGAGGCATTTGGTATCGGTGTGGTAACCACAAGGACAAATCAGAATACGGACAGAGCATTGTATGAAAGAGGTGCGGCTTCCAAAGGCTGTAACCTCTTTATTTCTGTCCATTCCAACGCTGTAGGGAACGGTGTAAACGAGAGTGTGGACTATCCGGTTGCATATGTCCTTTTAAATGGAAGCAGCACGGATATTGGCCTGAAAGCTGGCAAAGGTTGTGGAATCAGTGATGGGAACTGCCCAGAGTGGAAGAATCGCAACACGTCAGGGGACAAACGGAGAATACTATGGTGTGCTTCGTGGTGCGAATGCAGTAGGGGACACCGGGTATTATTCTGGAGCATTCATTCCATACAAACACCAGAGCAACAAAATGGCTTTCCAGTGACAGTAATCTGCAGAAACTTGCCAAAGCGGAAGCAGAATGTATGGCTTCCTATTATGGAATAACGCAAAAGGAAGAAACTGCTCTTACAAAGATTATGGGTAACGCAGTGGCAACGGTGGAGCAGATGACAGCTTATATTAAAGCAAAAGAATCCAGATGTTGCACAGTCGGTTGTTGATATGATTCCGCTTTATCTTTTGGAAGGAAAGGCAGAGGGTGTCCGTGGTGATATTGCCTTTGCACAGTCCTGTCTGGAAACAGGTAATTTTGGATTCTCCGGTTCTGCAGTTACACTCGACCAGAATAATTTCTGCGGCATGGGAGTGACTTCAAATGGAATGAAAGGAAATCCCTTTGATACACCACAGCTTGGTATCAGGGCGCAGATTCAGCATTTGAAAGCCTATGCTTCCACAGTGGATTTGAAGAGTGAATGTGTTGATCCACGCTTTAAGTATGTCACAAGAGGCTGTGCGGAATATGTGGAGTGGCTTGGACAGAAAGAAAATCCAGACGGAAGGGGGTGGGCAGCAGGAGCCGGATATGGTGCAAAGATTATTACAATCTTAAATACAATGATTGGAATTAAGAACGAGACAGCAGAACCGGAGGAAGTCTGGTATCGTGTGCGTAAGACATGGACAGATGCCGCCACACAGAAGGGTGCATTTCACAGTTTGGAAAATGCCAAGAGGTGTGCGGATGAAAATGAGGATATTCCGTATTTGATGAATCAGGTAAAGTGATTTATTCCAATGATACATTCACACCGTATCTTGTGAGAGTATCCATCGAAGATTTGAACATCCGCAAGGGTCCGGGAACAGACTACGATAAAACAGGTAAGTACACCGGAAAAGGTGCTTTCACTATTGTGGAAGAAGCAGA
>VOFB01003857.1_pt1 | contig 13205 bp, 17 predicted proteins | sample 5384141 | NCBI WGS metagenome assembly VOFB01 (sample SAMN12384721, study PRJNA508395) | human gut metagenome | isolation source: healthy gut A | host: Homo sapiens | reverse complement strand
TCCGCATTGCGGAGGGATGTCCGACGGAAAGCGTGATGAATCTCGCTGGCGAGATCGCCGAGATCCTGAATTCCGACCAAAGATTTGGCGAAGTGACTCTTACACGGTCGTCAAGGGCGACACCTGGGGTCAGATTGTTGAAGCCACGGCATGTCGTCCGCCGAGGAGCTCGAAGCACTGAACCCTGGCTACGACATCAACCGCATATCGGCGATGCGCTGACGCTCTCAAACGCCGTGCCGTACCTGACTGTTAAGGTCACCGAGCGGCAGAACTATGTCGAGGACGTCAACTACGATGTAAGCTATGTGGACGATGCGTCCATGTATCAGGGCGATGAGCGTTAATGATCTCAAGGGCACTTTCGGTAAGGCCGATATCGTGGCCGACGTCACTTTATATCAACGGCGAGGAGCAGGAGCGCACGGTCATTTCTCCGTCACACTCTCCGATCCCGTGGTGGAAACGCGCGCACGCGGCACGAAGGTGCGTCCCACCTGGTATCCCACCGGCGCTTCCGCTGGCCGTGCTCGGGCCGCATCACCTCGTACTTTGGCTATCGCAACACCGGCATTCGCGGCGCGACGACGAACCACAAAGGGTATCGACATTGCCTGCGCGCGCGGTTACGCCGATCTACGCCGCCGACGGCGGACGCGTCATTTTCTCCGGTTATAAGGGCGCGATGGGCTATGTCGTGATTATCGACCACAACAACGGCTATGTGACCTATTACGAGCACAACGGTTCGCTGCTCGTTTCGGCGGGTCAGACCGTCTACAAGGGCCAGCAGATCGCCAAGGCGGGCCGCAGCGGCGTCGCCAGCGGCGTCCACTGCCACTTCGGCATTCAGCGCAACGGTTCGTATGTGAACCCGCTGAACTACCTTAGCTAAAAACAAAGGACAGATGGCACAAGCCATCTGTCCTTTATTTTAATAAGTTTGCGTTTCTTATCTTTTTTACTGCGCCGAGAGCGCGTGGCGGACTTCGCCGGTGAAGTAGAGCGAGCCCCCAGGAGCAGATGGCGTCATCTTTGCCCGCCATGGCGAGCGCGCGGCGAACGCCGTCGTCGGTGTCGGCGGCGGGAATGGCGGGTACGGGTACGCCCTGCGCGTTCAGCCAGCCGGCAAGCTCGTTTTCATCGAGTGCGCGCGCAGACGGCGGCGTGATGACGACAAAGGCCTTCGCAAGCGGCAGAGCGCGGCGCAGCATCTGCTGCCAGTCCTTGTCGCGCAGAACGCCCGTGAGGAAGATGAGCCTTGTCCCCATAGAGCGAGGAGAGGGACGCCATCAGCGCGTCCGCGCACTGGGGTTGTGCGCGCCGTCAACGATGAAGTCCGGCCCGCGGCGCAGAAGCTCGAGCCGTCCGGGCCACTGGGCGTGGAAAGGCCCTCATCAATGGCTCGTCCGTGAGCTTGTCCCATCCGCGCGCGCGCAGGGCAAAGCTTACGTCGACGACCGTGAGCGCGTTCAAAGCTGATATTCGCCGAGGAGACGCAGGTGGAACGGGCCGTGTCCGCGGTAGCGGAAAACCTGCCCGTCGAGCGAGGAGGAAATGCGCGTAAGCTCGCTCTGCGCGGTGATGGTGAGGGGGACGTCCTCGCGCGCGCAAGTCTCACGCGCGACGTTTTCGACGCCCTCCGTCTGGCCGAAGAGCACGGCGTGCGCGCCATGTTTGATGATGCCGCACTTCTCCGTTGCGATCTTCTCAAGCGTGTCGCCGAGAATGGCGGTGTGCTCAAGGCCGATGTTCGTCACAACGCAGACCTCGGGCGCGGGAATGACGTTCGTGGAGTCCATGCGCCCGCCGAGACCGACCTCGAGAGCGACGATGTCGCACTGCTCCTGCACGAAGTAGAGGAAGGCGATGGCGGTCATGATCTCAAAGCCCGTGGGCATTTCGCTCATCCGTTCCGCCGCTGCGCGCACGGTGTTCGTGAGCGCGATGAGGGAAGCGTCGTCGATCTCGCGGCCGCACACGCGCATGCGCTCGTGAAAGCGCAGCAGGTGCGGCGAGGTATAGAGTCCCGTGCGGTACCCCGCGCTTTGCAGCACGGAGGCGAGCATCGCAGCGGTCGAACCCTTGCCGTTCGTGCCGGCAATGTGGACGAATTTGAGCTTTTCCTGCGGGTTGCCGAGCAGGCCCAGCAGCTCATACGAGCGGGACAGGCCCGGCTCGCTCTGCTCCCAGTTGTCGAATTGCAGATATTTGAGGGTCTCGTCGATGGTTTGCAGTTCTTTCACATTGTTCACCTGTATTTCTTTAAAATGCGGCGGAAGCGTCAGCCTCCGCCGATGGAATATCGTGTTACCGGTCGATCTTGCGCAGCGCTGCGGTGAATTCTCCGGGCAGCGGGCAGGAGAGCGAAACAAGCTCTTTTGTCCGCGGGTGAATGAATTGAAGCCCCACCGCGTGCAGGCACTGCCCCGTAAGGCCGGGGACGGGCTTTTTTGCGCCGTACACCGTGTCGCCCAAGATCGGGTGGCCGAGGTAGGCCATGTGCACGCGGATCTGGTGCGTGCGCCCGGTCTCGAGCCGGCACTGTACGTGCGTATAGCCGGGGTAGCGCGCGAGCACCGTCCAGTGCGTCACCGCGCGCCGCCCACCGGGCACCACCGCCATGCGCTTGCGGTCACGGCTGTCGCGCGCGATGGGCGCGTCCACCGTGCCGCTGTCCTCGCGCAGGTTTCCCACCACGATGCACTCGTAGGTGCGCGCGAGCGTGTGGTCTGCAAGCTGGGCGGAGAGGAACTGGTGGGCATAGTCATTTTTTGCCGCGATGATGAGCCCGCTCGTGTCGCGGTCGATGCGGTGCACGATGCCGGGACGCAGCGCGCCGCCGACGCCGGAAAGGCTTGCGCCGCAGTGAAATAAAAGCGCGTTGACGAGCGTCCCGTCCGGATGCCCCCGGTGCGGGGTGGACAACAAGCCCGCTCGGCTTGTTGACAACGATCACATCGTCGTCCTCATAGACAACGTCGAGCGGAATATCCTGCGGCACAGCGTCGATGGGCGCGGGCTCCTCGGGCGTGAACTCGATGGTTTCATTCCCTGTGAGCTTGAGGCTCTTGCTCGGCACTTTGCCGCTGACGAGCACACGCCCTTCTTCGATGGCTTTCGCCGCCGTCGAGCGCGTCAGATCCTCCATGGCGCGGGCGAGAAAGGCGTCAAGCCGCGCGCCGCGGTCTTCTTCACTTGTTTGCAGCAGGATCGGTTCCATCGGTCTTGTTCTCCCGGTGCTTCTCGTCGTATTTTCCGTAAAAGGCGAGGTAGTAAATGAGCGCGCAGATCGTGCCGCACACGACGAACACATCTGCCACGTTGAAAACGGGAAAGTCCATGAACATCGTGTCGAGCATATCGACAACGTAGCCAAGGCGCACGCGGTCGATGAGGTTGCCGATGCCGCCGCCCAAGATGCACGCGAGCGACCACTGGCCGAGCGGATGGCGCACGACCTTCACAAGCAGCCACGCGAGCACACCCATGCCCACCGCCGTCAGAATGATGAGCAGCCACCGCGCACCGGAAAAGCTCGACCACGCCGCGCCGTAGTTGTGCACGCGCGTGAGCCGCAGCAGCGGCGGCAGCAGCGGCTGCGACTGGCCGAGCGTCATCGTATTCACAACGAGCCATTTGACGGCCTGATCCGCCGCCACGCACAAAACCGCCGCGAGGGCAAGGCAGGCCGCCTTGCCCTTTGCACGCCGGTAAAAGCAGAAATATAAAATTGCCATCAGCGCGAGCGCGCCGAAAAAGCTCCACAGGATCGGCGGCGCGATGCTGCCGCTGACCATGATGACCGTCTCGCCGTCCGCGCCGCCGATCACGCCGATGTTGTTCATGTGTTCCCCTCTTCCTCCGCGGCGTTGTTTTCCGCAGGCGCTTCTTCCGCTTTTGCGACCTCCACGATCACAAGCTCCTTTGCCGCAGCGAGCACAGCCTTTTCCTCTTCGTCAAGCGGCAGCGCCTCGCTCAGCTCGTGCGGTCTCCGGCACGACGAGGTAGCTCACGATATCCTCCGCCTCGGCGTACACAGCCATGCCGTGCTCTCGCAGGAAATCCGCCGCCTCGGGCAGATCAAGCGTGATGACGGCGTAATCGTCTTCCGCGTCGGCGGAACGGTCAGCGGTGCTGTCCTCCGGCACGCCTTCGTAGAGGAAGTCCTCGTCAGCGAGCGCGCTGTCCTTCTGCACGGCGGCGCAGGTATAGGAATAGCCGTCGTTCGCCGCGCCGCCGGCGGCATCGCCCATGGCGCTGCTGTTGTCGGCGGCTTCGTTCGCCGCGCTGTCGCTTTTTGCTGGTCATCGCGGGCAGGATCTTCAGTGCGGCGGCCGAGATCACCACGAGCGCAAAGCAGGCGGCGAGCACGCGCGGCCACGCGCGGCGGCTGCGCTTTTTTGCGCGCTCCTCTGCATGCACCCGGTCGAGCACACGCTCTGCAAAGCCATCCGGCGCGTCAAGCTCCGGCAGCTCTTCAAACATCGTGTGCAGGATCATCAGCTCCGAGAGAGCATCCCGGCAGTTTGGGCAGTGCTCCACGTGGGCGAGCAGCTCGCCCCGTTCCTGTTCGTCCAATTCTCCGTCCACGAAGGCAGAGAGCGCGGCGGCATACGCTTCGCAACATTTCATTTGGCGCTCATCTCCTTTTTGATTACATTCTGTAACTTTTGACGAAGCAATTTCAAAAAAAGTTCCCGCTTCCGGATAAAAATTGCGCAGCAGCACGCGGCCCCGGCTGATGCGGGACTTGACCGTGCCCAGCTCAAGCGACGCGCTCTCAGCGATCTCCGTGTAGCTCAGCCCCTCGATCTCACGCAGAATGAGCACCTTTCGGTATTCCTCCGGCAGCGCCGAGAGCCCTTCCTGCAAGAGCTTTTGCGCCTCGCGGTGCTCCACGGCATCCTGCGGACGGGGCGCAGGATCGACCGCGTCGAGAAAAAAAGCTCCTCATCATCGAGCGACAGGCTGCTGCCCTGCTTCTTGCGCCGACGCAGCAGATCGATGCAGGCATTGGAGGCTAAACGGTAGATCCACGTGGAGAGCGAGGATTCCTGCCGGAACCGGTCGATCCCGCGCCAGAGCGCGAGGAAGGTGTCCTGCGCAGCCTCCTCGGCGTCCTCGCTGTTGCCGCACATGCGGAAGCACAGCGTATATACTTTTTCTCATATTGGCGCAGCAGTTCTTCGAAGGCGGTTTCATCCCGTTTTTGAAGGCGCGCAATGAGTTCCCGTTCGTTCATGGCTTTTATCCTCAGCGCAGATCGCGCTTGATCGACACACTGAGCGCGTGCAGCTCATCGAGCGTTGAGAGCTGTACGATCTTCTCCTTGTAATAGTTGGCGTGGCTGATGCCCTTGAGGTACCAGCACAGGTGGTGGCGCGCCTCGAGCATGGCGCCGCGCTCAGTGCCGTACTTGGCGGAAAGCTCGACCTGACGCACGGCGGTATCCCAGCGCTCGGCAAAGGACGGAAGGGGCGGAACGTCGCGCCCGTCGAGCGCGGCGGCGGACTGCGCAAAGAGCCAGGGATTGCCGAAGCTCCCGCGGCCGATCATCGCCATGTCCGCACCCGTGAATTTGAGAATGCGCACGGCGGCCTCGGGGAAAATACGTCGCCGTTGGCGATGACGGGGATACTCACCGCCTGCTTCACATCACGAATGGTGTTCCAGTCGGCCTCGCCGCCGTACATCTGCATGCGCGTGCGTCCATGCACTGCAACGGCGCTGACGCCGACCTGCTCGAGCATTTTGGCAAGCTCCACGGCGTTGATACTGCCCTTGTCCCAGCCGCGGCGCATTTTCGCCGTGACGGGCACCTTGACGGCGCGCACGACCGCCTCGGCGATGCGCGCGGCCTTTTCTACGTCGCGCATCAGGGCGCTGCCGTCACCATTTTTCACGACCTTGCCCACCGGGCAGCCCATGTTGATGTCCAGAATGTCCGCGCCGGAGATCTCGATCGCCATCTGTGCGGCCTCGGCCATGCAGGTTTCGTCGCTGCCGAAGATCTGCGCGGCAAACGGCTTTTCACCCGGAAACGGGCGCAGGAGCTGCGCGGTCTTCGCGTCGTGATAGCACAGCGCCTTGGCGCTCACAAGCTCGGTGACGGTGTAGCCTGCGCCGAGCTCGGAGCAGATCTGGCGGAATGCAGCGTCTGTCACGCCTGCCATCGGCGCGAGCGCCAGCTTCGATTCAATTTTTACGGTTCCGATCTGCATAGTCCGCCTCTTTTCGATAACAATACAAACATAGTATAGCATAGCGATTTGCACAAGTCAAAGGGACAAAGGGACAGAGAAAAACTTTTTGCCCCCAACTGTTGACATTGCGGGGCGAGTATGCTATATTAATTGATACCGAGTCTGCCGCTGACCCAAACGCTGACCCCAACGGGAGCGGATAGCGGAAAGCACTATACCGCACCAGAGAGAATGTTACCCATTGTCTTTGCCGCTTCACGCTTGGCGGAGGTCGTTACATGAGCGTAGGTGTCCAGCGTAAACCCTGCCGAAAAATGCCCCAGCATGCCAGATACGGTCTTGATGTCCACCGTTTTGCAGTGCCAGCGTTGCGAAGGTGTGGCGCAGGTCATGAAAACGCACCTTTGGCAGCCCTGCCCGCTTTAGAACGCGGTGCAGCATGTGCAACACGCTGTCCGGCGACATGGGGCCTCCGGTCGGGGACGGAAACACCCACTCGCTGTTACCCGTTTTTCTTCTTTGTTGCATCAGAACGTCTATCGTATCTGCCGACAGAGGCAGTGTGCGGTAGGCGTTTTTTGTTTTCAACGGCATCTCAATGATCTTGCCGTTGATGCGCCCGATCTGCCGTTGAACCCGGAGGTCTCCTTTTTCCAAATCAATGTCCGACCATTTTAATCCGAGCAATTCGCCCCGCCGTAAACCTGTGGTCAGGTCGATGTAGTACAAGGCGAACACGCCGCTGTCCTTGGCCTCTCTGAGGAAGGATGTCAACTGCTCAATGGGAAGCGTCTGCATCTCCTTGCGCTCCACTTTCGGCAACGCGCAGCCGTCTGCCGGATTGTGGGCGATCAGCCGCTGCTCGACTGCCAGCTTCAGTGCAGAGGAAATGATTTGATGGATGTTGCGTACTGTTTTGGTGCTCAGTCCCTTGGGCTGCTTCTGTGCTTCGATTCGCTCTACCCGCCCTTCCGCCAACAATTTCTTGTAGAACTGTTGCAGATGCAGCGTCGTCAGATCATTCAACGGGATCTTGCCAAGCTGCGGCTTGATGTGGTTTTCGATATAGCCATGATAGGTCAGGTAGGTGGATGGGCGCATTTTGATTTTGGCATAGTTCTCGTACCACACTTCTAACCAGTTACCTACGGTGTAGTTCTTGGCCCGCCCGTAGTCGATGCCGACATTTTCCTCGATGGCTTTTTTCAGTTTCTCCTTGACCTCGGCCTGCGTCTTGCCAAGGACGTTCTTTAATGATGGCTTTGCTGTCTCTGGATCGTGACCGACTGTGTAGCGGCCCTCCCAGCGGCCGTCTTTCCGCTTGCGGATGTTCCCTTCCCCATTTGCTCGTCTTTTTGGCATAAAATCAGCCCCTTTCGCAACGAACAATACCGTAACCAACAGAGGAAAGCTATCCAAAGGCGGAACTGTTATCAGAAAGTTATCATTTGCGCTGGATGCCCTATCTTTGTCTATGGCGATGCAATTTCTGCGCTGCTGGAAAGCCTTTTTATTGACTACAGCGGCGCAAAATATACACGTTTTATTCCGAAAATTGTGCTGCGTTGAAAGCACTTTTTTGAGTGGTTGAAAACAGCGAATTTCTCAACCGCCTGCGGAACGTCCACCTTGAAAAGTCCGCCGTCACGAGGGACTGACGCCCCTCGCGTTCACCCAAGACCGCGAAAGTGTCTCTCAAGGTGCACCTTAGACTGCGGTTTCAAAACCGCGGAAAGCCCCGCACTGCGGGCTTTGTGGCCGGGCTGCGGGCGCTTGCGACTGCGGCCCTTTATCTTGTGCTTTCGGCCTTCACCCTCGAAAAACCTTCCTGTAAAAAGTTCGGCTTTTCGCTCAAAAACCGTTCCAACGAATATCGCCAAAAAGTTACCGTCATCGGTCCGTTTTTCAACTTCTCCCACAAATGGCCCACGTTCGCTTTCACGGGTGAAAGCGGGTACACACTCGGCTTTCGGAGAAAGATCGCACACAAGGGCACACACGGCGAAACAGGGGCATTCTCTCCCTCGACCACAGTGCGGCTTTGCGTTGCCAGTGAACTCCTTTTTATTCCGCCACGCTTTTATATACATACATTTCCCGGTTCTCTATGAACCCTCAACACCAGCAGAAGAGAAAAAATCGGCAAAAGCTGCCGCCGCAACGCTTGTCCAAACCGCTTTTCATCGCGTTTTTCAACTTGCCGAGCAGCACAAAACAGGATCCCTTACGCGGTCACTATTTCCCTCGGGCGTTCCACACGTTTCGGAAACCCTGCGTGGCCGGGTATTACAACGGCATATTTGCCGCCCTGATGACTCCCCAAAGAACGCAGTAATTTCAGTCGCGAAACGGTGGTATTTGCACTATGGTATGGGGGTATAAGTTGCGTGCTGCTGAAACCCACAAAACGGCTCATTTGCCGGCACTCACTTTTCTGCTAATATGCAGATATCCCTGGGTGAGCCAGAATGACAGAAAAGGAAAAAATGCTGAAGCAAATGCTTCATGACGCGAATGATCTAAAGAGCTATCAGATGATCTGAGCTCGGGCAAAGGATCTTTGTTATGACTACAGCCGGCTTCGCTCATCTAAAGAGCTTTTTGCATTGTGACGAGATTTGTCAAGGGTAAATTACACCAGTAACTTTTTGAAATCATTTGTTTTAGAAATTCAAGGGATATATTTTATTCCCCACTGCATAATGGCATAAAATACCGGCAACAAATCTTGCCCTTTCAGTGTTAGGGAGTATTCTACTCGCAACGGCATCTCATTGTACTGGATTCGTTGTATCAAATCATCGGCTTCCAACTCTTTGAGGGCATTTGTCAGCGCTGTATTTGTAATTGGCTTTAGCATCTTTTTCAGTTCCCCAAACCGCATGGGACACTTGATGCACAGTTCATAGAGAATTTGGAGTTTCCATTTGCCCTGCAGCATTTGAACCACCGGCGTGACCGGGCAGTTTCCATCTCGGTTAGAATGACACTGCCAACCTTTTCTTTGAATTCTTCATAAGTCATGATTGGATCTTTCCTCGTCTTTTGCAGTATACTTTTTGATACCAGGCACAAATAATTTGCGTACTTGAACAAAAATTGCTGTCAAGTATAATAAATATATCACTGGTTGGCCATGCAGTCAACGACTAAAATTTCTCAGAAAGGTCTGAATGACATGAAAGAACTGAACATTATGGAGGCTACTGTTCTGACCTCCCCCAATCCGCTGACACTGATCTGCTCTAAAAAGGAGGACGGTTCTACGAACCTGGCTCCCATTTGCTTTGTGTCTTACCTCTCCTTCAATCCATCCATGGTGGGTTTCGCCACTGGAAAACAGTCCCACACCGGTAAGCAGGTACGGGAGACTGGCAAGGTGATTGTCACCATTCCTGGCGAGAGTCTTGCTCAGGTGGTGATGGCCTGCGGCGGTTCTACCGGTGCACAGGTCAACAAGGTGGTCGCCAATAACATCGAGATGATGACCGTGGAGGGTAGCGACATCCAGATTCCGGTGGATACTCGTCTGGCAATGGTGGCCACCCTGCAGCAGTCTGTGGAGGTGGGCGACCATATCCTGCACATCTGTCAGGTGGACAAGTTCCTGGGCGATGAGGACAAGAAGGGGCTGTACGCCTGGAACGGCTTCGGGAAAGTTGCGCCTGCGGCAGAAGGCTGAATCTTAAAACGGTAAGGAGGCGTCAGCGGTGGCTGTTTATATTAAAGACTGTATTCAGAACATGAATCTGGTGATCGGCTGTATGATCGGCTGCAGCTACTGCTACGCCAGAAACAACGTCCGCCGGTTCCACATGATTGATGATTTTGAAAAGCCGGAGTTCTTCCCCGATAAGCTGCGGCTGATGGAGAAGATGCGTCCTCAGAATTTCTGCTCACCGGCATGAGTGATTTTGCCCACTGGAATCCGGAATGGCGGAATCAGATATTTTCTAAAATGGCTGAAAACCCACAGCATCAGTATCTGTTTTTGACGAAGAGGCCGGAGGACATCGTCTTTTCCACCCCATTAGACAACGCTTGGTTCGGCGTGACTGTTACCTCCAGCAAGGAAAAGAGCCGCATCCAGGCTTTACGGGAGCATATCCATGGCGGACACTATCATGTGACCTTTGAACCTATGTTTGACGACATCGGCACAGTAGATCTTACCGGCATCGAATGGATCGTCATCGGTACTGAGACCGGACGCAGAAAGGGTAAAACCGTATCCAAATCGGAGTGGGTACGGAATTTGACCGATCAAGCTCACGCACTGGGCATCCCGGTGTTCACGAAGGAAGATCTGCTTTCCGTCATCGGCGAGGAAAGCATGGTACAGAGCTGCCCCCGGCTTTCTGCCGGGTATTGGAGGTGCAAAAAACATGGCGGAAGTGAACAACAACGGCATCCTGATCCGGGATGTGGAGACAAAAAATATCATGACAAAATCCACCCTGCCGGTGGGCGGCTATTCGGTCAATCCTTATGTGGGCTGTACCCATGGCTGCAAGTATTGCTACGCTTCGTTCATGAAGCGGTTCACCGGCCATACTGAGCCTTGGGGTACTTTTCTGGATGTGAAATATTGGCCGGCAATCAAAAATCCCCGGAAGTACGCCGGACAGCGTGTAGTCATCGGCTCGGTGACGGATGGATACCTGCCTCAGGAGGAACAGTTCGACAATACCCGCAAGCTGTTGGAGCAGCTGAAAGGCAGCGGCGCGGAGATTCTGATCTGTACTAAATCCGACTTGGTGGTGCGGGACATCGACTTGCTGAAAGAGATGGGAAAAGTCACTGTTTCCTGGTCGATCAATACGCTGGACGAGGATTTCAAAAACGATATGGACAATGCCGTCAGCATCAAGCGGCGGCTGGATGCCATGAAACAGGTTTATGACGCAGGTATCCGCACCGTGTGCTTTATCGCTCCGGTTTTTCCCGGTATCACGGATTTCGAGGCCATCTTCCACCGGGTGAAGGACCAGTGCGACCTGGTGTGGCTGGAAAATTTGAATCTGCGGGGCGGTTTCAAAGGGTCGAAGGCAATCGTCAAGAAGCCAAACTCCGCCATTTTCTGCGCATACAGGCCGGAGGACTGCTCCTTTACCGCACCGAACGGACCGCTGACAGCAATGGCGGGCAGCTTGCCCTCCGCGCTCTTTGGCGTGTACAGATCCGCCGCCAGTGTGATGCCATAGCGGTTGTGAAAGGTTACTTTCTTGTGATCCACCTTGTCGCTTTTCGGGAACACCTTATCCCATTCCTGTGTTAGATTCAGTTTTTCCATATTCATACCTCCTTGCCTGTTGCCTTAAAATATACTGTGTTGTCCACGGCTTCCAACCATTCATTGGAGGTTTCGTCCCCCGGAACCTCTACCGCCAGATGAGAGAACCAGCTGTCCGGCGCAGCGCCGTGCCAGTGCTTTACGCCCACAGGAATATTTACCACATCGCCGGGGCGCAGCTCCTGTGCCGGTTTGCCCCATTCCTGATAGTAACCATGCCCAGCTACACAAACAAGGATCTGTCCGCCGCCGTTTTTGGCGTGATGAATGTGCCAGTTGTTGCGGCAACCGGGTTCAAAGGTCACGTTGTAAATGCCGACCTGCTGCGTAGAAAGTGGTGCGAGATAGCTTTGCCCAATAAAGTATTTCGCAAAGGCGTCATTGGGTGCGCCGATAGGAAAGACCATTTCATTCTGATGTTCGGCCTTTGCATCGGCGGCATCGTCCTCCGCCCATACTTCCTTTGCCATACGGAAGGCCGCCCACGCCTTGGGCCAACCCGCATAAAATGCCGCGTGGGTCAAGATCTCCGCTATTTCCGTTTTCGTCACGCCGTTATTCTTTGCAGTTGTCAGATGGTACTGAAAGGACGAATCCGTCAGTCCCTGCGCCATCAGCGCCACCACAGTTACAATGCTGCGGTCCCGCAGGGAAAGCTTGTTTTCTCGGCTCCACACCTGTCCGAACAGCACATCATCATTCAATTCCGCAAATTTAGGAGCAAATTCCCCAGAGCCTCTCTGCCTGCCGTTTGTTTAACTGCCATGGCTCACACCTCCTCGCCCATCTGATAGGCTTGCTCCAGCGCAATATGACCTGCGATCTCTCCCACGCCGTTTACGCCGCCCGCAAACATTGTGCCAGCCAGCGCACAGCGGGGGAAACAGTCTACCCAGCCCTGCACGGCTTTCTCTGTACCCGCAAAGGTTTCCGGTGCGTCCTCTGCCGCTGTTGCCAGCAAGTAGGCTTTCGTAAAGGCATAATCCGTATCAAACAGCGGGTTGGCACGATCCAGCATAGTCTTGAGCTGACCGCTGACGCAGTAATAGTAGACGGGTGTTGCGAACACCAGCACATTGGCATCGTGCATTCTGGCGGCAATTTCCACGGCATCGTCTTGGATGACGCAGTGCCCCAACTTCAGGCAGGCAAAGCAGCCCTTGCAGAAGCCAACCTGCTTTTCTCGCAGATACACAGTTTCTACCTGATGGCCCGCCTCCCGTGCGCCCTTGGCAAATGCTGCCACCAGCGTTTCGGGAGTTGCCGCCCTTACGGGGACTTGAGGAAATGATTAGTACCTTTTTATTCATCGTAGAATACTCCTTGCGTTTTGATATTCTCTATGGTATTTGTTTTTCTCAATACTGGTATAGCACCTAAATTTGACTTTAGGTCAAGATATTTTTTGAAAATTTTTTGGGAGGAAAATTTATGTATTCAATTGGACAGGTGGCAGAGATGTTCGGATTGCCTATCTCCACGCTGCGCTATTATGATAAACAGGGACTTTTTCCGAACATGGAACGGATGTCCGGTATCCGCAAATTCGGTGACACGGAGATTGAAGCACTCCGGGTCATTGAGTGTCTGAAAAAGGCCGGTATGGAGATCAAGGACATCCGGCAGTTCATGGTTTGGTGCTCAGAGGGGCCAGCCACCTACCCCCAGCGCAAGGCCATGTTTGAGGAACGGAAAGCCCACATGGA
>VOFB01001703.1_pt1 | contig 13235 bp, 13 predicted proteins | sample 5384141 | NCBI WGS metagenome assembly VOFB01 (sample SAMN12384721, study PRJNA508395) | human gut metagenome | isolation source: healthy gut A | host: Homo sapiens | reverse complement strand
CGGACCGTGACGGAATCCGAACGCAATGTCGGGCCGGACGGTACGGATGTAGAACAGCGTACGCCGCGCCACGGCCGAAACCGTATCGGGATAGATCATCCGCACGTCGGGCGTACGGATCGTGCTCCATTTCAGCCCCGCGGGGTCCGACCCCCACGTATAGTACTGGGCCGAAGCCTCGTGCGCGAACCGAGGGCGCACAACAAGAGGAGGATATGCAGCAGCCGCTTCACCTACGAACCGGCTTTTTTGCAGCGGTAGCCGCTCTTGGTGAGTATCTCGACCACACGGTCGCGGTGGTCGCCCTGAATGATGATCTCACCCTCCTTGGCCGCGCCGCCGACGCCGCATTTGGTTTTCAGCAGACGCGCCAGCTCCTGCAGATCCGCATCCCGCCCCACGAAGCCTTTGACCAGCGTCACCACCTTGCCCGCGCGCTGCTTGCGGTCGAGCCACACGCGCAGCTCCTGCCGCGCCGGGGGAAGCGTCTCCGCCTCCGGTGTTTCGGTCGTTTCATAGTTGAAGTCGGGATTGGTCGAATAGACCATTCCGAGCCTCGCTTTCCAATCGTTGTCCGCCATATTGTTCGAATAGTAGAGATCAAACGTCCTTTCGGAACCTCTTATTTTGTGCAAAAATAATAAAATATTACGGTTGTGCACGCCCGACGGCCGAGATCGGCGAAAAAGAGCGCATTCAACCCTCAAACGGCGGCGCACGCCCACACGTAGATGGAAGCGGGAAGGCGGAGCCGGAGAAAAAGCGACAGCGACGCAAAGAAGAAGACGGCGCAAAGAAGAGACAGCGCAGAGGACGGCAGCGCAGAAGAACGACGGCAACACAGAAGAACCGCGACAGTACAGAGGACCGGAACCAGCGCAAAAGACGGGATCCGGCGCAGAGGGACGGAACCGGCCGTCCCGCCGCTGCAAAAAATCCCGGCCTTGGGAAGAAATTCCGGCCGAAATCACTATCTTTGTTTCCGCCTGGCTAAAAAGTTCGGCGACAAACTGCGCAGATTCAATCCCTTCACGCGCCCGGCGACTCTCGAAGAGCTGCCCAAACCGCTGCCGGCCAATCCCGACCAGCGGCTGGTGAAGGTCTACGTCGAAGGCTACGAAGACGTGGCCTTCTGGCGCGGCATCTTCGACCACTTCCAGAACCCCTACCTGCGCTTCGAAATCTCGGTGCCCAACCGCGCCGACCTTCCCAAGGGGAAGAAGGTGCTGATGGGGATGATCCCCCGCTCGTCGGAGGAGCTGATCCTGTGCGTCGATTCGGACTTCGACTTCCTGTTCGCCGACCGCACGGAGCAGTCGCGCGAGGTGAACGCCGCCCGCTACATGTTCCACACCTACGCCTATGCCACGGAGAATTACCTCTGCTATGCTCCCTCGCTGCACAACGTCTGCGTCAAGGCGACCAAGAACGATACCCGAATCTTCGATTTCGAACGCTTCATGGCCGACTATTCCCGCACGATTTACCGTCTTTTTCTTTGGTATGCCTATTCGGCGAAGCTGTCGGACGAGCATGTGTTCACTCTTGTCGATTTCAAGTCGGCGGTGCGCATCGGCTATCTCGACCTCGAAAACAACGGCGAGAAAACGCTGGCGTGGCTGCAGAAAAACGTCGCCAAACGCGAGGAGATGCTGCGCAGGCAAGCAACCCGAAAGATGATCGACCCAATGCTCGAATTCGAACAGCAGCTCAAGAGCCGGGGCCTGACGCCCGAAAACGCTTACCTGTTCATGCACGGCCACACGTTGATGGACAACGTGGTGATGGTGCTGCTGGAAACCGTATGCGAAAAACTGCGTCAGATGACTGCAGATCACTGCCTCGAAAAAGGAGGGCGTGGCGCTGAAAAACGAAATGAGCAATTACACCAATACCCAGCGATCGATCCGGGACGTACTGCTCGACAACGAGAACTACACCAAATGTCCGCTTTACAAGCGGCTCCAGCGCGACATCGAGAAATACATTGCCCGCACGATCTGGAACATGAAGCGCAGCGGCGAAATCCGCGACGACTCGACATGGACCATCCTTCGCAACATGCGGCAGGGATAGGTAGAGCAAACGATACGAGAGCGGCCTTCGCAATGAAGGCCGCTCTCGTATCGTAATTTCGGGACCGCGGGCGAAAACTCCGCCGCCGGATTCCGCCCGAAGCTCCGGAGAGCCGGAGAACCGGGAACCGGAAAGCCGGAGAGCCGACCGGAAGCGCCCGACAGCAGCCGTCCGCCACTACTTCTTGCGAACCACGCGCACGGTGGACTGCGTGGCCTGCCGCACGAAGACCTGCGGGCCGCGGGCGTACTTGCGCCACAACTCGTCGGTATAGCCGCGCACGGTCAGCAACTCCATATTCTCGGCCTTCATCACGTCGAAGCCCGCTTCGCGCAGCGCCTCGATCGCCTCGTCGATGTGCCACGAGTTATCGACGCACAGGCTGAGGTTCACCGCCGAGTTATGCACCAGATTGACCTTGATACGGTATCGCTCCAGCAGGGAGAAGATCGCCGCGAATTTCTCTTCGAGCACGAAGGAAAAGTCCCGCGAACGGATCGTCAGCAATACCTGATCCTTCTTCAGAATCAGAATCGGAACCTCGATCGGCGCCGACATACGGCGAATCACCGTGCCCGGTTTTCGCTTGTCCCCGAAAGGCCGCACGTAGAGCGGGATGTTCTTGTTTTGCAGCGGTTTGATCGTTTTGGGGTGGATGATCTGTGCCCCGCTGTAAGCCAGCTCGATGGTGTCCAGGTAGTTCAGTTCGGCGATCTGCACGGCGTCGGGGAAAATCTTCGGATCGGCGTTCAGCACGCCGTCCACGTCCTTCCATACGGCCATCGACTCGGCGTCGAGGATATTGGCCACCACGGCCGCCGAGTAGTCCGAGCCTTCGCGCCCCAGCGTGGTGGTCGTACCGTCGGGCGCACCGCCGATAAAGCCCTGTCCGACGAAGATATTCTCGACGCACTCGGCCAGCGCGCCCTTCAGCAGCGGCGCCGAAGCTTCGATATCGACCCCGGCGTCCTTGTGACGCTGCTCGGTGAGGAAACAGCGGCGCATGTCGATCCAGCGGTTCGACACTCCGGCATAGTTGAGATACTCCGAGATGATCGTCGTCGAGACCAACTCGCCGAAGGCCACGATCGTATCGTACCACAACTCGGCGTCGGAGGGTTTGTAAACCGTCTCCACGGCCACGCGCTCCAGCTCGTCGAAGAGCGCATCGACCCGTTCGAGCTGTTTATGGCCGCGCCACAAATCGTCGATGATGCCCGCATGGTACTCCCTCAGCGCGGCGACATGCTCCAAACAGGTCGGGACGCTGCACTTCGCAGGCACCCACCAGCAGGCCGCCGTTCGAACCGCCCGCGATGGCGAGTTTCTTCGACGAGGTATATTTGTTGGCAATGAGGTATTCGGCCGCTGCGATGAAATCATCGAAAACATTCTGTTTTTTGTCCAGCATGCCGCCCCTGTGCCACTCTTCTCCGTATTCCAGGCCGCCGCGCAGGTTGGCTACGCAATAAACGCCGCCCTGTTCCATGAACATAATGGCAGCCGGGTTGAACCAGGGCGCGAGGCTGACTTGGAACCCACCGTAAGCGTAGAGGTAACAGGGGTTGTTGCCGTCGAGCTTCAGTCCGTTGCGATAGACGATGAACATCGGGACTTTCGTGCCGTCCTTGCTGGTGTAGAACACCTGTTCCGTAGTGTAGTCTTCGGGGCTGAATTTCACTTCGGGACGCTTATACAGGGTCGATTCGCCCGTTGCGAGGTCGTAACGGTAAACGGTCGAAGGTGTCGTGAAGTTGGTCAGCGAATAGAAGGCCTCCGTTTCGCCTTTTTTACCGGAGAATCCGCCTGCCGATCCGATGGCGGGCAGCTCGACTTTCCGAATGAGCTTGCCGTTCCAATCGTACTGGTAAACCTGGCTTTGGGCATCCTCCAGGTAGGAAGCCATCATATAGTCGCCCGGTTTGCTGACGATCTCAAGCATATTCTTCGGATTTTCGGGGATAATCTCCTCGATCACCGAAGGATTATTCAGGTCGATGCGGATCACGCGGTAGTTGGGAGCATCGAGGTTGGTACGCACGTAAAGTTTATCGTTCTCGGCGCGAATAATCTCGTGGTCGTTGGCAAAGCCGGGAAGCAGCACCTTGAACTTCTTATCGCTGCTTTTTCGGTAGAGGATCTCACTGCCCGACGTACCCTCCGATGCCGTGATGAAAAGCCACTTGCCGTCCTTGCTGACACTGGAAGCGAAATAGCGCAACGGATGTTGTGTGTCCATATGAATCAGACGATCGGAAGACTGAGGCTTACCGAGCGTGTGATAATATACCTTCTGATATTGGTTCTGGGAAGAATAGACGCCCGCTTCCGGAACGTCGAACGTACTGTAATAGAATCCCTTTTCGTCGGGTGTCCACACTGCGTTGGAGAGCTTCACCCATTTTACGATATCGCCCGTGGGCTGCTTGTCCGCCGTACGGATGACATGAATGTCGCTCCAGTCCGAACCTGAAGCCGAAGCCGCATAAGCCAGGTAGCGGCCATCTTCCGAGAAAGAGATGCCCGACAGCGCAACCGTTCCGTCCTCGGAGAGCGTGTTGGGATCGAGGAATACCTCCGGCTCGGCGTCGAGCGAAGCCTGGCGGTACAGCACGGCCTGGTTCTGTCGTCCGTCGTTGCGGTAAAAATAGTAATAATCCCCGAATTTAGCCGGAGCTCCCTCCCAGGGATAAGCCCACAGCTCGGTCAGGCGGGCACGCATCGCCTCGCGGAACGGAATTTGATCCAGGTAATTCTGCGTCACGGCATTTTCGGCAGCGACCCAGGCGGCCGTCTGTTCCGAACGGTCGTCTTCGAGCCAGCGGTAGGGGTCGGCGACTTCGGTGCCGAAGTAGTTATCCACGACTTCCGTACGCTCGGCATCGGGATAAGGCAGGTGTTTGATTTTCATAGATGACTTACAGGCGGTAAGTGCAGCAGCGGCACAGAAAACCGCCAAAGTAATTTTAACGTGTTTTAACATATTTTAGTATTTGAAGGGTTTCGAAAGACAAATATACGAAAAGTCCGGCGCAATCGTGCAGGTTTGTTCGCAAAGATTGTCCGAACATTCCATATATTCGCAGAATATACGAAAAAGTTGCCGGCATCCGGCGATCCGCAGGAGAATTTTGTAACTTTGAAACCGGAATAACGAAAGCGAAAAACAGGAATGGACAATCAGTTGCGACAAATTATCGAAGAGGCCTGGAACGACCGGGCATTGCTTGCGGAGTCCCGTGTGCGGGAGGCGGTCCGCGCCGTTATCGAAGAACTGGACAAGGGCCGCCTGCGAACGGCCGAACCCATCGATCCGTCCCGGAGCCAATGGCAGGTCAATGAGTGGGTCAAGAAGGCGATTCTGCTCTATTTTCCGATGCAGGAGATGCGCACCATGCGGGCCGGAGAACTCGAATGGCACGACAAAATGGACCTCAAGCACGGCTACGAGGAGCTGGGCGTACGGGTTGTACCGCACGCCGTGGCGCGCTACGGAGCTTACATTTCGCCGGGGGCGATCCTGATGCCCTCCTACGTCAATATCGGAGCCTGGGTCGGTGCCGGCACGATGGTCGATACGTGGGCGACGGTCGGCTCCTGCGCCCAGGTCGGCGAGCGCGTCCACCTGAGCGGCGGTGTGGGCGTGGGCGGTGTGCTGGAACCCGTGCAGGCGGCCCCCGTCATCATCGAGGACGACTGTTTCATCGGCTCCCGGGCCATCGTGGTCGAAGGGGCGCACATCTGCCGCGAATCGGTGCTGGGCGCCGGCGTGGTGATTACCGGATCGACGCATATTATCGACGTAACGGAGGCGGAACCCAAACAGTACAAGGGATACGTCCCCGCCGGATCGGTGGTCATTCCGGGCAGCTACCCCAAGCGTTTCCCGGCCGGGGAGTACGGCGTTCCCTGTGCGCTGATTATCGGACGCCGCAAGGAGTCCACCGACAAGAAAACTTCGCTCACCGCGGCGCTCCGGGATTTCGGAGTTTCGGTATAGTACCTTTCGGATGCACAGGACCCGTTATCACTTTCTCGAAGAGACGACCTCGACCAACGACGAGGCCCGGAATCCTCGCTACGGACACGGCGATGCGATCTGCGCCGAGCGGCAGACTGCCGGACGCGGCCAGCGGGGGCATACCTGGAGCAGCGAGGAGGGACGCAACCTGATGTTCTCGCTGGTATGGGAACCCCGTTTCCTGCCCGTTTCGGAACAGTTTCTGCTTTCGGAAGCGGTAGCTTTGGCTTTGACGGACCTTTTCGGCGGTTACGGCATCGACGCCCGGATCAAATGGACGAACGACATCTATGCGGGCGACCGCAAGCTGTCGATCACGACGAAGCCATCAGGAAATCGCTGGAGACCGACACGCTGGTCGTCGTGCATCCCAAGGGACGGAAAGGCGTCTACACGGGCAAGCTGTTCGACTACCTCGCCACCAACAAACCGATCCTCGCCATCTGCGATCCCGACGACGTCATCGCCGACCTGCTGGAGGAGACGCGCGCGGGTTTCACCGCGGACGAAACGGACAACGAAGCAGGTCAAGCGGATGCTCCTGCGCTGCTATTCCATCTGGAAGAACAAGGAGGTGCTGCCCCGCGACTGGGACAAGATACGGCAGTACAGCCGGAAGAATCAGGTCGGCCGGCTGCTCAAATATCTGGCAGGGCAGGAAGCCCTGAAACAGCACTGACGCCGAGGCCGGGCCGGCCCGGCATCGGAATCTCCGCCCCTAACCGAAATCCGGCGCTCCGCTCCGGCAGTCGAAAACGCGAGACGGCGGCCGAAAACGGGAAGCCGCGAAGCCCTTACGTCCGGTTCGGCCGCAATTTCGCGAGCACCGGTCCGAACAACTCCATATAGCGGATTCCGGCCCGCTGCGCAAACGGCAGATACAACGACAGATAGACAGCGAAGCCTACCGACACGACGGCAAGACGATGCGTCATTCCGGTCAGCAAGACGGCCAGCCGGGCCGCCGTGCAGGCCGCGGCCGATACGAGCAGCACGATCGTCAGCATCCTCCACGGCATCAGCCCCGCAAGCGAAGTGCCCAGCACGCGGGCGGTGGTCGTCATCAGCAGGAACAGACAGAAAAACGTACAGCCCGTGGCAATGGCCGCAATGGCCCAAAGAGACGGAAACACCATGACGCACCAGAGTTCGAGACCGACGATGAGCAGAGCGGTGACAAGGTGCGCACGGGCAAAGGCTTTTCCCCGCCCCAGTGCAAACAGGACGGGGGCGTAGGGCATGATACGCGCCAGATTGACGACGGTGACGATCCGGAACAGACCGGCCGCTTCCCGATACCCCTCCCCATACAGCAGGCAGATGATCTCAGGAGCGAAAACGCAGCAGAATACGGACAGCGGATAAATGATCGCCGAGGACTTGAGGACAGCCGCCTGCCACAACCGGACAAACTGCCCGCCGTCGGCCCCCTCCCCCGACATCCTCGAAAATTCCGGCAGCAGCACACCGGCCGCGGCACCGATAATCATTCCGGCCAGCGGAAGTTCGCGGTATCCGTTGGCGAACAGGGCGAAATCCTCGACGCCCAAATAGCGGCTTACGAGGAACTGGCTCGCCGAACCGATCACGAATCCGTACATACTCGAAGCAAACACCGGCATCGAAAACCGGAGCAGCTCCCGGACCGTCAGCCGGCTCTTCACCGGAGATACATTGCGGAACGGGACGGACGACAACTTCTGCCCGGCAACGCATGTGACCAGCGACGCGAGGACGAAACCGGCGATCGCTCCCGACACCCCCGCATCGAAAACCACGACCGGAAGCACGACGCATGCAATCATGAAGGCACGGCTTATCAACACATAGCCGGCCACGAGGTGCGCCTTGCCGTAGACGACCAGAATATTCTCCCCCCCCCAAGACCGGCATCAGCAGCATGGGCGCCGCGGCAAACAGCCTCAACGGCTCGGCCAGCAGCGGATTGCCGAGCACTCCGGCTATGGCGGCGGCCTGCCAAAGCAAAATGCACGAAAAAACGGACGCAAGAAGCAGAAACAGCCCGTTCAGTTTGCGGACGATATCCCTCCCCTCCTCCGGCGACACGCGGGCGAGGTAATAGGAGTACGCTTTGGGAAGTCCCAGCGAAAAGACGACCAGCAGGGTGTTATAGACGTACAGCACCTGACTGTAAGTACCGTACTCCGACGTGGTCATGTAACGGCAGAGCACCGCCTGCATGACCAGCGTCACGCTCAGCGACAACAGATTGGCCAGCGCCAGCCACAAGGCCTGCAGCGTGCGGCTTCTGCCAGCATTTCCGATCAGAGGGGTGGAGTTCTGTTTCATGCCTCGTACCGTATGGCCCGGCGGCCCGTTTTACAAGCTCCAGTATCCGAGCGATTTGATCCGGCCCTTATAGAGTCCGCGAATGTCGCCCAACAGGGCCGCCCCGCGGGAGATGGAGCGGAAATAAGCGTCGTCGAGTCCGCGGTACTCGTCGTGCGCCACGGCCACGACAATCAGGTCATAAGGGGGCCGGAGGGCCGGCACCGGCCGAATTCCGTACATGGCATAAACCTTATCGGGATCGGCATGGGGATCGGTCACATCCACACTCATCCCCTCACGCTCCAGCAGTCCGACCATCTCGGCGATCCGGGAGTTGCGTATGTCGTCGATGTTTTCCTTGTAGGTGACGCCCATCAGCAAAGCCCTTGCGCCGTGGCCGTCGCTTCCCATGGCCCCAAGCAGCGACCGCACCACGTACGCCGCCATGCCGTCGTTCACGGCGCAGCCCGAACTCGTGACGGGCATCTCGACGCCCAGCTTTGAAGCGACAGAAACAAGATAGAGCGGATCGACCGGAATGCAATGGCCGCCGACCAGTCCCGGTCTGTACTTTACGAAATTCCATTTGGACGAAGCCATATCGATGACCTCGTCCATATCTATTCCCATGCGCGAGAACAGCCGCTGCAATTCGTTCATCAGGGCGATGTTGACACTGCGCTGCACGTTCTCCGCCATTTTGGCCGCCTCGGCCACCCGGATGCCCGACGCCCGGCAGAGATCGGCCGACACGACTTCGGCGTATACGCGCGCGACCTCGTCCAGCGCCTGCCCGTCGTTCGCCGACACGATTTTGGCGGTATTCGAGAAGGTATGCTCCGAATCGTTGGGATTAATGCGTTCGGGCGAATAGCCCACCTTGAAATCCGCACCGAGTTTCAGCCCGGAGCCTTTTTCGAGCAGCGGCACGCACTCCTCCTCGGTGCATCCGGGGTAGACCGTGGATTCATACACGACATAATCGCCCCGCTTCAGATAGCGCGCCACGGTACGCGTGGCCTCGACAAGACAGGTCAGATCGGGATTCTTGCGCTCATCGACCGGCGTGGGCACCGTGACGATATAAAATGCGGCCCGCGACAACTCCTCTTCCGAAGAGGTGAAACGGATGCTTTCGCCGCCGGCGCCGTACTTTTCACGCAGTTTTTCGATACGGCCGGCATCCATATCGTACCCCACCACATCGAAACGCCGGGCAAACCTCAGCGCCACGGGCACGCCTACATATCCCAGCCCGATCACGGCCAGCGACGTTTCCCGACCGGTCAGCCGATCATATATCTTCTTCATAAACACATTCATTAACCTTGCGATAACTGCGTCCCGACTCCGGACACACGGCCCTGCCTGCTTCGTCGAATTCCAGTTTGTGCCCCAAGCGGCTCATCCATCCGACCACGCGTGCGGGCACCCCCTCAACGAGGGCATGATCGGGGACCGAGTGCGTAACGACCGCTCCCGCGCCCACGAAGGCGTACCGGCCGATCTCGACCCCGCATACGACGGTGGCATTGGCCCCGACGGTGGCGCCCCGGCGCACGCGGGTGGTTTTATACTGCTCCCTGCGCGAGATCTCGCTTCGGGGATTCTTGACGTTGGTGAATACGCACGAAGGCCCAGAAAAACATAATCCTCGCAGATCACGCCCGAATAGATCGACACGTTGTTCTGCACCTTTACCTGACGGCCCAGTTTCACGTCCGCGGCGACCATGACATTCTGTCCGATATTGCACGCCGGTCCCAGCACGGCCCCGGCCATTATATGCGAGAAATGCCAGATCCTGCAACCCGGCCCTATGACCGCCCCGTCGTCTACGAACGAAGAGGGGTGGATGAACGTTTCACTCATGGTATCAGCTTTCGTTATCGGCAAAATAGCGGCATACGGCATCCGCCACACGCTCCACCTCGGCGTCGGTCAGTTCGCTGTCCATCGGAAGCGACAGCACCGCCGCCGGCAGCGTCGCGGCATGGCGCATCGCGGGGTCGCAGATGCAGGCGTCGCGGTATGCGGGCTGTTCGCACAGGGTTCCGGGATAATAGACCATGGAGGGTATGCCCTCCTTGGCGAGTGCGGCCCGGAGTCCGTCGCGGCAGGCCGGAGGCACCTTGACGGTGTACTGGTGGTAGACGTGGGTGGCGTAAGGCGTCTCGGCCGGGGTCACGACCGGCGTCAGACCGCCCAAACGCTCCGTATAGCGCGCTGCCACGCTCCGGCGGGCGGCGATCCATGTGTCGAGGTGCGGCAACTTGACCCGCAGTACGGCGGCCTGCAGCGTGTCGAGCCGCGAATTCATTCCGACCAGCCGGCTGTCATATTTGGTGAACCAACCGTGACTGCCCAGCGCCCGGATGCGGGCCGCCAGCCCGTCGTCGTCGGTGAACACCGCGCCGCCGTCGCCGTAACAGCCCAGTACCTTGGAGGGAAAGAACGACGTGCACCCGATCTCCCCGATCGTACCCGCATAGCGGCGCGCGCCGTCGGACATGCGGCATACGGCTCCCAGCGACTGGGCGTTGTCCTCGATCACCTTCAAGCCGTGCTCCTTCGCAACGGCCGTGAGCGCAGCCATATCGCACGGCTGCCCGAACAGATGGACGGGGATGACGACACGGGTACGCTCCGACACCAGCCGGGCGACGCTCGCCGGGTCGATATTGAAAGTGCGGGGATCGACGTCGGCGAAGACCGGAACGCCGCCCAGCAGCAGCACCGTTTCGGCCACGGCCGCGAATGCGAAGGCCGGGACGATGACTTCGTCGCCCCGCTGCAGCCCCACGGCCAGCAGTGACAGCAGAAGCGCGTCCGTACCGTTGCCGCAGGCGATGCAGTGCCGCACTTCGAGCCGCCGGGCCAGCTCCTCTTCGAACAGCCCGACCGCAGGACCCTTGATGAAGGCGGTCTCGGCAATGACATCGCCGATGGCGCGGTCCACCTCATCGCGGATGTCGAGATACTGCCTATGTAGATCCACCATTTTCATCGCTCCCGTTCTTTTTTCGCATCACCCCTGCAAATTCCGCAGCAGCGGATGATAGTCGCCCGTCAGGCCGACCGCCGCACTCTTTCGCAGCATATCGAGCGTATGGACGGCACACGCCGTATCTTCGACCGCAAAACCCCGGCCGGCAAGTATCCGCTCGTAGCTCAACGTGTGGAGGTCCGTAAACCCGTTCGTAAAGTCGAACTCCTCGCCGTTGATAACGAGATGTCTGTACGGAGACGTGGGATTATCGTTCGGCGCAGGACGATGGGCGGCGTTGACGCTCAGAAAATACCTGACGCGGGCACCCTTCAACTGCAAAAAGCCGGCCGAACACTCCGGCGACGAATGGTGCAGCACCACCTTCTCGACCGGACCGAATATCCAGTGCAGCATGTCGATAAAATGGATGCCGATATTGGCCGCCACGCCGCCGCTCTTGCACGGGTCGCCCTTCCACGAAGCGGCATACCAGCTTCCTCTGGGAGTAATGTAGGTAAGGTCTACATCATTATTCCAATGACCACGAATGGTGCCGCGTAGAGGGCGGTGAGGCTTTTATCGGCATTACCGATTTCGCACAGAGCCAGTTGGGCGACATCGTATTCGTCGATGTTCCGACCGTCGGCGAAACCTTGTCCGCCGGTGACGTCTTCGGCTCGATCGAGGCCGTGAAGACCGTGAGCGACGCTTTCATTCCCGTCGGCGCCGAAGTGTTGGAGTTCAACCCTGCAGTGGATGCCGATCCCTCCATCGTGAACCGCGATCCCTACGGAGAGGGTTGGCTCGTCAAAGTGAAACTGACCGATCCCAAGGAGTGCGAGTCGCTGCTTACCGACGCGCAGTACAAAGAGTTGATCGGCTAATATTCGTTCGATGTAAATCGAACCCCGCAGCCTCCCGTTTTCGACGGGTGTCGGCAGGGAGTGTCAGGATGGAATCCGGCATCAAAAGATACCGTAACGTGAGTCCGACGTGTTCTGTTGTGACAGTATTTTTGTTTTACATCCGAAATCAATACGTCGGACTCGCCTTAAAACTATAACATTATGTCAAAGGTAACAGTTGTGGGCGCGGGCGCCGTGGGCGCTACTTGCGCCAATGTGATGGCTTGCCGCGAAGTGGCGAGCGAAGTGGTCCTCATCGACATCAAAGAGGGCCTGTCGGAGGGTAAGATGCTGGATATGTACCAGTGTTCTACGCTGATGGATTTCGATACGAAGCTCGTCGGCGTGACCAACGACTACAAGCAGACTGCCAACTCGGACGTGGTGGTGATCACCTCGGGTATTCCCCGCAAGCCGGGCATGACCCGCGAGGAGCTGATCGGCACCAACGCCAACATTATGAAAGGCGTGATCGAGAACGTGGTGAAATATTCGCCCCGCGCGATCATCATCGTGGTCGCCAACCCGATGGATACGCTGACTTATCTGGCGCTCAAGGCTTCGGGACTTCCCAAAAACCGGATTATCGGCATGGGTGGCGCCTTGGATTCGGCCCGTTTCAAATGTTACCTGGCGAAAGCCACCGGCGCCAACATCAACAACGTGGACGGCATGGTGATCGGCGGTCATGGCGATACGACGATGATTCCGCTGCTTTCGAAGGCTTCGGTCAATGGCGTGCCCGTGACGCAATTCGCCTCGAAGAAGAAACTTGAAGAGGCTGTCGCCAGCACGATGGTCGGCGGTGCCACGCTGACCAAACTCATCGGCACTTCGGCCTGGTATGCTCCGGGCGCCGCTGCTTCGATGATGGTCGAATCGATCCTGCATGATCAGAAGAAGATCGTCCCCTGCTGCTGCTACCTCGAAGGCGAATACGGCCAGAACGACA
>VOFB01000124.1_pt1 | contig 13244 bp, 5 predicted proteins | sample 5384141 | NCBI WGS metagenome assembly VOFB01 (sample SAMN12384721, study PRJNA508395) | human gut metagenome | isolation source: healthy gut A | host: Homo sapiens | reverse complement strand
AGAAGAAGGGGAACCAGGGTTTCGAGCCGCGAAACCAACAGTGTTAAGGCGTAGTGTCAGTTTTTCATGTTCAATCCAATTCCAGGTGACAGCATTATTGCCGTCACTTGCTGCTGTCACTTGTTGCTGTCACATCTTTAGTTGCTCATAATCATTTGGTTAGGTCGCGTTTCGTGACAGGTGACAGATATATATCATAAACAATTTGTTAGAGAGGATTAACGGCGATAACTCTGTTTTATGATCACAATCATTGTGGTTGTTATATCTGTTATGATTGTGCAAATCTATTATATTTATTCAAAAAAGATGATTGTTTAAACTTTATTTCTTTACTTTGTTATTTATACAGTGAGACTTATAGCGAACTTAAACTAGAAAGATTATGAAAATAAGGCAGATTTGTATGGTGGTGCTGTTATGGTTGGGAGTGATTCCGGCAGTGCAGGCACAGAGTTTCGACAAATTATGGAAAGAAGTAGAACAGGCAGGAAAAAAGAGTTTGCCTAAAACAGTAATAAAATTGACTGACGAGATTTACCGGAAAGGAGAAAAAGAAAAGAATTCCGCCCAGATGCTGAAGGCATATATGTGGAGGATGAAATATCAGGAAATAGTGACTCCCGACAGTTTTTATGTCGGTCTGACCGGGCTGGAACAATGGGCGAAACAAACAAAACAGCCTATGGACCGTGCTATATTGCACTCATTGATAGCGGGAATCTATGCTGATTATGCAGCCAATAACCAATGGGAGCTCCGGAGAAGGACGGAAATCGTGGAGGAAGCTCCTTCCGCAGATCTACGCGAATGGACAGCAAATATATTCGTAGAGAAAGTGCGGACAAATGTGAAAGAGGCTCTGGCGGACTCTGTGCTGCTGCTCAAAACGTCCTCACGCGATTATATTCCTTTTGTGGAATTAGGGGAGACTAGTGAATATTATCACCATGATATGTATCATTTGTTGGCTTCCCGTGGCATAGAATCCTTGAACCGGATAGAAAGACTTAGTAGCGGAACATTACCGGGCGATATTTCTTCGGATCCGGTAAAACAGGATATTATATCTATCTATGGAAATATGATTTCCGCCTATCAGGCAGCCGGTCTGAACGAAGGATACGTGTTGGCACTGCTCAACTATTTGCAGTGGCGACGCATGGCGGATCAGGCGTTCCGTTCCTTCCAGGCTAAAAACGGGTTGATAGGACTGACGCAAGATCCTTATTTGGCTGCATTGAATGAACTGAAAAGCAAATTCAAATCGGAACCGATATGTGCTGAAGTTTATTTGGCGCAAGCTCAGTTTGCAATTGAAAAAGACCAGCCGGTAAGTGCCTTGAAACTGTGTGACGAGGCAATCGGACTTTATCCGTCTTACCATAGGATTAATGCTTTGAAGAATCTGAGGCAGGAGATTCTATCTCCTTACTTGAATGTCAATGTGATCAGCCAGGCTTTTCCCGGCGAAGAAATTAAACTGAGAGCTTCGCATAAGAATCTGGACGGTTTTACGGTACGCCTTTTTAATAAAGCGAAGAAGTTGGTGAAGGAACAGCATTATTCGGTTCTTCGTCCGGAAGATTATCGGACGCAGGACACGGTGTTCACTTTCAAGTCCCCGGAAGTGGGAGCTTACGTCATGCGTATTGTTCCTGATATTCGTGCCAAGCGGGATAGTGAAAGTGAGTTTAACGTGACCCGCTTCAAAGTGTTGACGTGCCGTTTGCCGGGGCAACAGTATGAAGTGGCGGCCTTGGACGCTCAAACCGGGCATCCTGTACCCAACGCAAAGATAATATTGTATAGTAATGACGAAAAAGTGTTGCAGGAGTTTACGACGGGAGAAGAAGGAAAAGTGGTGTTCCCCTGGAAATCCGAATACAGATATTTGAAAGCTTCGAAAGGCGTGGATACAGCCATGCCGAAACGAAGTATTTACGGCGGAAGCTACGGTTATTACGATGATGAGGATGAAGCGACGGAAAGTATGACGTTATTGACCGACCGTTCCTTGTACCGTCCCGGTCAGACAGTGTATGTGAAAGGTATTGCTTATATGCAGAAATCGGATACAGCTAATGTGCTTCCCGGTAAAGATTATACTGTAACTTTGTTGGACACAAATAATCAGGAAGTGGGGCGTAAGTCGGTACGTACCAATGAATTCGGTTCGTTTACCACCGATTTCGCATTACCTTCGGCCTGTCTGAACGGAATGTTTTCTTTGACGGCGGGAGAAAGTAGAACGAATATCCGTGTGGAGGATTATAAACGTCCGACATTCGATATTACGTTTGAAAAGCAAACGGAAAGTTACCGACTCGGAGATGAAGTGCAGGTAAAAGGCAAGATACAGTCTTATAGCGGTGTGATGCTTCAGGACCTTCCGGTGAAGTATATGGTGAAGCGTTCTGTTCGCAGTTTCTGGAGGATTTCGGAGGCTGTACAGATTGCTTCGGGTGAAGTGACTGCCGACGGGAACGGAGAATTTACGATCCCGGTTCGCCTGGAAGAAAGTGCAGATTATAAGAATAATGATAAAATATATTATCGTTATTCTGTTGAAGCGACTGTTACCAATGCGGCAGGTGAAACACAGTCGTCTACGGAGATGATTTCGGCAGGACAGCGTTCATTGATTTTGCAGACGGAGTTGAAAGAAAAGATTTGCAAGGATAGGCCGTTCAACATTGTGTTTGAAGCACAGAATCTGAACGGACAGCCTGTGGAAGTGAAAGGTACATACTCTTTATATCCGGCGAAAGATAAGGACTACAAGCAACTGGGCGAGAAACCGGTTGCAACCGGAACGTTTACTTCTAATAAGGAAATGACCTTCAATTGGGGGAAATTTTCTTCCGGGCCGTATGTGCTGAAGGCAACGGTGAAAGATAACCAGGGAAAAGAAGTGACGGCGGAAGCAAATACGATTCTTTTCTCTTCTGACGACAAACGTCCGCCTGTTCAGTCCGCCGTGTGGTTCTATGCAGAGAATACGGAATTTGACACTGCTCATCCGGCGGTATTCTATTTCGGAACTTCGGAAAAGGATACCTATATAATGATGAATGTATTTTGCGGTGATAAACTGCTGGAAAGTAAGGCACTGAATCTGTCCGATACGATTGTTCGTTTTCAATATCCGTATCAGGAAAGTTACGGTAACGGTATCTTCGTGAACTTCTGTATGGTGAGGGACGGACAGGTTTATCAGGAACGGGTTCAGGCGAGAAAACGTTTGCCGGACAAGACATTGGTGATGAAGTGGGACGTATTCCGTGATAAATTGCGTCCCGGACAGAAAGAGGAATGGAAACTGACAATCAAGACACCGCAGGGACAGGCTGCTCATGCCGAAATGTTGGCGACGATGTATGATGCCTCACTTGATAAAATCTGGAACCGCCGGCAGGATTTCCGGGTTTACTACCAGCAACTGCTTCCTTATTCCGATTGGATGAACGGATATGTTGGAAATAACTCCTACAATTATTGGTGGGATCGTAAGTCTCTCAAAGTACCTGCAATGTTGTATGACAGATTCGCTATGCAGCCTGATATAAGAAATGCATATGCGATGTCAGAATCCATAGCTGATGGAGTAGTGGTCAGAGGATATGCAGTGCAAAAGAAAATGTCGGTGACAGGCAGCGTTGTAAGCCGGAGCAATGCGGTGAGATATGCATCGGCGCTAGTTTCCGAAGATGCTGCGGATACAATGTTTGAATCGGAGTTAGTGCCAATGGCAGCAGGAAAGGCCGATGTCGCTTCCGGAGAAGAAGCGCTTCCTGAAGCTCCTGCCGGCTTGCGTACAAATCTTGCCGAGACTGCTTTCTTCTATCCCCAACTCCGTACCAATGAGCAGGGAGAGGTTTCTTTCTCTTTCACTATGCCCGAAAGTCTGACACGTTGGAATTTCCGTGGATATGCTCACACCAAGGGAATGTTAATGGGAACGCTGGACGGAGAAACTACTACCAGTAAAGAATTTATGCTGACCCCGAATCTGCCACGTTTCGTGCGTGTGGGCGATAAGACCTCTATTGCTGCCTCTGTCTCTAACATGACTGGCAAGCCGCAAGCAGGAACAGTAAGCATGATTCTTTTCGATCCGGTGACGGAGAAGGTTGTCGACACACAGAAACAGAAGTTCTCCGTTGAGGCAGGCAAGACAATTGGCGTGAACTTCATGTTTACCGTCAGTGATAAATACGAGGTATTGGGTTGTCGGATGATAGCCGATAGCGGCACATTTAGCGACGGAGAGCAACAATTGGTTCCGGTACTCAGCAACAAGGAACATTTGGTAGAGACACTGCCCATGCCTATACGTGGAGAAGAAACTCTCACCTTCTCGCTCGACAGTTTGTTCAACCGGCATAGTAAAACGGCAACAGACCGTAAACTGACGATTGAATTTACCGGAAATCCTGCTTGGTATGCTATTCAGGCATTGCCTTCTTTGAGCCTTCCGGTCAATAATAACGCTATTTCATGTGCTACCGCCTACTATGCGAATACATTGGCTTCGTATATAATGAACAGTCAGCCACGCATCAAGGCTGTGTTTGATAGCTGGAGACTTCAGGGCGGTACGAAGGAAACCTTCTTGAGCAACTTGCAAAAGAATCAGGAAGTGAAGAATATTCTGTTGTCCGAATCTCCGTGGGTACTCGAAGCACAGACTGAAGAACAGCAGAAAGAGCGTATCGCTACACTGTTCGACTTGAATAATATCCGTAACAATAATATCGCTGCACTGACCAGATTGCAGGAATTGCAAAATTCCAACGGTGCCTGGTCATGGTATAAAGGAATGAACGGCAGCGGTTATGTCACGGCCTATATTGCCGAATTGAATGCTCGCCTTGCTCTGCTGACCGGTGAGAAGTTGGATGGACCAGCACTTGCTTTACAGGAAAAGGCGTTGACTTATCTTCACCAATCAGCTTTGAAAGAATACAAAAATATTCTTAAAGCACAGAAAGAAGGAGTGAAGTTCACAGGAGTGTCGGGCTCTATCCTGCAATATCTGTATATTGTCGCTATTTCCGGCGGACAGGTTCCTGCTGCCAATAAAGCTGCGTATGCTTATTATCTTTCTAAAGTGAAAGAGTTGCTTCCGACAGCTTCAATGAATGCGAAGGCGATTGCTGCTATCGTGCTCGATAAAGCCGGACAAAAGAAAGAAGCGCAGGAATTTGTTGCTTCTCTGAAAGAACATCTGACAAAGACGGACGAACAGGGGATGTTCTTCGCTTTCAACGAGAATCCTTATGCGTGGGGAGGAATGAGGATGCAGGCTCATGTAGACGTTATGGAAGCTTTGGAATTGATCGGCGGAAACAGCGAAACGGTGGAAGAAATGAAACTCTGGCTGTTGAAACAGAAGCAGACGCAACAATGGGATTCCCCTGTAACTACGGCAGATGCGGTGTATGCACTGTTGATGAAAGGTACTAATTTGCTTGACAATCAGGGCGATGTACGGATTGTGATTGCCAATGAAGTACTGGAAACGGTGAGTCCGAGCAAGACTACGGTGCCGGGACTGGGATATATCAAACGTTCGTTTATACAGAAGAATGTCATGGATGCCCGCAAGATTGAAGTGGAAAAGAGAAATCCGGGGATTGCCTGGGGAGCTGTTTATGCAGAATATGAATCGCCGATCAAGGATGTGAAGCAACAGGGAGGTGAGTTAAATGTACAGAAACAATTATATGTGGAACGTACGGTGAATGATACCCCTCAGCTGCAACCGGTCACGGCAAAGACGGTGCTTCAGGTAGGTGATAAGGTTGTTTCCCGTTTGAGTATCCGTGTAGACCGTGCAATGGACTTTGTACAGTTGAAAGATCAGCGTGGCGCTTGTTTCGAGCCGATCGGCAGTGTCTCCGGTTATCGCTGGAATAACGGAATCGGCTATTATGTGGACATTAAAGATGCTTCTACCAATTTCTTCTTCGATCACTTGGGGAAGGGAGTTTATGTACTGGAATATAGTTACCGTGTCAGTCGTGCGGGAACTTACGAAACGGGGCTGGCAACCATGCAATGTGCCTATGCGCCGGAATATGCTTCTCATTCGGCTTCAATGACGGTAGAAGTGAAATAATTAACTTATTAACGGTGAACGGTAAACGTTCACCGTTAATAATCCTTTCAATACGTTTCATATCTCATCTAAAACTCCTACATTTGTACACCAAAATAAAATATATCACATGAAACGTAGTTTACTATCTATATTTTTTCTGCTTATTGTCACTTTGGCAGCTGTCGCCCAACCTCGTATTTCTTCTAATAAGGAGACGCACAACTTCGGACAAATAGAATGGAAACGTCCGGTGACAGTGGAGTATACCATTACCAATACCGGAAATCTGCCTTTGGTGCTGACCAACGTCACCACTTCTTGTGCCTGTGCCGTGGCCGACTGGACAAAAGAACCGATTGCTCCCGGAGCGAAAGGTATTGTAAAGGCTTCATTTGATGCCAAAGCATTGGGACGTTTCGAGAAGTCGGTCGGTATTTATAGCAATGCTACTCCGAATCTGGTTTATCTGAAGTTTACGGGTGAAGTGGTGCAGGAAATAAAGGATTATACGAAGACTCATCCTTTCGCTATCGGTAATATCCGTATCGACCGGGATGAATTTGCCTTCCCCGATGTATATCGCGGACAGCAACCAACTATGACGTTCAGCATTGCCAACCTTTCCGACCGTCCTTATGAACCGGTACTGATGCATCTTCCTCCTTACCTGAAAATGGAGGCGGAACCTAAAGTGTTGCTCAAAGGAAAGAAAGGAACTGTCAAACTGACGCTGGACGCCAGCCAACTGAATGATTACGGATTGACACAGACTTCCGTCTATCTCTCCCGTTTTGCCGGTGATAAGGTCAGTGAGGATAATGAAATTCCCGTTTCGGCTATTCTACTTCCCGATTTCTCGCGGATGACGGCGAAAGATTCGTTGGACGCGCCGGCTATCCGTATCTCGGAAACAAATATAGACCTCAGTGTACCATTGATAAAGAAAAAGAAAAGCCAGCTACAATATCTTGATTGCTAATGCCGGAAAGACTCCGTTAGTAATCAGTAAGTTGCAGGTGTTTAATTCTTCTGTGGGCGTTAGTCTGAAAAAGACCGTGTTGCCGCCGGACGGAATGACGAAGCTGAAAGTAACGATTCGTAAGCGTGACGTCGGTAATAAGAAACATCATTTACGTATCTTGATGATTACAAACGACCCGTTGCGTCCGAAAGTTGAAATAAATATCAAACGCTAAATTCTATGACTATGGAACATCCTGAAAATAGTGGAGAATACAAAGGGCTTGTTGTCAACAAAGGCATCGAGCAGCCTTCGTCTGTAAATCCTTACCTGAAACGTAAGCCGAAAAAGCGTCAGCTTTCGGTGGCGGAGTTTGTTGAGGGGATTGTGAAAGGCGACATTACTATTTTGAGTCAGGCTGTGACATTAGTGGAAAGTGTGAAACCGGAACATCAGGTCGTAGCACAAGAGGTGATAGAGAAATGCCTGCCTCATTCCGGAAATTCTGTCCGTATAGGTATCAGCGGAGTTCCCGGCGCGGGAAAGAGTACTTCGATAGATGTATTCGGTTTGCACGTGCTTGAAAAAGGAGGAAAGCTGGCTGTGTTGGCTATCGACCCCAGTAGCGAACGTAGTAAAGGCAGTATCTTAGGAGATAAGACGCGTATGGAACAGCTTTCCGTACATCCCCAATCGTTTATCCGCCCTAGCCCCTCAGCTGGTTCGTTGGGAGGAGTTGCCCGGAAGACCCGTGAAACGATTGTGCTCTGTGAGGCTGCCGGATTCGATAAGATTTTTGTGGAAACCGTCGGGGTGGGACAGAGTGAAACGGCTGTTCATTCTATGGTAGATTTCTTCCTGCTGATTCAGTTGGCAGGTACAGGAGACGAGTTGCAAGGCATTAAGCGCGGTATTATGGAAATGGCCGACGGCATTGTGATCAACAAGGCCGACGGGGATAATCTGGAACGTGCAAAACTGGCTGCTACTCAATTTCGTAACGCTTTGCATCTTTTCCCTGCTCCCGAATCGGGATGGACTCCCCAAGTGTTGACCTATTCCGGTTTTTATAATATCGGAGTGAAGGAGATATGGGATATGATTTATGAATATATTGACTTTGTGAAGACCAACGGTTATTTTGAATATCGTCGTAACGAGCAAAGTAAATACTGGATGTATGAAACGATCAACGAACAACTTCGTGACAGTTTCTATCATAATCCGAAGATTGAAGCCATGCTTCTGGAAAAGGAACAGCAAGTGTTGCAAGGAAATCTGACATCATTTATAGCCGCAAAGAGCCTACTCGATACTTATTTCGCAGACCTGAAACGGGACGACTAGAAAAAGAACGTTAAAAAGCGGATGAAAAAATAGGGGTGGTATGCTTTCTGATTGTATTTACATTCAGAGAACCATGAATATTGGACACAGAATATTATTTATTGACTTAAAATACCTTATGAACAAAACCTTGTTAACAGGTCTTCTGTGCTGCACCCTCACAGTACAGAGTTTCGCAGACCAACCTTTGGAAGGGTTTACCTATGCTACCTTGAATGCTCCGACAGGAGCGGAGTGGGAATCTCCCGAAAACTTGGCACTCAATAAGGAGCAGCCGCATGCTTATTTCTTTCCGTTTCAAGACTTGGAAAGTGCTCGCAAAGTATTGCCCGAAAACAGTAAGTTCTGGCAGTCTCTCAATGGCGACTGGAAGTTTCATTGGGCACCCGACCCCGATTCCCGTCCGGCAGATTTCTATCAGACGAATTATGATGTGACTTCGTGGGACGTAATCCCTGTACCGTCGAGCTGGAATATCTATGGTATTCAGAAAGACGGAAGCTTGAAGTATGGAACTCCTATTTATGTCAATCAACCGGTTATCTTCCAACATAGCGTGAAGGTGGACGACTGGCGCGGAGGAGTGATGCGTACTCCGCCCGCTAACTGGACTACTTATAAGCACCGTAATGAGGTTGGTTCCTTCCGCCGCGATTTTGAGATTCCTCAGGATTGGGACGGCAGGGAAGTATTCATCAGTTTCGATGGTGTGGATTCTTTCTTCTATCTGTGGATCAACGGTCAGTACGTAGGTTTTTCCAAGAATTCGCGTAATACCGCTAATTTCAATATTACCCCTTATCTTCAGAAAGGCAAGAACACCGTAGCCGCCGAAGTATATCGTAGCTCGGATGGTTCATTTCTGGAGGCACAGGATATGTTCCGTCTGCCGGGTATCTTCCGTACGGTAGCTTTGTACTCGGTTCCCAAGGTTCATTTCCGTGACTTGGTGGCTATTCCCGATTTGGATGCGACTTATACGGACGGTTCTCTGACTGTCAATGCCGAAATCCGTAACTTGGATAAAAAGGCAGCCAAGGATTATAAAGTATATTATTCTTTGTATGCCAATAAACTGTATTCTGATGAAAATACGTTGGTAGACGGCGTTTCATCTCCGGTAATAGAGAAGATCGTTCCGAATGAGATTGGTAAGGTTCAAACTGTTTTTCAGGTGAAGGCTCCTAACAAGTGGTCGGCGGAGTTTCCTTATCGCTATACGCTTGTTGCTGAACTGAAAGATAAAAAGAACAGGACTATTGAAACGGTTTCTACTATCGTAGGTTTCAGGAAAGTGGAAATCAAAGATACACCTGCGTCAGAAGATGAGTTCGGGCTTGCCGGACGCTATTATTATGTGAACGGAAAGACCGTTAAACTGAAAGGGGTGAACCGTCATGAATCCAACCCTGCTGTGGGACATGCCATAACCCGTGAGATGATGGAAAAAGAAATTATGCTGATGAAGCGTGCTAACATCAATCATGTACGTAATTCACATTATCCGGATGATCCGTATTGGTATTTCCTGTGCAACAAATACGGTATTTATCTCGAAGATGAGGCGAATATAGAATCACACGAATATTATTATGGTGCCGCTTCGCTTTCTCATCCGGTGGAATGGAAAAATGCTCATGTGGCTCGTGTTATGGAAATGGTGCATGCCAATGTCAACAATCCTTCTATCGTGATTTGGTCGTTAGGTAATGAGGCCGGTCCGGGTAAGAATTTTGTGGCGGCTTATGATGCGTTGAAGAAGTTCGATACTTCCCGTCCCGTACAATATGAACGTAACAATGATATTGTTGATATGGGTTCGAATCAGTATCCGTCTATCGGTTGGGTACGTGGTGCTGTACAGGGGAAATATGATATTAAATATCCGTTCCATATCTCCGAGTATGCTCATTCAATGGGAAATGCTTGCGGTAATCTTATTGATTATTGGGAAGCTATGGAGTCTACCAACTTCTTCTGTGGCGGTGCCATTTGGGATTGGGTAGACCAGTCTATGTACAATTACGACCCGAAAACGGGTACGCGTTATCTGGCTTATGGAGGTGACTTCGGCGATACTCCCAATGATGGGCAGTTTGTAATGAACGGAATCGTGTTCGGAGATCTGGAACCGAAACCTCAATATTATGAAGTGAGAAAAGTATATCAGAATATCGGAGTGAAAGCTGTCGATGTTGAGAAGGGTGTCTTTGAGATCTTCAATAAGTATTATTTCAAGAATCTGGCGGACGACTACTATTTGATGTGGTCCGTTTATGAGGACGGCAAGGCTATTCAGGCAACTCTGAAGAAAGACATCAATCTGGCTCCCCGCCAGCGGATGCAAATCTCTCTTCCCTATAATCGTGCTGCGTTTAAAAAAGATGCGGAGTACTTTGTGAAAGTGCAGTTTATATTGAAAGACAAGATGCCTTGGGCTGATAAAGACTTCGTAATGGCGGAAGAACAGGTACTGGTGAAGGAAGCTACGGATCGTCCGTTAATCAGTGAAGTGGCTGCTGCTACTGCGGGAAGTCTGAAGAGTCGTATGAACCCGAGTACAGAGAGAATCGAAATTAAAGGGGACGGCTTTGAAGCGGAATTCGATCAGCAGACCGGAAGTATTTATAGCTTGAAATACGGCGATAAAACAATTATTGCGGCCGGAAATGGACCGAAACTTGATGCACTTCGTGCCTTTACAAACAATGATAACTGGTTCTATGCTCCTTGGTTTGAATATGGTTTGCATAACCTGCAACATAAAATGATAGAGGTAACAGCTCGTGAGAAGGATGGTAAAATGGTATTGAGTTTTACCGTAGAATCGCAGGCGCCGAATGCTGCAAGCATTAAAGGGGGGACCAGTTCCGGTAAGAATAGTATTGTGGAACTGACAGACCGGAAATTTGGAGCCAATGACTTTAAGTTTATTACCAATCAGGTGTGGACGGTTTATCCGGACGGTTCTATCGAATTGCAGTCCAGTATTACTTCTACTCGTCCCAGCCTGACTTTGCCACGTCTTGGCTATGTGATGAAAGTTCCTCAGGAATATGCTAACTTTACTTATTATGGTCGTGGACCGATTGATAACTATGCCGACCGTAAGAGTGGCCAGTTCATAGAGCAACATACGAATACGGTAGCGGGTGAGTTTGTGAATTTCCCGAAACCGCAAGATATGGGTAATCATGAGGATGTACGTTGGTGTGCATTGACGAATCAGGCAGGACAAGGGGCAGTCTTTATAGCTACCGATCGCCTGTCGGTGTCTGCACTTCAATATTCTGCTCTTGATTTGATCCTGGCTTCTCATCCATATCAATTGCCTAAAGCAGGTGATACTTATTTGCATCTGGATTGTGCAGTTACCGGTTTGGGTGGTAATAGCTGCGGTCAAGGTGGCCCTCTTGTTCAAGACAGGGTATTTGCCGGTCATCATAATATGGGCTTTATTATCCGTCCGGTTGTTGGTGCGAATTTGGCAGCTGTTGCTAATGTTGCTCCTGCCGGAGATATTCCTTTGTCTATCACACGTACTCCTGCCGGGATGGTAGAATTGACGTCGGCAAAAAAAGACGCTGTATTCTGCTATACGATTGACGGTAGTAAAAAGGTACAGGAATATACAGAACCTATTCCTTTGCGTAATGGAGGTACTGTGAAAGCATGGTATAAGGACAATAAGGATATTAGTGCCGTTATGAAGTTTGAAAAGATAGAAAGTATCCAGATGCAGGTGGTATATGCCAGCAGCCAGGAATCAGGCGATGGAGATGCTGCTAATCTGGTTGACGGTGATCCTAGTACGATATGGCATACAATGTATTCAGTAACGGTTGCCAAATATCCGCATTGGGTGGATCTTGATGCAGGTGAAGTAAAAGAAATCAAAGGCTTTACCTATCTGCCGCGTCAGAATGGAAATAATGGCAATATCAAGGATTACTCTATTCAAGTCAGCATGGATGGTAAAGAATGGGGTGATCCGGTCAAGAAAGGTACTTTTGCTAATAACTCAAAGGAAAAGAGGGTGATGTTCGACAAGCCGGTAAAGGCACGTTATATTCGCTTTACTGCTTTGAGTTCGCAGAACGGACAAGACTTTGCGTCCGGTGCAGAAGTGACTATCCTGGCTAACTAGAATAAAACTATTCAGGCACAGATTACACGGACTTCACAGTTTTAGTCAATCAAAGGACTGTGAAATTTGTGTAATCCGTGTCTGATAACTAATAATGATTGGTGGTTATTACAATTCCCTTCCCGCTTTCTCGAAATCAGCCTTCGACTTACTTTGCGTTACAATATATACACCGAGAAATACGAGCGCAATGGCAAGTCCTTTCTGCCAGCCGAAACTTCCGATTCCCATAATAATGGCAGCAATCGTAGCCACAATCGGCTGCATATAATTATACATACTGACAACGGTAGGACGAAGCAGTTTTTGTGCCGTCATAATGCAGAGATAGGCTAGGAAACTTCCCCTAGTACTACATAGAGCACCGTGAATATCCTTTCCGGTATCAACCGTTCCGTCCACTATCTGGAAGAACTTTCGGGGGAGATAAAGAACGGCGAGATAGAGGGCGTACGTGTTACCTTCGACCGTCCGGATGCCACGTATATTCCTTACGACGTAATTCGTAGTTACGACCGCCCCTTGATTATGGGCGACTTTACCGCCCGCATGGCCGATCCGAACGTCAAATCTGAACTGGACTGGCAACTTTATCTCTTGCAACGCCGATACCTCGATTACCAGGTGAATATTGGCAACAAGATGATCGAACTCCTTTCCGGTGATGAGGAACAGCGTTCACA
>VOFB01003704.1_pt1 | contig 13247 bp, 18 predicted proteins | sample 5384141 | NCBI WGS metagenome assembly VOFB01 (sample SAMN12384721, study PRJNA508395) | human gut metagenome | isolation source: healthy gut A | host: Homo sapiens | reverse complement strand
GCATTTATCGTAGAAAAAGGGTGCTCCAGGATTCTCCTTCGGAACAAAAGAAAGAAGATGGGTATCCGTGGATCTTCTACCTATGAATTAATTTTTGAAGACTGCAGAATTCCAAAGGATGCGTTACTTGGACCTGAAGGAAAAGGATTCCCAATCGCTATGCATACATTAGATGGTGGACGTATTGGTATTGCTTCCCAGGCACTTGGTATTGCAGAAGGTGCATTAGAGCGCGCAATTGCTTATACAAAAGAAAGAAAGCAGTTTGGTCGTTCTATCGCACAGCAGCAGAATACACAGTTCAAACTTGCTGATATGGCTGCAAGAATCGAAGCTGCTCAGCTTTTAGTTTACAAAGCTGCCATGGCAAAAGCTACACAGAAGGTTTATTCTGTAGAAGCTGCCAAGGCTAAATTATTCGCAGCAGAGACCGCAATGGCTGTTACAACAGAAGTTGTTCAGTTATTCGGTGGATACGGATATATCAGAGAGTACGATGTAGAGCGTATGATGCGTGATGCTAAGATCACAGAGATCTACGAAGGAACTTCCGAAGTTCAGCGTATGGTTATTTCTGGGTCATTATTAAGATAATCGTACAGTTGTATCACAAAGATTGAAGAAAAGGAGATAAATAATACATGAATATCGTAGTATGTATTAAACAGGTTCCGGATACAAAGGGCGGCGTAAAGTTCAACGCAGACGGAACACTCGATAGAGCTGCAATGCTTGCTATCATGAACCCAGATGACAAAGCTGGTCTTGAGGCAGCACTTAGAATTAAGGATCAGAACGGTGCAAAGGTTACTGTTCTTACCATGGGACTTCCAAAGGCAGATGCTGTTCTTCGTGAGGCTATGGCTATGGGAGCTGACGATGCTATTCTTGTTACCGACAGAGTATTAGGTGGAGCTGATACATGGGCTACTTCCACAACAATCGCCGGTGCACTTCGTAACTTAGATTATGATCTGATTATCACAGGACGTCAGGCTATCGATGGTGATACCGCACAGGTAAGGACGCACAGATCGCTGAAAGCATCTTGGACTTCCGGTAATCTCTTATGCTGAGGATATCAAGGGGAGATTCCGTAATCGTTAAGCGTCAGTGATAAAGTTATCGTAGTAGATGATCCGGAACTGAAGAACTACAGAACAGAGCCATATGCGCATGCATTAGCATCTGTAATCAACGAATTCAAACCAGAAGTTATGTTAGTTGGTGCAACAGCAATCGGTCGTGACCTTGGTCCTACTGTATCTGCAAGAGTTGCAACAGGTCTGACAGCTGACTGTACTGTTCTTGAGATTGGTGATTTTCCAATCAATCCGGTTGGAAACCAGGAGCAGAAACACAATCAGTTACTGATGACCCGTCCTGCATTCGGTGGAAACACAATCGCTACCATCGCCTGCCCGGACAACCGCCCACAGATGGCAACCGTTCGTCCAGGTGTTATGCAGAAGATTGCTCCGATCGCTGGTGCAAAAGCAAACGTTGTTGAATACAATCCGGGATTTACACCAAACAACAGATATGTTGAAATCATGGATATCGTAAAAGAAGTTAAGAATACAGCAAATATCATGGACGCTAAGATCTTAGTATCCGGTGGTCGTGGAGTTGGTTCTAAAGAGAACTTCAAACTGTTAGAGGACTTAGCAGAAGTTCTTGGCGGTACTGTAAGCTGCTCCCGTGCAGTTGTAGAGAATGGCTGGTTACCAGTTGATTTACAGGTAGGACAGACAGGTAAGACAGTTCGTCCTCAGATTTACTTTGCAATCGGTATCTCCGGTGCTATTCAGCACGTAGCAGGTATGGAAGAGTCTGATCTCATCATCGCAATCAACAAAGACGGCTGTATGTACCGACCCGTATCCTGACGGGCTGGCTGACAGGACTGATTTATCAGGGAATCCGCAAAACAAAAATACCATCGAATGTATCAATCACAATCGCGAATCTGTGCTGTCCGCTTTTAAATACCACGTTTTTTTATGAGCATGCTGGTATTTGGGTTTTACCAGACCGAGTACATCCAGTCGTTTGTTCAGACGCTTGGTGTCAGCAATCCATTTTTTGTTTGTGATAGCATTTGTCGGAATCAACGGACTGGTTGAGGCGGTGGTATGTTTTATCGTCGGAACCGCAATTTCCGCGGCTTTGAAGAAAGCATTGAAATATAGTTAATTGGATGGAATATGGTAAAAATTGGATGAAAATAAAACATGACATTACGAAGTAAATATGGATGCGGGATTGCGGAATGAGCATGCAAGTGTTATACTTAATAACGTTGTAAAATTACATATTACAAGAAAAGAGGAAGAGACTATGACTCAGAAAAAGTTTTCCACAAAGTATCTTGTGGAGATGGCACTTTTAGTTGCTATCATTCTCATCATGGCTTTTACCCCGATCGGATACATCAAGACAGGCGGTCTTGAGATTACGTTGATCGTTGTTCCGGTGGCGGTAGGCGCTGTTACGTTAGGACCGGCGGCAGGCGCAATCTTAGGCGGCGTGTTCGGTGTTACAAGTTTCATCCAGTGCTTCGGCATGAGCCCATTTGGTGTTGCACTGCTTGGAATCAACGGATTTTTAACATTTTTAGTATGCGTACCTACCCGTATTTTAATGGGATGGCTGACTGGTCTGATCTATAAAGGACTTCGTAAAACAAAGCTGCCGTCAGGTGTATCTGTTACGATCAGCAACCTTTGCTGTCCGCTGCTGAACACCACATTTTTTATGGGAATGTTAGTGATTGGATTTTACAATACGGAATACATCCAGTCATTTGTATCAGCTCTTGGTGCAAAAAATGCATTGCTGTTCATTTTAGCATTTGTAGGTGTCAACGGACTGGTTGAGGCAATTGTCTGCTTTGTTGTGGGAACGGCGATTTCAGCAGCTCTCAAAAAGGCATTGAAATATAATTAAATTGAATGAAATATAATATAATTGAGGAATCCTCTTATATGCAGGTTGTTGTCTGTATGTGAGGGGATTTTTTGCGGTAACATGGGAAATGGAGATCAAAATAAGAAAAAAGTCTCAAAAGTGCAGATTGACATTTGCGTCTGGTGCATTGTAAGCTAAAATGGTTAGAAAATACTAACCAAAGTTAGATGGAAAATGAGCGAAGGTAAAGTAAAAAAAAATTATATTTCTGATTTTTTGCAGCAGTCATGGTTGTGGCAGGTGGCTGTGGTACCGATGGGGGAGATACCGAGGCGAGCAGAGATCTCTTTGCAATGGACACATATATGACGGTAACTGCTTATGGCAAAGGAGCCACAGAGGCCGTGGATCAGGCGGCAGATGAGATCAGCCGGCTGGATCAATGTTGTCTACGGGAAATGAGGACAGTGAGATATATAAAATCAATCAGAGCGGAGATGGAATACTCTCGGAGGAGACGGCATATCTGGTGGAACGCTCACTGGATCTGTATGAAGCTACAGATGGTGCATTTGATATTGCGATTTATCCGGTTATGAAAGCATGGGGATTTACAGATGACAATTTCAGGGTGCCGGACGCAGACGAACTTAAGGATCTGCTCACGCTGACAGATGCATCGGATATTTCTTATGATAAAGAGACATCGCAGATCGCTTTTAAAAAGGACGGAATGCAGATCGACTTTGGAGGAATCGCGAAAGGTTATACTTCTGCACGTATCATGGATATTTTTCGTGCCTGCGGGATCAAGAGCGGACTGGTCAATCTTGGTGGAAATGTGCAGGCACTTGGAACAAAGAAGGATGGAAGCAGCTGGCGCGTGGCAGTGCAGGACCCACAGGATACAGATCAGTATCTTGGGGTGCTTTCCATACAGGATAAGGCGGTGATCACTTCCGGCGGTTATGAACGTTATTTTTGAGCAGGACGGCAGGACATATCATCATATCATAGATCCCAAAACCGGTTATCCGGTGGAGAACGGGTTAATTTCCGTTTCCATTGTCACAGCAGATGGAACGCTTGCGGACGGACTTTCTACATCCGTTTTTATTATGGGGAAAGAAGCCGCAACGGAATATTGGAGAAATCACAGTGATGAATTTGACATGATTCTGATGACGGATGACAGGAAATCTATGTCACAGAGGGAATCGCAGACAGTTTTGAGTCGGAAATGGATACGAAGATCATTGAAAAAAAGTATAAACGAATGATTTGGTATGGAGACAAGTATGAAAAAAATATTTCAGGAATTGTACCCGTCATTCTGGCAGCAGTGGTGGGAATTGGTGCAGTGGTTTCCCTGAGTGATTATACAGCACCGGTTTATGGTTCAGAGTCAGAAGATGAACTGACAGAGACGGAAACTATTATCGAAAGTGCCGGTATGGAGTCGGTAGAAGAGACGGAAATTGAAAATACGGAAGCGGCTGCTGTTTTAGACGGTGCGTTTGATCTTGCAGACGGAACTTATGAAGGCAGTGCGAACGGATTTTCCGGTAAGATCAAAGTTTCAGTTGTGATAAAAAATCAGACGATCCGGTCGATCAATATTTTGAGTAATTCAGATGATGCAGCCTTTTTCAATCGTGCAAAAGAAGGTGTGACAGCGAGCATCCTTGCAAAGCAGAGTACGGATGTGGATACGGTTTCCGGTGCAACATACAGTTCAAGAGGAATCATGAATGCAGTAAACGCAGGAGTATCAGTATGCTTATGCAGCGCTGAGCTTGACATGGGTGCATTTGATACCGTATCGAGAGCAACCACCAATCACGGACTGCACAGGGGAAGTTATCAGTGTACGTCAGAAATTACAAAAAAAGATGGTACAAAGCTCAAAGTGGCATATTATACAGGAGCAGCCACCGGTGTGCTGACGAACGGAGAGACTTTTTCCTATGATAAAAATGAGATTGAAAGCTATGTGGTAACAGGACTTAAATATGTTCCAGTCAAAGTAAAAACTGAAGATTATGAAGCTTTTAAAGCAGCATATACCGTAGTGGAAAATGGCAGTACTTTATCCGGTGGATTTTCGGAGGGAAATCTGAAAAACTATACGGATCTGGTTGCAGAAGTAACAGAAAAACACCAATGGTCTAAAAAACAGTTACCCAAAATGAGGACGGAAGTTTTCGTTTGCTGCGAGAGTAAACAATGGAACGGATTCCGGATCAAGGACGCTGCATTAAAAACAGCAGAGAATATTACAACAACGGTAAAAAGAGGCAAACGGTTCTTACGGAGAATTCCTTCGTGTCGATCTGACTGGGGAGGGCTACGGTGCACTTGGTGCTGATATGCAGGCAGTAGAGTGGACTTATTATGGATCCGACAGTACTTATACCGATCCACTTCAATCTTATGGAACCAAGTTTGCATCAGATAACTGGATGCACAAAGCACAGGGAATCCAGCTTGGTCTTACAGATTCACTGCGTTGTAAACTGCCGGCGGGAACAGACGGAACCGGATACTGGACAATCACGGTATATGCACTTGGTTACAATGATTACACGGTAAAATTTAAGGTAACCGATGCAAATATTGTTAAGGATGAAGAGGAAACGGTGGATACGACGGCACTTGAAGCTGCAATTAAAAGTGCAGAGAACTTAACTGAGAGTGATTATACGGCAGCAAGCTGGTCTGATCTTTGCGTTGAATTGAAAGAGGCAAAAGATGAGCTTGCGGCTCCGCACACGCAGTCTACTGTAGATGAGGCAACAGAGCATCTGAATGCTGCAATCAAAGCACTGGTAAAGGCAGAGACAAAGGAAGAAACAAAAACAGATGTTACAAAACTTAACGCTGTAATCGAGAAAGCGGAGGCATTAAAGCAGAGTGATTACACAGCAGAGAGCTGGAAAAATTTACAGACTGCGCTCGATGCTGCAAAGAAACTTACAGATGCAACAGCAGAACAGACTGTAGTAGATCAGGCAGCAAGTGATCTGGAAACAGCGATTTTGGCGCTGGTAAAAGCTGATACGGAAAATACCGGAACTACAGACAAAAAGAAAAAACCGGCAGTTGGAACGGTGAAAACAGTTGGACAGATCAAGTATAAAGTAACCGGAAAAAATACAGTAACTGTAAATAAATATGCAAAGAAAAACATTACAAAGGCATCTATTCCTGCAACGGTTAAAATCAACGGATATACATTTAAGGTAACTGCAATTGCAGACAGCGCATTTTCCGGATGCAGTAAACTTACGAAAGTTACGGTTGGTTCTAATGTAAAGGCAATCGGAAATAAATCATTTTATAAATGTACAAAACTTACCACATTTACGGCATCTTCTACCGGATTAAACAAGATTGGAAAGGAAGCGTTTTCCGGTGATAAAAAACTTGCAAATATCACATTAAAGACAACAAAACTGAAAAAATCAGGTGTTGGAAAGGATGCATTCAAGAACATTAAGAAAAATGCAACCTTTAAAGTACCGGCAAAAAAAGTTTCTGATTATAAAGCTATTTTTAAGTCAAAGGGTGCTGGAAAAAATATCAAGGTAAAGAAACTGTAGGGTGAAAAAAATATTCTTTTGTTAAAAACAGGGGTGAAGAGACCTTATTGTAGAATGGAATGTGTAATTGAACCTTTGAGGAGGAAACAAAACAATCACCCTCACACTTCCGGAGAGTGAGATACAGAACATGGCGGTAGGTTTTGGTTCTATGGATTATATTTTTGAAAATAAAAATATGAAACAGAAACGATATCGCAGGAAGCGTATGAAATGTGCAGAGCGGATCTGACAGAGCGTGCAGTAGAAGAGAAGGATATGCTTGTGCTGGCAAAGGAAGAGGAAAATATTGTTGTCAATAAACCTGCCCTGTCACAGATCCGGTCGATCTGTGAACTTGCAACACTAGAATGTTATTATCACAATGTGGAAAAGTCCGCGAAAGCAAAAGGTACCGGATTGGCACATGTGGGAGAAAAAAAAAAATTCTGGATCGAATACACCGGAGTTGCTAAGACTGAAATCGACATGTCGGATGTAAATATGAAAGATAATCGTAACAGATACAATGAGGAAATAGAAAAATATCAGAGTATGGATCAGTTTCAGGTTGGCATTGCAGTATTTGATCCGGATACGACAGAAACGCAATTTTATGATAATGTAAGATCTGTCTGTGAAATGATGAACAACAATATTAGCATTTCAGTGGGAGTTACCTGGGCAGAGCACGGAAAAGAATTTAATGAGAAGATCATGGAAGCTGACTGGCGGATGTATGAACAGAAAAATGCATATCATCAACAGCAGCAGGCTGCACAACAGGAACTGCTACAATAAATGTTTGAAAGAATAGTATATAACTCCCCTGCATACAATGTAAAAACAAGTATTGCAGGGGAGTTTTTTGAAAACCTATATTGAGGAAAGAGCTATGGAAATAGCCAGATATATTATTGATAATAATACGACGGTGCGTCAGGCGGCGAAACATTTTGGGATCAGCAAGAGTACGGTACATAAAGATGTCACGGAACGTCTTGCCCAGGTAAATCCGTCGCTTGCGGCAGAAGCACGAAAAGTATTAGATGTCAATAAGTCCGAACGTCATATCCGTGGCGGACTCGCAACAAGGGAGAAATATCTGCATCAGCATGCATGAAACGAAAGACATGTTTCAAAAAATGAAAAGCATGCTTCATGAAACGAAAGACATGTTTCAAAAAATGAAAGGCATGCTTCATGAAACGAAAGAAATGTTTCAAAAAATGAAAGGCATGCTTCATGAAACAAAAAACATATAAAAAGGAAAGTGCTTCCTACGAAATTATAGGACAGCATTGAAGAAATTGCACAATGAATTTCATGAATTGTATAAAAAATTTGTGAAATTAAAACTATTATAAAAGTGCATATAATACGTTATAATAATCACACGACGTGCAGCAGAGAAAGCGATCGCAAAGATTGCTTTCTCTGCTTTTTTGTCGGGAAAAATAAATATTTTATCAGAACAATGAGGAGAAAAATATGCCAAAGACAAAGTTACAGGAAGTTGTATTTACTATTTTAATGGTGTTCGTGATGGTGTACGCAATGATCTGCTACAATATTTCACTGAACATGGGAGGAATGAGCAATATTGTATTTTTAAATGCATTTCATGAACTGGTGATCATGGGACCGATCGCATTTATTCTTGACTTTTCCTTTACGGATCATTGTCAAAAAACTTGCATTCCGTATTGTGACACCGGGTGTGGACAAGCCGATCATGCTGATTCTTGCTATTTCATCAATCACAGTCTGCCTGATGTGTCCGACAATGAGCCTTGCAGCAACACTTTTATTTAAACATGCCGGAAAAGAAGTGATCGCTGTGTGGATTGAGACGACAGCACTGAATTTCCCAATGGCATTTTTCTGGCAGATCTTTTTGCAGGCCCGCTTGTACGTGCTATTTTCGGAATGATTTTTAAAGAAAAAGAAAATCAGGTTATGGAAGAGGAAAGCGAATATTTAGAAGGTGGAAGTGCCAGAAATTAAAGAGGCAGATGAAGGCGCAAGCCTGCAGATTAAATGTGATTCCATGCCCGGCATTTGGGAAAATCAGTGCGGCCGCGCAGTCTGTGAGGAATAAGAGTACCAGCATACTGTTGAAGCAGCGTCTGAAACCGGGTGGCAGGGAGAACCAGTATTTTCGGAATATATTAGAAAATACACAGATCCAGAGCATACCTGCGATACCAAATCCGATTGCTGAAAAAAGGCAGATATATCCATGAAAATTGTACGGATAACTGCTGTAATCCCAGTACCGTAAATGGAAAAATGTATTGAGAAGCCATCCGATCACAAGTTCTAAGGCTGTTCCAAGAAGAGCAGTTTTGGTGAATATAGTGATTGGGTGGTATTTTATTTTAGAGCGGAATGTTCTGCCTGATAGATGAGTGGCTCCGGATATTTTTTTGCTGGAATGATGAAAAAAACAGTAAAAGACCACCGCGCCAATCCCATAAACAGGCAGCCAGGGACCATAAAAGAAGCCACGGTTGCGAAAAGTATTATCTTTTACAAGAAAAATAAGGGTTTCCCAGAGAAATCCTGAAAAACTTCCCAGAAAGAAGAAGTGGATCAGCAGGGAAATCTTATCCTGTATGGGATTCTGCTCCGGTGCGCAGAGTTTTGAAAAAATCCGGAAGATTGGAATGTTTTTCATATGGATATTATGACCGCAGAAGAAAAGGGATATGTATTTTGTTTAATAATTCACAGATTTTAAAATGCATCAGACAGATTTTAGACCAAATTTTTCTACATGTTTTTAAAAATTAAGTGATATTTGAATCCAAAATATTTATTTTTTGATAAAAATGACAAAATACTGTAATAGAGGGAAAACGCCTGTAAATCATGAGAAAGTTATTGTCATAGATTTTGGCGGACAGTACAACCAGTTGGTTGCAAGACGTGTCAGAGAATGCAATGTTTACTGTGAGATATATTCCTACAAGACGGATATCGCGCAGATCAAGGCAATGAATCCAAAGGGAATCATTCTTACCGGCGGTCCGAACAGTTGCTATGAGGCTGATTCACCGACCTGTTCGAAAGAATTATTTGAACTTGGCGTGCCGGTTTTAGGACTCTGCTATGGTGCGCAGTTGATGATGCACGTACTTGGAGGAAAAGTGGAAAAGGCACCTGTCCGTGAGTACGGAAAAACCGAGGTTACGGTCGATACTTCATCGCCGTTATTTACAGGCGTATCAGAAAATACGATCTGCTGGATGAGTCATTTTGATTATATTTCAAAGGTTGCACCGGGATTTAATATTGTTGCGCATACGGCAGATTGTCCGGTTGCTGCTGCAGAGAATCAGGAAAAAGGATTATTTGCAATCCAGTTTCATCCGGAAGTGCTTCATACACAGGAAGGTACGAAGATGCTTCACAATTTTGTACGAATAGCATCTGTGGCTGTGAGGGAACCTGGAGAATGGACTCTTTTGTGGAGCATACGATTAAAGAGATCCGTGAAAAAGTCGGTGACGGAAAAGTATTACTTGCCTTATCTGGTGGAGTGGATTCTTCTGTTGCAGCAGGTCTGTTGTCCCGTGCAATTGGAAAACAGCTTACCTGTGTATTTGTAGACCATGGTCTTCTTCGTAAAAATGAGGGCGACGAGGTTGAAGCAGTATTCGGACCAAACGGACAGTTTGACCTGAATTTTATCCGTGTGAATGCACAGGAGCGCTATTATAGCAAGCTATCAGGCGTCACAGAGCCGGAGCGGAAACGTAAGATCATCGGTGAGGAATTCATCCGTGTATTCGAAGAAGAGGCAAAGAAGATCGGTGCCGTTGATTTTCTTGCACAGGGAACCATTTACCCGGATGTCGTTGAGAGCGGACTTGGCGGAGAGTCAGCCGTGATCAAATCCCACCACAACGTAGGTGGTCTTCCTGATTTCGTTGATTTCAAAGAAATCATTGAGCCACTCCGAAATCTTTTCAAGGACGAAGTAAGAAAAGCCGGACTTGAGCTTGGTATCCCGGAAAAACTTGTTTTCCGTCAGCCATTCCCTGGACCAGGACTTGGCATCCGTATCATCGGTGAGGTTAATGCCGAAAAAGTCAAGATCGTGCAGGATGCTGATGCCATCTACCGGGAGGAAGTGGACAAAGCAGTAGAAGAGTACACTAAAGCAAATGGCAAGGCGCCATCCTGGATGCCGAACCAATACTTTGCGGCACCTCACTAACATGCGTTCCGTCGGTGTTATGGGTGATGAGCGTACCTACGACTATGCTGTGGCACTGCGTGCCGTCAATACAGTTGATTTCATGACTGCCGAATCAGCGGAGATTCCGTTTGAGGTGCTCCAGAGAGTTATGAGCCGAATTATTAATGAGGTGAAGGGCGTCAACAGGGTAATGTATGATTTGACGAGTAAACCACCGGGAACGATTGAGTTTGAATAACGGATTAAAATGCCGAAAGCCTGTATTTATGTGGGTTTCCGGCATTCGTTTTATCAAATGACTCTAGTTTGGCTCTATTTGTGGGCGGAGTAATGGGAAAGAGTTTTACAGATTTTGACTAAAGAAGGAAGGATATTGATAATTCTGTGGCTAGAAAAAATGCGATTAGATTATATTTAACTGGAACCATAGGTCAAATAACGGTAATAGCGATCATAGTTTTCCTATTGCGTAAGATAGGGATAGTCGTTGATTACACAACGGTAATTGGGATGATAGCAATTGAATTGGCGGAATTTCTTCGGCAATGTGGGGAGCATTGTCACAATTCGATATCGAAAAATAAATTTTAAGAGGATTGTAATTGAGTTTGTGAACATAAAGCAACCTATCTTCGGCTACTTGCTTGTTTTTATGTTTTTTGAGTATAGAGTTTTGTTATCTATTAATGGGTGGAATGTTACAAGTAATGAATTGGTATATTCCGGTTATATTATTTGTAAAAGCAATTTTGTTCGGTGGGATTGAAGAAATAGGTTGGAGATATACGTTTCAACCGATTATTGAGGAACAACATGAGTATGTGTTTTCGACATGTGTGACATTTGTCTGTTGGGGAATATGGCATTTCCTTTATTTTTTTATTGAAGGTTCAATGCAATCAATTCATGTAGGTAGCTTTTTACTTGGACTTTTGACAAACTGTTTTATTTTATCTGCATTATACAATAAAACAAGGAGCTTGTGGATATGTGTAATGACACATGCATTGATTAATGCATTATCGCAGATTTCTGTTGGTGGAAATCTCTTTGTTTCACTGGTGTGTAAGGTGATTATTATTTGTATTGCCGTTTTTATTTCAGGAGGGATATGTAAAGATAATGAAAAAAGGAGCTAAAACAATGTTGCGGGTATTATTATGGATAGTAGCAGTTATTGTTATTTTAATTTTGATTTGCTTTGTTTATCATAGATATAGACTTAATGCAGAGAAAAAATTGCGAGAGCCATTAGGACAGCTTGTTGATATAAATGGAAATAATATGAGCATATATGTGGAAGGGAGTGGTTCTAGAACGCTGGTATTTTTATCAGGGAGTGGAACCTGTTCCCCTATTCTGGATTTTAAATCCTTATATTCGTTGTTGCGTGATGATTATAGAATTGTTGTCGTTGAAAAATTTGGATATGGGTATAGTGATATTGTTGATGAAGACAGAAATATACAGACTATATTATCTGAAACGAGATTAGCTTTGAATAAAGCAGGGATTGAAGGACCATATGTTTTATGTCCGCATTCTTGAAGCTCTGTATTGGGCACAGAAGTATCCCGATGAAATTGAAGCAATTATAGGTTTAGATATGGCTGTGCCAGAATATTACGAGAATATGAAAATAAATCTTGCACTAATGAAACTTGGACAATATGCAGGGATTTAGGAATTACCAGACTAATTCCTACACTTGCGGAAAGTGATGCTATAAAAGCATGGAACGTTGACTAATGACGAAAAGAATAGGTATAGAGCAATTTTTTTATAACAGAACGGCAACTGTAACAATGATAAATGAAGCGAAGAGTGTTAAGGATAATGCAAGAATTATAGCTCAAAATGGAGTACCACAGGTTCCTATGCTGCTTTTATTTCTGATGGTACTGGTGGAACTGGTTTTGATAAAGAAACATGGAGAAGGATACAGGAAAAATACATCTCAGAAGTGGAGTCTGGGAAGTACATAGAATTGATTGCCCACATTATGTGCATGATTATGAGTATGGAAGAATAAGTGAGGAGATTAAAAGCTTTTTAAGTGATTAATATTTATCAGTCATTTGAAGGGTGATTTTGTGGGATTGTATATTGCAGATGTTTTGTTTTTTATGGTACAATATCGTCTAAGGAAAGTACCCATGACAGGGCGTTAAGCGTCCGGGGACGCTTGTTTAGCGCCGACCGGAGCGGAGCGTAGAGGTAGCCTCCCGAGTTTATGATACCGGTTTAACGGAATACATAGGAAGGGAGGTGGCGCCGATGACGGCTTATGAGATCATTTCGATTTTCATTGGGATATTAGCATTGTTGATGTCCTTTGGTAGCTTGATTGTAGCGTTGCTTGCCTTTCTCGATAAGAGAAACAAGCGAAAATAAAAAATGCCTATCCTGTCTGATCCAGGATAGGCGGTGTCCTAAGGACATTCATTAACCTAAACTCGAGAGCATCCACCTTTGGAGTGGGTGCTTTCTGTTTAATTAGATATTATCATTTTATGTCTGATAATTCAAGAGGTTTCGCTAATTTGGAA
>VOFB01004055.1_pt1 | contig 13263 bp, 13 predicted proteins | sample 5384141 | NCBI WGS metagenome assembly VOFB01 (sample SAMN12384721, study PRJNA508395) | human gut metagenome | isolation source: healthy gut A | host: Homo sapiens | reverse complement strand
AAGTTGCGTGAGTTGTCTAATCAAGCAGGTTGTCCCTTTGCAATATGGATAGGCAATAAAATCCATATTGTGAGGGAACGACTACAGATTGCTGTCGATGATGACTTCATCAGAAATAACCCGTCAGATAATGTGTTGAGAGAATTGAAAAAAGCACATTGTTTTCAGTCGGAAAAGCGTAGAGCGTTGACGAAACATGAGCAGGAGCTATTTCTGAATTTCATGAAAACCCACCCTGTATATGAACACTGGTATCCGGTCTTTGCAGTAATGATAGGAACTGGACTTCGTGTGGGGGAAGTAACTGGATTGAGATGGTGTGATATTGATATGGAATGTGGAATGATTGATGTTAATCATACTCTTGTATATTATGACCACAGAACTGAGGGGAGTAAAAGTGGCTGTTATTTCAATGTAAATACAACGAAGACTCCGGCGAGTATGAGGCAGGTTCCAATGCTCGGTTTTGTGAAAGAAGCATTTGAACATGAGAAACAGAAGCAGGAAGATTTAGGACTTCATTGCGAGGTCACGATTGACGGATATACAGATTTTATTTTCATCAATCGTTTTGGTCAGGCACAGCATCAAGCCACACTCAACAAAGCAATCCGAAGAATTATCCGTGATTGCAATGATGAGCAGTTTTTGCACAGTGATGAACCTGATGTGTTACTTCCTCATTTTAGCTGCCACTCGCTTAGACATACATTTACAACAAGAATGTGTGAAGCTGGAGTAAATATAAAGGTCATTCAAGACGCACTCGGACATTCAGATATTTCAACTACACTGAACATCTATGCTGATGTTACAAAAGAAATGAAAGCGGAAGAGTTCAAAGGATTGGATAGCTACTTCAAAGTATAATATTGGACTTCACATACAGAAAGAGAACATACAGAGTGTTGTGTGTTCTTTTTTTGTTCTGAAGCAGGAAAAGATAAGGCGGCGTTACTTTGATGTGGATTGACATTGTAAATAAGAGAAGTTATAATTTCTTGTATATGAATATGCTCTTGCATATACTACTATCGCCCTACATCATTTAAATCATATTTTACATCATTTGCCCGCAAAGTGACTCAAAGTAGAGCAAAAATATGAAGTATGGGGGATAATTGGAATATGGAGAATTTCATAGTATTAACACCAGCTTGGTCGAGTATGAAAGAACCACAAAAAGGGTCCCCACAATGAAGCCGTTGGACGCGCCCAAGTCGGAGAAGAAGCCTGAGGAAGTCGGTATCATCGGCGGAGCTAAGGGTACGGTCGAGATTGAGATTAAGGACGAACCGATTGATTTTTCCAATGTTCAGATTGAGCCATTGTTTTCTGAATTTGTCGATTTTGATACCTTTTCGAAATCCGATTTCCGTGCAGTAAAGGTTAAAGAGTGTGTTGCAGTACCGAAGTCAAAGAAACTGTTACAGTTTACTCTTGATGACGGAACCGGCGTAGATAGGGTCATTTTGAGCGGTATTCATAGCTTTTATGAGCCGGAGGAACTGATTGGAAAGACGCTTATCGCCATCACAAATCTTCCACCGAGAGCTATGATGGGCATTGACTCTTGCGGTATGCTCCTCAGTGCTGTCCACGAAGAAGAAGGCGAAGAAAAGCTCCATCTTCTGATGGTTGATAACCACATTCCGGCAGGTGCAAAGCTCTATTAAGCTGATGTAACGATGTACCGTTTTACCAAATAGACGGGATGTACTTCATTTGTGAAAAAAGCTCTGAAAATACACAAATACACCAAATTTACACCAAATAGTGCTTGAAACGGCGCAGAGCCTTGAAAATCGCATAATTTTCAAGATATATGGGCAATTCCAATCGGAGTTGCCCATTTTCTAAAATGAATGGAAATACAAATTGGGATTTGTGGGGATAGGATTTATAATGGCGAGGCATAATGTCGTGAGAAAGATAAAAAATCGAACAACGATTATACTTGTGATGCTTCTGATTTCAATTATGGTCAGTTGGGTGATTTGGGGAAATCTGTCGGTAGAAACAACCAAATTAACAGTAACAGCTAAAGACTTGCCTGAAGCGTTTGACAAATTTTCTATTGCCCATATTTCGGATTTGCATAATGCAGAATACGGAAAAAATAATGAAAAGTTAATTGATATATTAGAGGCAGAAAGCCCAAATATAATCGCTATTACTGGGGATTTGATAGATTCTAACCATACAAATCTTGAAGTTGCATTATCTTTTGCTCAGCAAGCCGTAAAAATCGCTCCTTGCTATTTTGTTACAGGCAATCACGAAGCATGGATCGGCTCACAATACGAAGAGTTAAAGACATCATTAGAAAATGCAGGAGTTACTGTTCTTCAAGATGAAGCCATCGAATTGAACTATGGTGATGTGTGTATTCAGCTAATAGGCTTAAATGACCCTGATTTTTCAGAACGAGACAGTTTTTTATCAGAAAGTATTTTGGAAACAAAACTTTCGCAGGTAAATATTAGCAATGGATTTACTATACTTTTGTCGCATAGACCCGAGTATTTTAATGTCTATCAAAATAAAAATATTGACTTAGTATTGTCGGGACACGCCCACGGCGGACAATTTCGATTGCCATTTTTGGGAGGAGCTATTGCTCCTAATCAAGGACTTTTCCCGAAATATGACGCAGGCATCTATACAGAGAATGGAACAACTATGATTGTGAGCAGAGGTATTGGAAACAGTATTATTCCAGTGCGAATTAACAATCGACCGGAAATAATTATCATAGAATTGAACTGTGGATGAATAAGCGTATATCCTGATTTTAAATATTTGTGTCAGGAACACAAAAGGAAATTGTGAGAATATATAAATTTCAGTTTACCAAGCCCTTTGAGCGAGGAGAAATCTTTTCTCAAAGGTTTTTTTCTATTTATACGGATATTCGCAAACTACAAGTAAAAGCCAAAACTTCATATACTCTAAGTACAAGGAGGTTGAGGTTTGGCTATGAATAACAATTTAGCAGAAGTACACCCGGAGCTTGTTTTGGAGTGGTCGGAAAAAAATTTAACGCTTACGCCTGATGACATTACTTTCGGTTCAAATAAAAAAGTATGGTGGAGAAGTGCTTGCGGTCACGAATGCCGAGGGCGTGGAGTTTGAAGTTTATCCGTCTGCGGATACAACTGCCCCAAACTATCATTGTGAAATTTGGGTAGCCGTGAACGAAAAAGGCGAGTAATAAGGACAGCAACTGCGAGTTGCTTGTTTGAGATAATGCGTGAGACTATAATAAAGGTGTAAGGGAGGTACTGCATAATGGATACAAAACAGGTCATACTTGAACTTCGTACTCAAAAGGGAATGTCGCAGGATGAGCTTGCAGAAAAAGTTTTTGTAAGTCGTCAGGCAGTTTCACGTTGGGAAAACGGAGAAACAGTTCCGAATACGGAAACATTGAAATTGCTGTCAAAAGTATTCGATGTTTCCATAAATACACTTTTAGGCTCACCGAGAAAGCTTATTTGTCAATGCTGCGGAATGCCGCTTGAAGATGATGATATTATCGGACACAATCACGATGGTTCTTTCAATGAGGACTATTGTAAGTGGTGTTATGCCGACGGAACATATACTTACAATGATATGGATGATTTGATTGAAGTTTGTGTTAAGAATATGGTAAGCGAGAATTTCACGGAGGAACAAGCCCGTTCTTATATGAAAGAGCTGCTTCCTACTTTGGATTACTGGAAGAAATATGATGAGCTTAGTGATAACGGTCAGTTTGAAGAATTCAAGAAAAAGTTAATCAATGAAATTAACGAATTGAATGTTGACGGAATGCCAAAGGTGGAAAAACTGAATGCCCTTGTGGGAAAGTATGTGAATCTTGAGTACCGGCTTCCGAATGGGCAAGCGGCTAAGTTTTTGAATGAGGCAAAGACATATCTGGGCAATCAGCTTGAATGTGAATACGGCGGCGATAGATGTTTCGGCGTTGTTGCAGATATGGATTTTATTCTTATTTGCACTTATGAAGAAGACGGTAAAAATCCGGAACTTGTATTGTATAAGAAAAGATAGCTTAAAAAGGAAGCAGCGTACTTTGAAGTTAAAATTCAGTATGCTGCTTTTGTCTGTCCGATTGACTTGCTCCATAATAATGATTATAATATTAAGAAACAAAGACATTGAAAATTTAATCAAGAATTTACCCCAAATACATCAAATAATACCCCAATACTGTTGTAGAACGCAAATTTTAAAGCTAAAAAAGGGCAATGAAGCCGTTGGACTCTGACAAGAAGGTTGAGAAGGCTGCTGCGGCTCCTGTTGAAGCTGCTCCGGTTGCCCCTGAAAAGATCGATTTCAGCAATGTAGCAATCGAACCTCTCTTTGAAGAATTCGTCGATTTCGAGACATTTTCCAAGTCCGATTTTCGTGCTGTAAAAGTTAAAGATTGCGTCGCAGTACCGAAGTCAAAGAAACTGTTACAGTTTACTCTTGATGACGGAACAGGCACAGACAGAACCATTTTAAGCGGTATTCATAGCTTTTATGAGCCGGAGGAACTGGTCGGTAAGACCTGCATTGCAATCACCAATCTGCCTCCGAGAGCGATGATGGGCATTGACTCTTGCGGTATGCTCCTCAGTGCTGTCCACGAAGAAGAAGGCGAAGAAAAGCTCCATCTTCTGATGGTTGATAACCACATTCCGGCAGATGCAAAGCTCTATTAAGCTGATGTAACGATGTACCGTTTTACCAAATAGACGGGACGTACTTCATTTGTGAAAAAGCTCTGAAAATACACAAATACACCAAATTTACACCAAATAGTGCTTGAAACGGCGCAGAGCCTTAAAAATCGCATAATTAGTGCAATGAGTGGGCAATTCCAATCGGAGTTGCCCATTTTCTAAAATGAATGGAAATACAAATCGGGAGTTGAAGGAGAAATTTATGTAATGAAAGAGAAAATATCTACCAACAAAATATTGGCTTCGATATCACTTGCGTTTGGTATACTCTCATTATTTTCATTTGTGCTTTACTTTTACAGCGCAAATCATGCGCCGTATACCTATATTGATGTTATATTTTTGGGACCATTATTCTCGTTTATTGGAATCGTGATTTCTATTATCACACGAAAGAGCCGAAAAATACATCCTGTGTTATGGATATCAGGGATTATTAGTTGCATGCTTGGTTTTATTGTATGTATGTTTGTTTTTAGTGTGTTGATAATGCTAATGGCAGCTAAATAGGTATTAAAACCACGAGACGTTCCCAAATTATTGGGGCAGGCGGAGTGTCCAAAGCGCTGCCTTACACGGAGGATGGAACCGCATTTACGGATGCGGAGACAGTTCTCGGCGGAATCGGCACGGGAAATTTGACAATTAAGAACCGTTCCGAAATCTTGACAACAGTTGCCGCGGAGGCTGATTGGGGAGCAATGACTCCGAAAGAAGAATGTGCTGCAGTGCAAGTAGAATTGTGGTGTAACGGTGCCAAGATGGTTGGTGATCAGTATACGCAGAAACTGAGCGAAGACAATGGTTGGACTTATGTATGGAAAGATCTTCCTTTGTTTGTGGACGGCGCAGTTGCACGGTATACGTTGCGCGAAGTGATGGTAGGCAGTACTGCTTACGATTCAAGCGAAGATAACGATGGCTACAGGGACTACGCTGTTACTTATGACGTTGCAAAGTATCGTGAAGGTGATACCGGCCCTTATATGAATGAGGCAACCTGGGTGGACGGTAATAATATCCGCCATTATTCGCCCCATACGTTATTACGTGTTCATAATCGAAATGATAATGGACAGGTTACGGTATTTGTGACAAGTCAATGGGATGATCAGAATAATCAGGATGGACTTCGTCCGGACAGCGTCACCGTAAAACTCTTTAGAGACGGTATAGAAACCGGATTGACATTGACTTTATCCGAAAGTAATAACTGGAGCGGTGATTTCGGAGATCTAAAAAAATATGAAAACGGGGTAGTACATCAATATACAATTAAAGCCGATGCTGTCGATGAATACGACTCCACAATCATGGGAGATATGACCTCCGGCTTTCTTGTTTTAAATCGTCATACGCAAAAGACTGTTACCGTTGCTGGATCAAAATTCTGGGAAAATGACGCTGGAAAGGAAAATCTTCGCCCCCGAATTTATCGTGATTAATTTGTTGGCCGATGGGCAAAAGGTTGCCGGGCGGGTTGTTCAGCCTGACGCTGGTGGACAATGGACTTGGTCATTCTCAGATATGCCGCAATATCAAAATGGGAAGGGAATTATATACAGTATTACGGAAAATCCGGTAAAGGATTATATGGCGCAGATTGACGGCTATAATGTTATGAATATTTATCGGCCTTCCGATATTTTGGACCCGGATCAATCGAATCCACCGTTACCTTCAGATCCGGACAAGCCGGGAACTTCGGATAATTCCAAAATTTCGGAAACCGGTGATAACAGAATTCCGATTCAACTGCTTGCTTTCGTCTTGGCCTTAAGCGAAGTATCGTTGAGTATACTGCTGTATAAGCGAAAAGGAAAAAGGCATCTTTAATCATTCTATCGATCAATATTTTTATTCATGGATGGTTCTTTGAAATTTTACAAGCTTGTGTTATAATACCAATGTCTGTGTGAGGGCTTTGAGGATTAAACATCTTTGCGAAGATTTAAAAGATGAAAACAGTGTTGGAACAAAAATGTTTTATAATAGAAAAATCGGAATTGCTCAAACAAAATATAACAGATTTTTATAGAAGATTCGCTGATAAAGTTATGCGATTCAACGCAAAACGAGGAGGACGGATTTGTGGCGAATAACAGCGTAAAAAAAGATCAGAACCGGCAAAAAGAGCTCGCCTATATTCGAAAAGTAAAGCAGACCATGCAGCCTAAAAGTACCGAAGAACGGCAGCGTGAAATTGAGGCAGAACAAAAAGAAAGAAAAGAAAAGCGATCCGGTGTAGGCAGCGCAATATCAAACTTTTTTTACTATTACAAATGGCGAATCATTCTTATAACACTTTTGGGTTTGATTGTAATTATTGTGGGTGTCAATTTGTTAAACAAACCCACTTATGATATGCAGGTATTAACGGTTTTTTCTGCCGACACCATTGAATCGGAAAAATATTCTGATTTGATTTCGAATTACGGATATGATCTGGATCATAACGGCAAGGTTCAGACACAACTGATAGAAATATGTTTGTCCGAAAATCAGACCGGCACAATCAGCAGCACACAGCGCCCGGCAATGATTGCGTATATGCAGCTTAAAAATATAAACCTTTATCTTTTGGACAATAGCATATATGAGGAAATGATAGGGGTAGAGGATGATGTCTTTGTCGATTTATCGGCGCTTTATCCGGATAACCCAAACGTGGATGGGTGTCGCTTTATTATTGAAGGAAGCAAACTCGAGAAAGAATTGGGCGTGGAGAATTTGCCAAATAAATTTGCTTTTGTTATTCGAACCGAGGAGCATGCCGGAGACGACAAAGAAAGCTATGAGGCGAGCATGAATGCCTTGCGCAATATGATTGAAAATAATAAAACGACGGCAGAGTGATAAAAAGTCCCCTTAAGGGGACTTTTTATTTATCGGCGGTACGAAATTTGCAGGAGGGTTTACTCTGTTTTGAAACGTTACAGTTTAGCTTTTGTAGAGCGGGTTTGTATTTTTTAAGAGAAAATGGTAAAATAAAAATAATTTATAATAAGTTTTGAAGGAATCGGGATATGTTTTTAAAACACTGGATACGTCCACAGCCTCCAACGGAGCTGGCCGGAATCCTTGCTAAAGAATACAATATACCTCTTTTTCTTGCGGAAATATTGCAGGCGCGGGGGATTGATTCTCCGGCAAAAGCAGAAAGTATTTTAGGCGAGTCAGAAAAGCTGTCTGATCCGTTTGTGTTGCCCGATATGGAAAAGGCTACGCAAAGAATTAAAGCGGCACTTTCGACGGGAGAAAAAATTGCGGTTTACGGGGATTATGACTGCGATGGGATTTGTGCTTCTGTGATTCTGATGAGATATTTTGAGTCCCTCGGGGTCAACGTCCATCTGTACATACCGTCCCGTACCAAAGACGGATACGGCTTAAATTGCGATGCTTTAGATGAGCTTAAAGCAAAAGGAATTAATCTGATTATTACGGTGGATAACGGGATTTCCGCTTTGAAAGAAGCCGAATATGCTAAAAAGTTGGGAATAGACCTTGTAATTACTGATCACCATCAACCGGGAGAAACGCTTCCGTCTGCCGTTGCGGTAGTTAATCCGCACAGAAAAGAAATTGATCTTCCGTACCGTTTTTATTGCGGTGCTGGGATAGCACTCCAGCTTGTTTTGGCACTCTGTTCCGAAGTTGGAATAGATGAGAGCCTTAAAAATGAGTTTTTGGCACTTTCTGCTGTTGCAACAGTGGGGGATGTTGTTCCGCTTACGGGGGAAAATCGTTTTCTTGTAGCGAAAGGGTTGGAAACGCTGCAAAATTCCGGAAATACCGGGCTTGAGGTGTTGCTTGATTTATCCGGCGTAAAAACAGTGACCGCGCGTTCGGTTGCGTTTGGGGTTGTTCCGCGGATTAATGCAGCGGGACGAATGGGAAATGCTATGATTGCTGCGGAGCTTTTGCTTTGCAAAGATCGTGAAAAAGCAAGACAGCAGGCGATGCTTTTAAATGACCTTAATACGAAGCGTCAAAAAGTGGAAAGAGAAATTTTTGAACAGGCGCTTGATTTACTTGAATACAATCCTGCATTGTTGCGGCAAAGAGTGTTAGTTCTTTCAAAGGAAGGATGGGACACAGGTGTTATCGGAATCGTAAGTGCCAGGCTGTTGGAACGATTCGGGAAACCGGTTTTTCTTTTTAGCATCGAGGGTGAATTTGCCATCGGTTCGGCCAGAAGTGTGGAGGAATTTTCCGTTTTTCGAGCATTACAGGCTTGTGGGGCGCTTTTGGAGCGGTATGGTGGACATGCGCAGGCGGGTGGTTTGACGATTCGCAAAGAACGACTTTGTTCCTTTGTCAACGCGGTGAATGAATACGCAGAGCGTTTTGATAAAATGCCCAGACAAGTATGTCGGATTGATCGGCTGTTAAATCCACGGGATGTTACGCTGAAAAATGCTGAGAGCCTGCGCACGTTAGAACCTTATGGCGCTCAAAATCCCGAACCTGTTTTTTTAATGGATGGAATGAAAATTGAGGGCGTCGTCCCTCTTTCCGGAGGCAAGCATACAAAAGTTATTTTAAACAGCGGAGGGAACAAAACGGATGCCCTTTGTTTCGGCAGAGAAACGACCGGTTTTCCGTATCCGACCGGCAGTATGGTGGATGTCTTGGTAAATCTTGAAGTGAATGAATTTGCCGGCCGACGGTTGCCATCGCTTCGAATCAAGGAGCTTCGCCCTGCCGGAATCGACGAATCGGAGTTTACATCGCAGCAGATTCTTGCGGATAAAATTTGCTGCGGACAGATTGTTCCTCTCAAAGAAAGAGAAAATAACTGCTTAAGTCGTGAACAGATGATCCCTGTGTATCGATTGCTAAAAAAGTATTCCGGATATCGGGGCGACCTGGCGGTATTGTATTTTAATGTGTTTCGTCATAAAATAAGTTATGTCCAGTTTTGCGCGGCACTTGCGGTGTTGCGGGAGCTGAAGTTAATTGATTTTTCAGAGGTGCGAAATGTTATATCGGTAACGGATCATCCGGTAAGCGTTTCGTTAGAAACCTCCAAATTATTCTGTTCCCTGCAAAAACAGGAAACGGATATCGGAAATTGAGGAATGAAAATGCCAGCATATTTGCATAATTTAATGGATGCGATTGATAACAGTGGACGTTCATATGATAAAGAACTGATCAGGAGCGCATATGATTTTGCCAAAACGGCTCATGAAGGACAGCTGCGGGATTCCGGAGATCCGTATATTTCCCATCCGATTGCTGTTGCTTCCATTCTGGTAGAATTGGGTATGGATGAGGCAAGTATCTGCGCTGCGCTTTTGCATGACGTTGTAGAGGATACACCGGTTACCAAGGAAGAACTGACAGCAAAATTCGGCGAAGAGATTGCAAGCCTTGTGGATGGTGTTACAAAGCTTAGCAAAATCCCGCTGTCAACGCGTGAAGAGCAGCAGGCCGAAAATGTGCGCAAGATGTTGTTTGCTATGTCGCAGGATATCCGCGTTATTATTATTAAATTAGCCGATCGTCTTCATAATATGCGGACTTTACGGTATCGTTCGGCACAAAAGCAGAGAGACACATCGCTTGAAACCATGGAAATTTATGCGCCGATTGCGCATCGTCTCGGAATTCGAGCGGTGAAAGAAGAATTGGAGGATTTGGCGCTTCAGTATCTCGATCCGGTCGCATTGAAAGAAATTGAAGATACGTTACAGCTTAAAGAGTCAAATCGCAAATTTTTCATTCCAAGTATTATCGAGCGAATTGAAAAACGATTAGAGGAGTATGACATCAAACCGCATATTGAAGGACGGGTAAAAAGCCTTTACGGAATTTACCGTAAGGTTTATATTGCGGGACGTGATTTCGACGAGGTTTATGATATCTATGCTGTTAGGATCATTACCTCCACTGTTATTGAGTGTTATAACATCTTGGGAATTATGCACGATATGTTTACTCCGATTCCCAATCGGTTCAAAGATTATATTTCTACGCCAAAATCCAATATGTATCAATCTCTTCATACCACGGTTCTGAGCAAAGAGGGAATCCCTTTTGAAATTCAGATCAGAACCTGGGATATGCATTATACCGCGGAATACGGTGTTGCGGCACACTGGAAGTACAAACTTGGAATACAGGGAAAAGATAAACAGGAGGAGCGTTTTGCTTGGATTCGCCGTTTGATAGAGTCACAGCAGGAAAATGAAAATCCGGAAGAAATTGTTTACAGCATTAAAACTGACCTGGGCGCTGAGGATGTTTTTGTTTTTACACCAAAAGGGGACGTTAAAAGTCTTCCGGTCGGATCGACGGTGATTGACTTCGCCTATGCCATTCACAGTGCAGTTGGAAACAGAATGACCGGAGCAAAGGTGGACGGCAGGATTGTCCCTATCGACTATAAAGTTAAAACCGGCGATGTTGTCGATATTATCACCAGCAATTCTCCGAATCACGGGCCGAATCGCGGCTGGCTTAGTATTGTAAAAACCGGCGAAGCAAGAAACAAAATACGTGCCTGGTTTAAAAAAGAAAAGCGATCTGAAAACGTTGCTGAGGGAAAAAGCGAGATTGAGCGAGAGTTTAAGCGTAATCAAATTATCCTTCCGGATAAAGAGATGGAGGAATTTCTTACAGCAGAAGCAAAGCGCTATCATTTTAACAGCGTGGAGGATTTTTATGCTGCTCTGGGTTACGGAGGGATTCTTTTATCTAAAATCATTGCTCGGATTAAGGACGATTACCTGAAAAACTATAAACCGAAACCGGTTGAACCGGAAATACAACCGATTCCTGAAATTCCGAAAACAACCTACAAGGGCAGCGGTGTTATTGTAGACGGAATAGATAATTGCCTTGTAAAATTTTCGCAGTGTTGCACTCCGCTTCCGGGAGATCCGATTATTGGGTTTATTACACGAGGGCACGGTGTTTCCATTCATAAGCAGGATTGCGTTAATGTTCTTGCTTCTATGAAAAATACGGAACAGAGAGATCGCTGGATTCCTGTTCATTGGGCGGAAACAAATCAGACTCATTATCGCTGTACGCTCGATATTGTCGCACATGATCGTAATGGTTTACTTGCTGATATTACGGTTGAGCTTGCCGGTTTCCGTGTTCCTATTCATGAAGTATCGGCCAGAGAGCTTAAAAACGGAAATGCAAATATTGTTGTAACCATTGGAATCGCAGGTGTGGATCAGCTTAAAAATATTATACAGAAGCTTTCAAAAATTAGAGACGTTATCTCAGTGGAACGTTCCGGAAAACAGTAAAGGAGTTGTAAAGATGAAAGCGATTTTACAACGTGTTTCCAGTGCCAGCATTACAATTGACGGTGAACCCGGTGGAACAATCGGGCGGGGGCTTGTGGTGCTGCTCGGAGTAATGAAGGAAGATACCGAAACTCAAGCGGATATCCTTGCTGAAAAACTGATGGGTTTACGTATTTTTACCGATGAAAATGATAAAATGAATCTGTCGGTTGGCGATATCGGCGGAAGCCTTTTGGTGGTTTCCAATTTTACTTTGGGTGCCGATTGTAAAAAAGGGCGCCGCCCCTCCTTTGATAAAAGCGCTGCACCTGCACAGGCAAAGCCGCTTTACGAGTATTTTGTAAAACGAATCCGTCAATTATCGGATAAAGCAGTTGAAACAGGGCGGTTTGGAGCCGCTATGGAAGTATCGCTGATAAATGACGGACCTGTGACGATCATTTTAGATACGGATTATTTGACGAAACGATAAAAAGAGGTTGCTTGATGGAAATTACTTCTATGGCAGTTGGGTCAATGGGGGCCAATTGCTATTTTGTGTGGAATCGTAAAAATGAGACGGTTTTGATCGATCCCGGAGCGGATGCTCCTCGAATTTCAGCGCAATTAAAGGAACAGGGGTTGACACCCTGCGCTATTTTGCTTACACACGGACACTTTGATCATATCGGCGCTGTGGCAGAGTTGGTAAAAACATATAGGATTCCGGTCATTATCGGGGAGCAGGATCAAGAAATGCTCGGCGATCCGCAAAAGAATGCCTCCGGTTTAATCGGTGCAAATATTGCACCCTGCTGTGCGCAGAGCACGGTAAAGGATGGAGATGTTTTTGCGACAGGGGGACTTGAATTTGAGGCAATTCACACGCCGGGGCATACAAAAGGTTCTATGACTTATCGTGGCGGAAATGTTCTTTTTTCGGGTGATACGCTGTTTATGGGTTCAGTAGGACGAACTGATTTTTACGGCGGGGATTTTTCTGCCTTATCGGCTTCTTTACGGCGCCTTTGCGCGTTGCAGGGAAATTATCGGGTATTGCCGGGACACGGACCTGAAACGACCCTTGAGGCGGAACGAAAAACAAATCCTTTTTTAGGAGCGAATTATGACTCTTTATCTTAATGGGCATACGTATAAATACGAGCTTGAGCATTTAATTAAAATGTTTTTTCCGATGATTAAGCTCGGTATTTCATATGAGAATACGCAGGATGATCCGAATGCGGTGGTGACAACTCTAACGGAAGAAACAG
>VOFB01004866.1_pt1 | contig 13273 bp, 29 predicted proteins | sample 5384141 | NCBI WGS metagenome assembly VOFB01 (sample SAMN12384721, study PRJNA508395) | human gut metagenome | isolation source: healthy gut A | host: Homo sapiens | reverse complement strand
TCCATATACAATGGCGATATCATGCTGGTCCGTATCCGTTTCTCCAGTCTTATTTGCAATTTCCACGGACACAGATATCCCGCTGGGGATCTTAGTAGTAACCTGCTGGTTCAGAAGCAGGTTCAGCATAGCCTCCGAAGCTTCTTTCGATACACATTCTCCTTTATAGATCCGGGAAAGAAGCTCTGCGCAGTCTTTTACGGAAGTGGTGTTCCTACCACCGAGGCCGACGTCCTTTGAAGAGGACGGGCTTAAGATGTGCTGTACGGAAGTATCTGCAAATTTCTGTTCCGCAAGAAATCCATTTACAGCCTGTGCTCCGTCCTTAAAAACACCCGATGCTGTCTGCAGACGTACCAGCTCATTAAAAGATTCATTGTCACTGACTGTGATCATATTCAGAGAAGGTCATTGACCTTTGTGGATACGAACGGATCTGTAACATCTTTTTCATTTTTGCCGCTTCGTTCTGAAGGACTGCATCCATGTTGGCATAGGTCTGAGCCATGACAAACACTTTGATCAGACTGGCTGAGTACAGTGACTGACTGTTCTGTTCAAACTCCTGATCACTGGTCAGATCCTTTACATAAACGCTCCATGTACCCTCATAGGTTCCAAGAAGATCCGCAAGCCGTTTCTCAAGGCCATCCATTCCCAGATCTTTCGTCTCGACTTTTCCGGATTTATCCACGGAAAATCCCTCCGAGTCTCTCCCTCTTCCTGGAGCAGAACGCCGTTTTCTCCGCCAAAAATAATAATATCCGTCAAACATCTGTCCTGCAGCATTCATTTCCAGATAATGGATACCTGGATCTGTGACCATTTTTCCATATTCATCAAAATAATACAGCCCGTTGTATGTTGTTTTTTGTCCACCACCAGCTCATCCATATAACGTACCTGTGGAGAGGCGCTGAGTTTTTCCCAGATTGTTTACCATAACAGCCGTCAAAAAGAAACTTCCTCACCGCTGCCGTCTTTTGCCGGAGCCTTCAGATCGGTGATCTGGACCATATGCGAGTTTCCCGCTGTAAATTTACCGCTTTCGTCGTGATAATAATATCCATCAAAACCGTTCCGTCGATCTCAAAATGATCAAAATAATACACTGCCGGAGTATTTTCTTTGGTTCCATCTTCATTCAGGCAGTAAAAGCCATTGCTTTTCAGAATATATTTCCGTTTTCACCGGGAATTGGAAGTATCTGGGACTCCTCCGTAACAGAACCAAAGGCTTCCCTGTGCTGTCTGCTGCACTGTTGTCGCAAAAAACCGGCTGTGCGAGCATCACTGTGCTCAGACAAAATGCCAATGCTTTATATATTTTTTTTCGTCTCATATACTTCTTTCACTTTTCTTATGATCCTATTTTACAGTTTCTTGTCCTGATCCGGCATCCACACATTCCTCCAGTGATTTTCCAGATAAAGACTCTATAAGTATATCGGTTTCCCCATTCTGTCAAGTAAACCTCTTCCAGAACGTCTCCACTGCACCTTCTACCGTATCCAGCCTGCAGCCTGTACGGTCCTGCCATTCCCTGGGAAAGATTTCCTGGTAATCCCGATCCCAGAAGCGGTCATCCAGAAGCAATATCACGCCTTTATCCTCTTTTGTGCGGATCACGCGCCCGGCGGCCTGAAGCACCTTGTTCATACCCGGATAGCGATATGCATAATCAAACCACAGTGATTCTTTTTATCGTAATACTCTTTCAGGATCTCACGCTGACTGCCGATCTGGGGAAGTCCGGTTCCTACGATCACTGCCCCGATCAGACTTTCCCCTGTCAGATCAACACCCTCAGAAAAATTCCTCCAAGGACACAGAACCCTACCAGGGTACCTTCCCGTTCCTGAAATTCCTCCAAAAATCCTTCCCGTTCCTGTTCTGTCATATCCGGCGTCTGACACACGCAGCGCACCCAGTCTACGGAAAATTCTTCCTCATAAACCTGCAGTACGTCTTCCATAAGACGATACGACGGAAAAAAACACCATATAATTTCCTGCCTCTGCCAGACACATCTGGCAATATATCCGGCGATCTTCCGGTATTCTGCACGATTTCTCCGGTATACCGGCTGCTTACGTCGCTGCCGATAAGAATCCTGCGGTTTTCTTTTTGGGAAAGGAGACTGCACATAAATCCCATAGGCATCACGGTCTGTTGTCAAAAGCTCCCGGTAATAGAGCATGGGAAACATTGTAGCTGAAAAGAAAATAGCACTTTTCCCTTTTTTCAGGTATTCTCCCAGATTTTCTGCCGGGTTCACACAGAACAGCCTCAGACGAAATCCTTCTTCTGCGCTGTTTTCGGTATATACTACATAATTTTCATCTACCAGCTCTGAAACATTTAAAAAATCACGCACTATAAAATAAAATTCCAGTATTTCCCTGCGTAGTTCTTCTTCCAGTTCTTTTTTTCCTCCAGTATTTCTTCCAGTTCACCTGATATTGTAAGAAATGTGATCGGCAGTACTCCGGGATTGGGAAGCACCTGATACCCTTTTCCTGTTTCCGCAAGATTCTCTTCCAGTTCCATCATCTGGCGATTTGCTTTATCCAGTGTTCTGGCCAGTTTTGAAAATCTCTTTCTTATCTTCTTTCGAAGTGCTACCAGACTCTGACGGGAAATACCGGCACTGTACATCTCTCTTCCCCGTTCTGCCAGATTATGTGCCTCATCGATCAGAAAAATATAATCCCCGGAAATATTTTCCCCGAAAAAACGTTTCAGATGAACATTGGGATCAAACACGTAATTATAATCACAGATGATCCCGTCTACCCAGATTGAAAGATCCAGACACATTTCAAAAGGACATACCTGCCATTTTTTTCTGCATGAGCACGGATCACTTCTCGGGAATATACCTCTTCAGTGGTCCAGAGCTCATAAACCGCATCATTTACCCGGTCAAAATGCCCCTTTGCATAAGGACATTTCTCCGGTGTACATTCCGAGTATCCTGAAAACACAGCTTTTCCTTTTGCCGTGATCGCCGTTACCTTGAATTTCAGACCTTTTTCCCGCAGGATGTGAAATGCCTCCTGCGCCACAGTTCCTGTGATGGTTTTTGCGGTAAGATAAAAAAGTGTTTCACCTTTTCCCTCACCGATGGCGCGCACGGACGGAAAAATGGCAGACATGGTTTTTCCACACCGGTAGGCGCCTGAACAAATAAAGGTCTTCCGCTGGAAACCGTATATGGTTTCCACTAACAATATCCCGCTGCCCTTCTCTGTATGGAAACGGAAACTGCAGATCCTTCATGGATGCATTTCTCTCTTTTTTCAGTTAAGAGAATATGCGATCCATTTGTGATAGGCATCCAGAAGCTTCTGATACCAGCCTTTAAGCTCCTCTATGGAAAAATCCTCACGAAATCTCCTGGTTTCTTCCGTCTCAAGATGAGCGTAGGTCATCTGAATGTGGATTTCAGAAATCCTTCTTTTTCTCCCCAGATCAGTCCGTAACACATGGCCTGGGCACGGTGGACAGGTATTGGCATGTCCATTGCCTGGACATTTCCGTAAGTCCCCTGATCTCATCAATATAAACGGCTCCGTCCTCTGTAAAGATCCCATCTGCACGGCCCTCGACCTGAATGACCACATCGTCGTATTCACTTTCTTTTTTTCAGAGAAACCTCTGCCTGATAATCGCCCTTCATACTCCGCTGTATCTTGCGGTGAAGCCTTCCGCCTTTTAACATGGCTTCCTTATCTCCGGATGTCCCACTGCTGTTATCCAGATCTCCGCTCCTCAGTATAAATTCCACAAGATTTCTGACAGAAATCCGCACTCTTGGTTTTTCCCATATTTTCACTCCCGGCAGCTGCCGGAATTCCAGTCCGGCAGCTATTCTTTTTCCATGCTATACCAGGATTATACCATAAAATATGATCCGAAAGCTTTTCCCATAATAAAAAGGACGCATGTTCTGCTTTTTCTTCTCATGAACTGCGCCCTTTTATCACCGTTTTCTTTATTCATATTTCTCAACCTGCTGCATACTTGGAAAGAACACGATTAAAATCCTCATCTTCTCCGTAACACTTTACTGTCAGAGTCTTTGTCAGATCCAGACTCAAAAGTCCGAGGATCGACTTTGCATCAATGATAATACGGTTATAAAATACATCAATATCAAAATTACATCTGCTGGCTGCACTGACAAACTCCTGTGCACTTTTTTCATCCAGTTTGATCTGTTTCTCCATAGCTGACCGCCTGCCTTTCTGATTTTTTCATATTTCAGTTTTACACAAAAGTTAAGTTTTTGTCAATACTGTTTATTTCATATCAAACTTTTTTCGACACAATGTACAATATCTTTGTCTTTCCTTTGAAATCCTGTTGAATTTGATTGTATTATTTTTAGATAAATCTTGGATTTTTCCAAAAAAATCCGCCGCAGGACGGTATGTTACACGTACTGCGGCGGTTTTAAATAAATCGGATATTCGGAATCCGTTTCCGGATTTATATCAATCGGATATTCGGAATCCGCTTCGCTACTTCCTCATAAACAAAATCCGTTTCCGGATTTTGTTTATATCCGTGTCAGAACAAAAATATCGTAGATTGCTCTGACTGCCTTTTCGAAATCACGATTCTCTACACCGATGATGATATTCAGTTCACTGGAACCCTGGTCGATCATTTTTACATTTACATTTGCATGGGCAAGTGCAGAGAAGATCCTTCCTGCAGTGCCTCTCTGGGATTTCATTCCACGACCAACAACTGCGATCAGTGCAAGGTCAGATTCCATCTCCACAAAATCAGGCTGCACCAGACGGTGGATACCTGCGATAACCTGCTGCTCTTTTTCCTCAAACTCATCCTGATGAACATATATCGTCATCGTATCGATTCCGGATGGAACATGCTCAAAGCTGATTCCCTGATCTTCGAATACCTGAAGTACCTTAGCGTCCGAAACCAACCTCACTGTTCATCATGGATTTCTCAATATTGATAGAACAGAAGCCTTTCTTTCCGGCGATACCGGTAATAGTAAATTTCGGCTTCTTACAGGTGCTCTCTACGATCAGAGTACCTTTATCCTCCGGGCTGTTTGTGTTACGGATATTGATCGGAATTCCTTCTTTACGAACCGGGAAGATTGCATCCTCATGAAGAACAGTAGCTCCCATGTAGGAAAGCTCACGAAGCTCTCTGTATGTGATCGCCTCGATAGGCTCCGGATTGTGAACGATACGCGGATCTGTTACAAGGAAACCGGAAACATCGGTCCAGTTTTCATAAATATCTGCATGAATTGCTTTTGCCACCAGAGAACCTGTAACATCAGAACCACCTCTGGAAAATGTCTTTACTGTGCCATCTGCACATGCGCCGTAAAATCCCGGAATAACCGCATGCTGGGATTTGCTGAGTTTTTGAAAGGAGTTTATTGGTCTCCTCCGCTTCCAGATTACCAGCTTTATCAAAACGGATCACAGAAGCTGCATCCACAAAATCATATCCAAGATATGCAGCCATGATCTTACCATTGAGGAACTCTCCTCTGATGCCGCATACTGGATTCCCTGCCTGTGCACGGAAATCCTCATCGATCTTCTTGAACTCCTCCTCAAGAGAAAGGCTCAGTCCGAGTCCCTTTAATGATCTCATAATATCGCGCCTTAATCGCATTGATCTTCTCAGTGATATCCTCCCCTTTGGATGCTGCGTCATAACATCCATAAAGCATATCCGTCACTTTGATATCCTCGTCAAATCTCTTTCCCGGAGCTGACGGAACTACATAACGGCGGCTCTCATCACTGCGGATGATATCGCCCACTTTCTGGAACTGCTCCGCATTTGCAAGAACTTCCACCGAATTTTACAACTTTTTCATGATAACACCTCTCACCTGTAATTTCGACTTCCAGCGCCGCCTTTTCACCATTCACTGCAACGCTTTACCACAGAAACCTACGGCTATTTTATTGAATAATTTATAATTTTGCAAGCCTTTCCGTAACATTTCTGCAAAAAAGTCAAATTATACAAGAGAAAAGTATCTCCTGATCTGTTTCTTATGCACAGTACTGCTTCAGAATGTTCTCGAGAGCTGCAGCGCTGCTTGTGTGACAGCGGGCATACCGGAATGGATTTTTTCTTTGCTTCTTCTACTGCGCAGTTTACCATTTTGTGGGAAACGGTACTGGTGAACAGGATCATCAGATCCGGCACCCCGATCTTTTTCTTCATGGCTCCTTTTTCCTTGGCAAAACTTTCGCCTTGCATCCGAAGCCTTTACAGATATCCTCATACTGACATACCATACGTTCATTACCACCTACAATTACAACGCTCATAATTCACTCTCCTTTTGATCTTTGAACTTTTATATGACTGTTTCAAGGTTATTTTAAACTAACTTTGCTTTTTAAAATATTGAGTTAGCACTTGCTAACTCAATTATTATAATACCATCTCACAAAAAGTTTGTCAAAGGTAATTTTAAATTCTGTCTGATTTTTATATCCTGTGATCTCACATACTGTAAGTATGCCGTTTTTACCTGAAAATGAACATCCATTCTGCAAAAGGCATTCCGTATATCCTCTCCGGATCTTTCTGGTAGGCAGGCCTCGGATCCTCTCTGAGCACGCCTTCCAACGCAGTAAGCTTATCCTCCGGAATCCTTGCCTTCCATTCTTCCGGGATCTCTACCTGCAGAAAATGCTGCTCCACCTTCGTCGCAAAGCCACCCAGTGCTTCCGGATGGCAGTCTGCCACAGGCAGATATGGCTTGATATCATAGATGGGGTTCCGTCCATCAGGTCCGCACCGGATACGATCAGTACAGGAGCTTCTTTGCTTTCCAGATCGATTTTTCAAGCTTCACACAGGATAAGCCTACAGGATTGGGACGGAAGGGCGATCTGGTGGCAAATACGCCCATCCTTTCATTTCCGCCCAGGCGTGGCGGACGTACTGTAGGGGGACCAGTTCTCACGGATCGACTGTGAAAACTCCCACAGCAGCCAGATATGCGAAAAATCTTTCCAGTCCTTTTACCGCTTCCCGTACCCGGTATTCCGGTTCAAAAACAATACAGGCTGTCAGTTCTTCCACTCGACCGCTCTGACGCGGGATTCCGAATTTTGTCGGAAAATCACTTCTGATCCTTGCGATTATCTTCATATCCCTATTCTCCCTTTCACTTGCCAGATATACACCTCATGCGCCTGTTACATAATTCTGCTTTCAATGACTGTCATGTCATTTCCGTCAGATTCTCTTGTAGGCAACACAGTTTTTGCCGCTTGGCCTGATAGAAAGCCTGTCCGCTTCCATCACTCCATCTCTGACCTTACAGCTTCCATATACACCTCCCACGCTCATGGAAAGCCGGATTTCTTTGTATTCCGGCACATCTGCCATTGCGATCTCTTCCCGGATATCTTCCAGCTTCTGCTGAAATACCTTTTCCGGGATTTCTTCAAACATCAGAAGAAATTCGTCTCCTCCATAACGCAGTACCACGTCATCTGCCCGCACATGCTCAAAGATCGTTCTGACAATGGTACAAAGCGCCGCATCTCCAGCTACATGGCCATAGCTGTCATTGATCTGTTTAAAATTGTCCACGTCGATCATAGCTATAGCCCCCATCTTATCCAGGGATTTCAGCTGTTCCTCAAAATATCTCCGGTTTCTGGCACCAGTCAGCGGATCTTCATATAATTCCCGGTTGAATCTGCTGATCTTATCGATCAGAAATCCGCTTCCATAAGCTCCCAGAAGATCTTATCCGTCATTTTAAAGACCATTTCCATGACAAGAGGTGTCCCTGTCTATAACCATATATTTGGCGATTACCTGATAAATGTCATCATTGACGAACTCAAATTTCGTCATTTTGTTTTTACGGGCAAAAACTTTGGCAGAAATACAGTTCTCACATCTTCTGCCTTTATTCCACACTGCAAAGCATTTATGTTCTGCTTCATAAGAGCAATCGTCTAAGCCAATATTTACCGGAGCTGTACGGCTGACATCCACCAGTCTTACAATGTCAAAAACCGTCTTCAGCATTTCTATTTCCATATTTACTTCCCGGGCAGTCATAAATACACCCTTATCTTTATCCATAGTATTATCCTGCGTTTCTGAAATATTATATACATTCATGATAACATATTGCACATCAATTCACAATTGTATTTCATCGTCGTTTATGCTATTGTATAGTGTATAAGAAGTAATATTTTATCAGGAGGTTTCATATGGCACAGAGACGTACAAAGATAGAAGTACTCAATGAGAAAATTTCCAAAGTAGATTCCAAGATTGCTGCCTGCACCGAAAAGATAGCAGCGCTGGAGGATGAAAAAAACTGCACTGGCAGCTCAGCTGGATGAGATCCGCAAAGCTGAAAAAAAGGCAAAGGAAGCTGCTGAACTGAAACGTCTGCTCAAGCTGATGCAAAAAAAGACATTTCCGTAGAAGATCTAGAGCCATGATCTCCAGAAGCCTGAAACAGATCCTCAGCAAACAAAAAACCGGTTTACGAAGAATTTTTCTTCCAAACCGGTTTTTTTTGCGATCTTTCTATGATACGATCTGTATATTTCTGCAATCTTTATATTCTTTGGAACAGCTTTCCGTCAGGATCACTGCTCCGTCAAATGAAAGAACGTCACCGCACTGATCTGTCCGAATTTGGAGCTGTCAGACACTACGTACTTTTCAGACACTGCTCCATGGCGGTTCGCTTTACCAGTGCTTCATTGGATTCCGGCGTGGTAAAGCCTTCTCTCTGCGTCATCCCGTTGGTCCCGAAAAAAGCCCTTTGTAAAATGATAATTCTTCAGCATCTGCATGGCCTGACTTCCGATCACAGCTTCCGTAGATCCCTTTCAGTTCTCCGCCGATCAGAAGCACACGGACTCCCATCTGAGCCAGAGCCCTGGCATGGGAAACACCATTGGTGACAAAAGTCGCCCCGAGCCTTCCAGATGCTCCAGCATATATCCGGTAGTCGTTCCCCGCATCCAGATACACAAAAATCTTCCGGACGGATCAGAGCTGCCGCATAGGTGCGATCTTCTTTTTTTTCTTCAATATTCAGCTCAACTTTCTGGGCTACGGTAGGCTCATAGGCATTGACAGTATGTTCCAGTGCCACCGCACCGCCAAAAACCCTGGTCAGCTTCCCCGCCTTGTAAAGCGCCGTGATGTCTCTGCGGACCGTAGATTCCGATGCATCAGGATATCTTTCAGTTCTGTTACCGTAACACTGTTTTTTTTTTCTCTGAGAAGGCCGAGTATGATCTCGTATCTCTGCTCCGTCAGCATTCCTTTTCCTCCTTCAAAAAGACATCCCGATCGACCGGACCGGGATGCCTTCTGTTCACTCATTCTGAGATTACAGGTTCTCCTGCATGAATTTGCTTACTGCCTCGTATGCTGCATCCTCATCTGCACCATCGAATGTAAAGGTAACCTCATGTCCCTTCTTTACGCCAAGTCCCATAAGGATGCAAAGCTTTCTGCACTCTACAGTCTTGGTCCTTCTCGATAGTGATCTTGGACTCGAAAGCCTTTTACAAGCTTCACAAGCTCTCCGGCCGGACGTGCATGGATTCCTTCGTTATCTGTTACTACATACTTGAATTCTTTCATTTCTTTATCCTCCAGTTTTCATTTTAATTTAAAAAAATTTAAGCAACTTTTTTTCTTCAGTACCCCGAGAAGTACAGCTGAGATCAGAGTTCCCACAACCAGTGCGACCAGATACATCATTGCATTACCTACAACCGGGAATACGAAGATTCCGCCATGTGGTGCCATCAGTGTACAGTTGAAGAACATGGAGATCGCTCCAGCTGCTGCGGAACCGACGATACAGGATGGAAGTACATGAAGCGGATCAGCTGCCGCATATGGGATCGCTCCTTCTGTGATAAATGCAAGTCCCATAACAAAGTTGGTCGGTCCTGCCTCGCGCTCTTCCTTTGTAAATTTGTCTTTTAAACAGCAGGGATGCGAGTGCGATGGCACGGAGGTCATACCTCCCACCATAACTGCTGCCATAATGTCATAGTTTCCTGCTGCGATGGCCGCTGTTCCGAATACGTAAGCTGCTTTGTTGAACGGGCCTCCCATGTCGATTGCCATCATTCCACCAGAACCAACCTAAAATTACTTTACTTGAATTTCCCATGCCTGTCAAGGCATTATTTAATCCTGTATTAATAACACCCATGATCGGCTCTACGACAGGTCATGCAAAGTCCCATAAAGAAGGACACCAACAACCGGATAGATCAGTACAGGCGCTATTTTTTTCCAGTGCTTCCGGAAGCTTATCACAAACCTTACGAAGTCAAGGATCAGATATCCTGCAAGGAAGCCTGCAAGAAGTGCTCCGAGGAAACCGGATTTTCCGTTTGCCGCGATCATACCGCCCACAAGTCCAACTGCAAGTGCCGGTCTGTCACCGATTGCCATGGCAATAAATCCCGCCAGAACCGGAAGCATAAAACCAAATGCGGTTCCACCAATGTTTTTCAGGAACAGCCGCTACCGGTGTGATGGTACCAAAGTTTGCTCTCTGGTCTGCAGGAAGGGAACTCAAATCTACACTTAAACCATCGATCAAAAATGCAAGTGCGATCAGGATACCGCCGCCGACAACGAAGGGAAGCATATGGGATACACCGTTCATCAGCTGCATATAGATCTTGTGGCCTGCTCCGCCGCCTGCTTTTGCATTTGAGGAAGAGCTCTGACTGCCTGCTGCTGCATGATATACCGGAACATCTCCGGAAATCGCACGTTCAACAAGCCGGTCCGCTTTGCTGATTCCATCTGAAACCTGACATTCGATGACTTTCTTTCCATCGAAACGATCCATGGGAACCTTGGCATCTGCAGCTACAATGATGCAGTCTGCCTCCCGGATCTCCTGATCCGTAAGTACATTTTTGCTCCACCGGAGCCTCGTGTCTCTATTTTAATGAAACAGTCTTTCGCCTTTGCTGCTTTTTCCAGTCCCTCTGCTGCCATGTAGGTGTGGGCAATACCTGTGGGGCAAAAAGTAACTGCCAGCAGTTTAGCTCTGGCTCCTTCGGAACTTCCTGTATCTGCCAGTCTTTCATCAATATCTTTTTCTCCTCATCGGCCTTGTCGATGATCTCCATAAATTCATCTACAGAACCTGCGTTGCGTAAGGATTCTGTAAAATTATCATCCATCAGCATTACGGAAAGCTTGCTGAGTACATCCAGATGAATGTTATCTTCTGTATTCGGTGCTGCGATCAGGAAAAAGAAGGGTAACCGGCTCATCATCCAATGCCTCAAATTCCACGCCGTTTTTACTACCATTGCTGCCAGTCCCGGTTTCTTTACCGCATCACATTTTCCGTGTGGAATAGCGATTCCCTCACCGATTCCTGTCGTACTTTCTTCCTCTCTTAAATACACTTGTTTCCGATAAGCTTCCTGTCACTGATCTTTTCACTTTTTACCATAAGATCTACGGCCATGTCCAGAGCTTCAGATTTCGTCTTCGGTGCAGCATCCAGTGATATGCTTCGTTTGTCAAGCAGATCTGTGATTCTCATCTTCCCTTCTCCTTTCTTCTTTACCCCTCTGTTACCTGTTCATATACTGCCTGAACCTCTTCCCTTGTGGCAAGATTTTCAGAAAATGCACTTGCGCTTCCTGCGGAAATTCCCATATGGAATGCATATTCGTGATCCCATTGATTCCTTCTGCTGCTAATTTCTCAGCTGCATCTAAGGATTCAGCAACACATAATCCATTAGCAATGATCGCTACGTCTGTTCCTTCTCTTAAGACTTTACCTTTTCCGATCTCACATCGCAAAACTACTTGCAAATGGAGCATTCCTGCTGCTGCAAGTCCAGCAGCAATACCGATCATATTACATTCTGCGATACCACAGTCAATATGTCTTTCTGGAAAAGCTTTCTTAAACATTCCTGTTTTTGTTGCAGCGGCTAAGTCAGCATCTAAAACTACAACATTAGGGTTTCCTGTCCTAATTCAACTAAAGCATTACCATAGCTTTCTCTTGTCGCAATCTTCTTTACTTCTGCCATCTTACTCGCCCACCTTTTCTAATTCTTCCAGTGCCTGTTTACATTGTTCATCATTTGGTGCAGAACCATGCCATGAAACCTGATTCTCCATAAAGGATACACCTTTACCTTTGATCGTCTTCATAATGATCGCTGTTGGTTTTCCTTTGCATTCTTTTGCCTGTTTGAACGCATCAGCGATCTGATCAAAGTCGTGACCATCAATTTCAACCACATTAAAGTTAAATGCTTCGAATTTAGCTCCGATCGGATATGGAGAGTTTACTTCATCAATTGGTCCATCAATCTGTAATCCGTTGTTATCAACGATAACTACTAAATTATCAAGTTTTCTGGATCCTGCAAACATTGCAGCTTCCCATACCTGTCCTTCCTGGATCTCACCATCACCAAGAAGTGTATATGTACGATAGTCTTTATTCTGAAGTTTTGCAGCAAGTGCCATACCAACTGCGGCAGAGATTCCCTGTCCTAATGATCCACTAGACATATCTACGCCTGGAATCTTCTTCATATCAGGATGTCCCTGTAAGTAAGATCCTACATGTCTTAATGTTAACAGATCTTCTTTTGGGAAAAATCCTCTTTCTGCTAATGTTGAGTAATATCCAGGAGCTACATGTCCTTTAGATAATACGAAACGATCTCTGTTTTCATCTTTTGGATTCTTAGGATCAACGTTTAACTCAACGAAATATAAATATGTAAATACATCAGCTGCTGATAAAGATCCACCCGGATGTCCGATTTGGCAGCATGTGTTGACTTAATGATACCTTTTGCGAACCTCATTTGCTGTTTTCTTTAATTCTGCGGTTGTCATTGTATCTACCACCCTTTCTTATTCTCCGAATACTGCTTTGTAGTCTGCCTGGAATTTACAATTCCCTGATCTGTTAATGGGTGTTTCATCATCTGTTCAAATACGTTGTAAGGTACTGTAGCAATGTCTGCTCCCATCTTAGCACATTCTGTTACGTGGATTGGGTTACGTACACTTGCACAAATGATCTGTGTATCGATATCTCCTGCTGCATCAAAGATTTCTCTGATGTCTGCAATTAAATCTAATCCGTTCTGAGAAATGTCATCCAGTCTTCCTAAGAATGGAGATACATATGTTGCTCCAGCTCTTTGCTGCTAATAAAGCCTGGTTTGGATTGAAGAT
>VOFB01004092.1_pt1 | contig 13273 bp, 24 predicted proteins | sample 5384141 | NCBI WGS metagenome assembly VOFB01 (sample SAMN12384721, study PRJNA508395) | human gut metagenome | isolation source: healthy gut A | host: Homo sapiens | reverse complement strand
ATTTATGCTTCTTCCTCTGATTCCTGATTTGCAGAATATAATAAGTCGTTGATTCCTTTTCGAATCCGGATAAATTCCGGTGTATCCTTCAATTCCAGTCTGCGCTTATGAGGCAGATATACATTTACCTCTTTGATGATTTTTCCCGGTCTTGCTGACATAACATAAATCTTATTGGCCAGAAATACCGCTTCATCAATATCATGCGTAATGAACACTACCGTAGGATGCTCTGTTTCCCAGATTTCCCGCATCAAAAGCTGCATCATGGACTTTGTATGGGGATCGAGTGCTCCGAAAGGCTCATCCATCAAAAGCACTTCCGGCTGATTTGCCAGCGCTCTTGCGATCGCGACCCTCTGCTTCATACCGCCGGATAATTCTTTTTGGATAAGCCTTTGCAAACTTTTTCAGACCAATAATATCCAGATAACGGTTTGCTCTTTCCTGCTGCTCGCTCTTCGGCATTTTCTTAATCCTCAATCCAAACTTAATGTTATCTTCTACGGTCATCCACGGAAACAGCGTATAGGTCTGGAACACCATTCCCCGATCCAGTCCGGGACCGGTTACTTTTTTCTGTCATTTACAATAATATTTCCTGCCGTAGGAAAATCCAGCCCTGCCAACATTCTCAATAAGGTAGATTTGCCGCAGCCGGAAGGTCCTACAATACATACAAAATCATTGTCCTGTATATCAATAGAAGCATCCTCGATCGCCTTTGTGCTGTTTTTTTTCCGGTAGTATATACCTTGTCGATATGCTCCGCAAATATTTTACTGCTGGCTACATGGGCTTCCAACGGAGATCCGGCTGTATCTTTTTTCTATTTTCTTTCGTACCATCTCTTATTCCTCCTTTATTCCGCCCACAGAAACATTTTCTTAATTGCCAGTGCGAACAACCGGTCTGTAATCAGTCCCAGAATTCCGATTACAAGTATTCCGGAAAAAATGCTTTCTGTATGTAAGAATCTCTGTGCCTTTAAGATCGAATAGCCAAGCCCTGAACTGGAAGCAACTAATTCTGCAACCGTCAGATAAGTCCAGCCCCATCCAATCATCATCCTTAATGTCAACATCATCTTTGGTGCCATTGCCGGTATCAGAACTTTTGTGATGGTCGTCCATCTGGTCGTTCCAAGTGTATAGCTTGATGACAATAAATCATCCGGTACGCTTCTGGCATCATCTGCAATCATCAACACCATCTGGAAGAAACATCCTAAAAATACAATGGTGATCTTAGCTCCTTCACCAATCCCGCACCATACCATAACAAGCGGTACAAATGCCGGAACAGGCATATATCGTATAAATTCACAAATCGGTGCGATCACTGCCTCCACCGGTCTGAAACTGCCCGCCAGAATTCCAAGCGGCACACCAATCAGGGTCGATATGAGAAATCCATGGTAATACGAAAGATACTGTATCCCATATTTTTTAAAGGGAACCGTCCTTTGCACATTCTATGATGTCTTTTACCACTTTTTGCCGGCGAAGGCAGGAACAGTTCTTTTACGCTCCCGCTGGCACAAAGCAATGTCCATGCCACAAAAAATTCCAACAAATGTAACAACTGCAGATATAAAATAACGTTTGTGTGATATCTCTTTCCTTAAGCGGAAATCCCTTTATCCTTCTTCATCTATCTGTCACCCTTTCCTGCGGTTTATCTTCAGACACCTATATCAAGGCATCCACACCCTTTTCACCCGTATGAATACGGATACTTTCTTCTACCGGGAGTACAAAATTTTTCCATCCCCTTCTGTTCCATGACTGTTTACAGAAAGTACAACATCCACAACCGCATCCACCGCTTCATCAGGCACAACCATCTCAATCATCTTTTTTGCCACCAGCGCATTTTCATAAATTTTGTCCGCAGCACTCAGCGTTTCGCCTGCCCCGAAGTAAAATGCACCCGCTCCCTTCCTCTTCCCAATACCTCCTTGGTACTTATTGCGAAGAAACGGTTAGCGCTTAATGCCTGTTTCGTCTTAAAATAACAGTTTGGTCTCAATAGAATGATAATCTGTTTCATATGACAGCCTCCTACAATTCACTCTGTTCCGGAACTTATGGTAATTGCATTTTCCACTGAAAGTATGAAGATTTTCCCATCACCAAAAGTATTCACTTGTTTTCGAATCATAATATCTGTTACTTATCGCTTCATCTTCCACTACCAACATCAGCATCTCTTTTGAATTTCATCGTAATATACATCGTCCACTTTCAGCCCCTTTGTTTTCCCTTCCCAGGATTCCAAATCTGGTTACCACGAACCTCGCTGCATTTGATCAAGCATGCGCTGGCGCAGATATCCCATTCATGAAAGCCGCTGTCCGGGTGCACTTTTGCCGCCAGTATTCGTAATCCGGCCATTGCCCTCCTTACCTGGCTTGTCCGTCTCCGGACTCGCTGCATGCAAGCATGCGCTCCTCATGGCCGCTGTCCGGGACTTTCATCATGACATGTCTGCTGGCGCAGACATCACCATTCATGAAAGCCAGATGCCCGTGCTGTGCACTCCGCATCTGCCGCCAGTATTCGTAATCCGGACTATCGTCCTCCTTACTCATACCGGCTTGCCCGTCAATATCCATGACCCTGCGCGTGCAAGCACGCCCGGTTCATGGCTACTGTCCGGGACTTTCATAAAAGACGCCAGAACTATCGTTCTGACGTCTTCGCCAATTTATTATTTATAAGTTTATTATATTGATATTTCCAGACTGGTTCAATGGATTTATTACATAATCATCCTTGTGCTTCCTGCACAAGTTTCTAATCTCTCCGATTATCACGATATCGCTTAATCGCGAATGCAAGTTTCAATTCCAGAGATACAGACATATCACTAATGTCATCATCCAGTATCCGCTTAATCTTATCCATACGGTAACGCATGGTATTCCGATGGATAAAGAGCGCCTCAGCCGCTGCATTGGCATTACAGTTATGCTCCAGATAGGTTTCCAAAGTCTCGCAAAGCTCCCTTCCTGCATCTGATCTGCCTTTATCAGTTTGCCGATTCTGCTCTCGATATAATCATCCAGAAACTTTCCGTTTGAAATCTGGGCAATCAACGAATAGATTCCAAGATTCTCATAAACCTTCTGTTCCTTCGTACGATCTTAAACTCGCCAGTGCATTCTTTGCCTCCCTGATAGCTTTTCTTAAAATCTCGATATATTCGTATGCCGTACCCACTCCTGCCTTGATGAAAATGTGATATCTGCTCTCTCCTCTGTTCATGATGTTCGTCAGAATCGTAATCAGAAGGTCTTTGCTGAAAAGCCCGACGGAAGCAATATCACTGCAGCGTTGGGCTGTGACAACACCATCAGATGTCTCATACCGTAAGAACGGAATTCTGCTTCAATACTTTTTTATATTCCCGCACACTTCCATCAGATAGCCTTCATGTGCTGTCTTTTTCTCATTCGGCAGCCCTTCCGGCTCATGCATATGAAGCACCACAATACGATGTTTTCCGAAAGAGGAACTCCCAGATAATTTGCCTGCTCCATGACCTCCTCTACATTCAAATTCTCAGTATATAAAATAGAGGACAAGATCCGTTCTCTGAATTGGTAATACTTTCCTCCTCTACCAATGCTTTACAGAGAATCAATGACAGATCAATCAAATGCAGTTCCACGGACAATTCATAGAGGGCAGTTCAATTTCATTGCAATAATCCATGACTCTCTGGGAAATCTGCCCTCATTGATCACAAATCCGGCAATATTTTTACCAAACATCACTCGAATCATATCGATAATCTTTTCATCATTTTCAGTCAGACTCACATTCGTTACAATGACCAGTTCTTCTCCATGGATCAGTTCCGAAGATCATAAGCCTCATTCAGGCACTGTACACAATCCGCAAAGTAAATCCAACGGATATTCCGGCCAACCCCCTTCTCCCCCTGCAACTAACTTCATGCCTCTGCTGATCTGTTTCATATTCATTAAGTCTTCGCAGTTCATAAAAATCCCTCTTCCGTATTATAAAATCTATCCTGACATTACTAAAGTCTACTGACATTATAAGCCGGAAGCAAAGAACAGGTCAAGGCAGGTTCTTTACAAAACTTGCATCAATCATATCACCGCAGTTCTTCTCATTGTTTTCAAGTACTCCAAGCTCATACATGAAATCACGGACGGTATTTTTGTGTATACCCCCAGTAATCATAGCTGTCTGCTTCTGTAAATGCTTTTACAACATCTTCTGCACTTGGAATCAACAAGCCTTCCATTTCGCTGGCAAATTCCTCTGCTCCGACACCAAGTTTCTCACCCATATACGCATTTGCTTCCTCTGGATTTGCCTTCCAATATTCCACTGCATCAAAGAAACTTTTAATAACTGCAGTAACCGCTTTCGGATCTTTGTCACAAAGCGATTTAGATGCCGCCAATACATCGGTAATCAAATCCGGGTTATCTGCGGAAGAAAACAATTCCGTTCCCCCTGCATCCTTTGCCTGTGAAAAATAGGGATCCCAGATACATGCCGCATCACACTGTCCTGCAACAAATGCATTGCCAGATTCCTGAATGGACATGTCCACAATATGAATATCCTTTTCTGTCATTCCATTTTCATTCAGCAGCGTCAGTAAAAACATATGGTCTACACACTGTACAACTGCGTTGCGACTGTTTTTCCTTTTAAGTCTGTAACATTCTTGATATCAGAAGTTGCTACCAGACCTTCACATCCATTGATTTATCGGTCTCAAGTACAACGGAATACTCCGCTCCCTGAAAAAATGGTGAAATGGTCTCGGATGATGCAAAGGTACAAAAGTCGAGCTGACCTCCAACAAATGCATTCGTGCTCTCTGTGGTAGATGAAAATTCCTGAATGGTTACATCCACCCCGTTTGCCTCATAAAACCCCTTTTCTTCCGCAAGAAAGAAGAACATATTGGTAGGCCATGAAGTTGTGCCAAGAGAAAGCTTTGTCAACTCGCCGGTTCCTTGCTGTCAGACGTTTTTCCTGCTTTATCAGCCCCATGCACTCATGGAAACAGCCATTGCCAACACCAGCGCTACACTTAAAATTTTTCTTTTTCATAATAATCCTCCTGAATCATAGATCATAATTTGAATTTTGCTTCGCTTATTTATTGTACATCAGATACATCAGATCCTGTGCTATGGTCGCAGGCTGCAAGTGCTGTAATCTCACCATGATCATACGCCGGAAGCACTTCTACCAGGTCTGCTGCTACGACATGGATTCCTTTTAATGCATACAATAACTCTCTCACCTGTGCAGAAGATGGTCCCCGATAACCGGAGTTCCGGTTCCCGGTGCCGCCGAAGGATCCAGGGCATCAATATCAAAAGTCAGGTATACCGGCATATTACCGATAACTGCTTTTATTTTAGCTGCCAATTCCTCCATATCCATGAATACGGCATCCTGCGCATAAAAGATATTGTAACCACAGCCTGTCATTTCTGTACGGATGAATACCTGTGCGGAATGTGACGGATCAATACATCCTTCTTTCTGTAAATCATAGGCGAAATTAGCATGAGAGACATTTCCATCCGTAGTTGGCGTACTGTCCTGGTGAGAATCAAAATGCAGCAATGCCAGTTTTCCATATTTCTCACTTGCAGCCCTTACCATTCCGTAAGGAATCGTGTGATCCCCACCCAATGTCAAAAGCTTACATCCGGCATTTAAAATTTTCTTCGCATGTTCATAGGTTTCTTCCAACATAACCTTTGTGGTATTTGCTCCCACATAATATCCCACATCACCATAGTCAATGATTTTTGCAGTCTGGCCGATCTTATAATCCCATGGATAGGAAAACAGTTGGTAAGCTGACTCATGCTGCGGATTGCTCTTGGGCCAAGCCTTGCGCCTGGCCTGTTTGTCACCCCACTGTCCAAAGGGGACCCCCATAACCGCGATATTCCACACCTTTCCAGTTCTCTTATTACAGGAAACAAATTAAAGCTTGGTATTCCCGCATAATGCAAATGTTTCTGTACTTCATATTCCATAATCATTCCTCCCTAAACAAAAAATGCCAAGAATCTCTTCTCAGCATCGTTGCTTTGTTTTCGTATTTGATTTTCTGATTTCATTATGGACCGTTCCGATGTACGTTTCAATGTCAGCTCTGCACAAAGAAATTCGTTGCTCTGGCACGAATGCATCATTTAAAGTAAAAAGACCGATTTGAAATCAGCACTGCCTTTGGCAATCGCTGTTCCAATACCGCTTTGATTCTGATTCATCATTCGCCGACAACATCAGCGAATTGATTCTCGCGATTAGTTGTTGATCAATTTATCTTCGTTGCTCCAGCTATAGAGTTTACGAACTTCCTCACCAACTTTCTCAGCCGGATGCTCAGCTGCCAGTTTTCTCATGGCACGGAAATGAGCCTGTCCGCCTGCTGCAGACATATCAAGCAGGAAGTCTTTTGCGAATGTACCATCCTGGATATCTGTCAGGATCTGTTTCATGGTCTTCTTGTTTCTGCTGTAACGATCTTCGGTCCGGTGATGTAATCGCCATACTCGGCTGTATTGGAGATGGAGTATCTCATTCCGGAGAATCCCGACTGATAGATCAGGTCTACGATCAGTTTCATTTCATGGATACATTCGAAATATGCATTTCTTGGGTCATATCCTGCCTCAACCAGAGTTTCAAAAACCAGCCTGCATCAGGGCGCATACACCGCCGCAGAGAACTGCCTGCTCACCGAACAGGTCTGTTTCTGTCTCTGTTCTGAAGGTTGTCTCAAGAAGGCCAGCTCTTGCTCCGCCGATTCCAAGTGCGTATGCAAGTGCATTCCTGAGCCTTACCTGTTGCATTCTGCTCTACAGCTACAAGACACGGAACGCCCTTACCAGCCTGATACTCGCTTCTTACTGTGTGTCCAGGTCCCTTCTAGGAGCGATCATTGTAACATCCACATCCTTAGGCGGTATAATCTGTCCAAAATGAATAGCAAATCCATGAGCAAACATCAGCATATTGCCCTCTTCCAGATTCGGCTCAATATCTTTTTTATACATTGCTGCCTGCTTCTCATCATTGATAAGAATCATAATGATATCAGCCTGCTTTGCTGCTTCTGCTGCAGTATATACTTGAAATCCCTGTGCTTCTGCTTTGCCCATGACTTACTTCCCTCATAGAGACCGATAATAACATTGCATCCGGATTCCTTTAAGTTCAATGCATGTGCATGTCCCTGACTGCCGTAACCGATGATAGCAATTGTCTTACCATCCAGTAAGGAAAGGTTACAGTCTTCCTGATAGAAAATTCTTGCTGACATTTATCTATTCCTCCACTTATTTAATATATATTTTTTGTTAAAGGTTCCGCAGAATATAACCGCAGAATATGTACCTTTAGCTAGCTTAATCCAAATACCGGACGTCTTCTTTCCTGTGGACAAACCTGTAATACCGGTTCTTGCCAGTTCCAGAATCTCATGACCTTCCAGTAATCTTAAAAAATGCATCTATTTTTTAGAGTGAGCACCTGTCATTTCAATAATCAGAGAACCTGTTCCCACATCTAAGATCTTGGCACGGAATACATCAGCGATTGCAATTAAGTTCTGACGTTCCGCAGCATCTGCCAACACCTTAACCAAAATCAATTCTCTGCTTACACTTTCATCCGGCTTCAGTACTTTGATGTCACGGACATCCACAAGTTTTTGCAAGCTGCTTGGTGATCTGATCCAGAATCATCTCATCTCCGGTACATACAACAGTCATCCTTGAAAATCTGGGATCTGCGGTAACGCCGACCGTCAAACTGTCGATATTATAACCACGGCGGCTGAACAGACCTGAAACCCGACTCAAAAACACCAGAAGTATTCTCAACCAGAATGGACAAAATTCTCTTCTTCATCGTAAAACCCACTTTCATAAACTAATTAACAGAATCCGTAACTATCCATGACCAATCTTCCTGCACCTATAGTTACAAAATTGCTTTGCAATTCATTCTACTATTGATTACAACGATTGTCAATCCAAAATCCTTTGTTTCCCCTATTTTTATGACCGAAATTTTTAAAATCCTTCTGTCACTTCCGGTAATTGAGTGGTGTCAGCTATTACAATTTACTTAATCTTTGTATGGCTTTTTCCATAATGTCAAAGCCCGCATTCAACTGTGCATCCGTGATAACAAGAGGAGCCAGAAACCGGATAACATTTCCATAAGTTCCTGCACTTTCTATTAAAAGACCATGGTCTGCACACTCTTTTATAAGCAAAGATACAAATTCTGCCGCCGGCTCTTTTGTCTTTTTATCTTTTACAAATTCAATTCCTATCATAGCACCCAGTCCGCGGACATCTCCTACTACTTCATAAACATCCTTCCACTGATTGAATTTCTCCATGCAAATTCTTCCGATTTCATTGAACGTTCAAGGAGATGATCCCGTTCTATCACTTCCAATACTTTCAATCCCGCAGCACAGGCAAGCGCATTTCCTCCGTAAGTACCTCAATGACTCCGCCAGGAACGGCATCCATAACCTCTGTGCGTGAAATAACCGCACTCAGGGGAACACCGCCGGCAATCGATTTTGCAGTTGCAATCATATCAGGTTCGCATCCGGCCTCCTTCCAATATTCAGAGGCAAATAATTTCCTGTACGCCCAAAACCACTTTGCACCTCATCGGCAACCAACAGGATTCCATGTTCATCACAAACTTTACGAAGCGATTTCACCCATTCTACCGGAGCAGGGATAAATCCGCCTTCCCCTGCAGCGGCTCCAATATAATTGCTGCAACATATTCTGCCGGGGAAGCTTCCTCAAATATTTTATCAATACTTTTTGTATAATAAATCAGTGCCTCATCCTCTGTCATACCCGCAGGCTTTCTGTACAAATAAGGGTATTCTGCTCTATATACACCATCCGGAAACGGCCCCATGCCTTTTTGCATATGATTTCTTGGCAGTCATAGCCATCGTAAGCATCGTTCTTCCGTGAAAAAGCACCTGAAAATACAATGATATTGGGACGTTTCGTATATGCCTTTGCAATTTTCACTGCATTTTCATCTGCCTCAGCGCCGCTGTTTGCAAACATAACCTTTTTTCTTTGTGCCGCGAACCGGAACAAGTGCACCAAGTTTTTCAGCAAAGCAACATACCCTTCGTGTGTAACCACATTGAACATTCCATGAAAATATTTATCTGCCTGTTCTTTTACTGCTGCTGCCAGATCAGGATGGCAATGACCCACATTCAATACCCCAACACCGCCGATCCAATCCAGAAAATAATTCCATCCATATCTTCAATCATAGCACCTGATGCCTGTTTCATTACACAAGGATAGACACATTTGATTGCATTTGGAACAACCCTTTCACGCCGTTCAATTACACTTTTTTAGAAATAGGGCCCGGCAGCATTTCTGTAACAATTTTAGGTAAAGCTTCATTTAACATCTGAAATTCCTCCTTGTTTCTCTTCCGCAAATAATTTTTCCGCCATAAGCAAATTTTCCCTGTATACAAAAAAGCCATAGACTTCAGTATGACAACTTCGTCTACAGCTTTGCTGACTCTATTATAGCAAGTGCAAAGAAGTGCAGCAATAGACTGCGAGAACAAAGCAGCGAAAAAATTGTGCTGTCAGCACAATTGAGGAAATCAATATTCACCAACTACTGCTGAAAATAACCAGGTAAAATTTAGAGCGTGTTTGAAAATTTTATTCCCCATTTACAGGAATAAAACTTCAAACACGCTCCGATGGAAATACTTTTCAGACATCATCCACCCACATGAATGACACCCCATCTATCAATGCATCAATATCCGTCATTATGAAGTAATTCGTGTGTCTTTCCTTTTTAAAAAATCCTTCGTACAGAGACTGGATCATAGGATTTTCATCCGGTTTCTTAATCATCGCTACATTATCTGCATTGTAGATTCCTTTGCTCTTGCTGCTTTTGTACGTGTACCTGCTTTTGGAGGCTGTCCTCCTCCCATAATACACCCACGGCGGCATGCCATCACTTCAATCAAATGATAATTCGCTTCACCACTCTTCACCCGTCTCATAACTTCATGGGCATTTGCCAGACCACTGGCTACACAGATATTGATATTCTGTCCTTCATACGGAATCGTAAATTCCCGGATTGCTTCATCTCCACGGACACCGCACATTGCAATCGCTTCCAGCGCTGCTTTATCGTGCTGGGGAATCATTCTGCGGAGCACCGCCTCCCGTAACCCCACCAAGTAACCCCAAACAAAACACCTCCGCCAGAACCGAATCCAAATGGAACATCACTTGCCTCCGGGTTCCAGTGTTCCAAAGTCAATTCCGGAATTGCGGATCATCCGAATCAATTCTGTCGTTGTGATGACATAATCGGTATCCTGTTCACCTTTGGTGAAACTGTTTGACCGTTTGATTTCCATCTTCTTGGCTGTACATGGCATAAAGGATACCATCACTGTCCGTTTGCCGCCGGCATGTTCCGTATCCCGAACCACTCTTTGGTAACTGCAGACATCATTCCCTGAGGCGAACGACAGGTAGAAAGATTTTCCTTATAGTCCGGATACTGATCCGTGACAAGTTTCACCCACGCCGGGCAGCAGGAAGTCATAAGCGGCAGATGTTCTTCCTTCCTTAATCCTGTTCCAGAAACTCGGCAGACTCCTCCATAACCGTCAAATCCGCACTGAAGGTGGTATCGTAAACCTCATCAAATCCGATTCGGTGAAGCATTTACGATTTTTCCCATAACACTGCGTCCCTTGGTCAATCCAAAGGCATCCCACTGCTACACGCACGGCAGGAGCTACCTGCGCTACAACACGTACTCGGATCAGCCAAACTTCCATACTGCATCCATGTCCGTATGAATACTGATTGCACCAGTGGGACAAAATACACGGCACTGTCCGCATGCAACACATTCCGTTCCGCGATCGCCTGATTAAAAGCCGGCATAACCATGGCTTCCGTCCCCCGGAAAGCAACTCCCAGAGTTCCGATACCCTGTAATTCCTCACAGACACGGACACAGTTGCCGCACAGTATACATTTATTCGGATCACGGACAATCGAATAAGAACTGTTATCCAGCGGCTGACGCTCTTTCGTATTCTCAAACGTACCTTCATAACACCCATCCGGTGTGCAAGTTCCTGCAGCTTACATTCTCCGCTCTTCACGCAAGTTGTACAGTCTCTGCTGTGAGATGCCAAAAATAAGTTCCACAATTAATTTTTCGGTATTTTTTCAATCTCAGCGTATTGGTATAGATCACCATTCCATCTCTTTGGCTGTTCTGAACAGGACGCAAACGTCCTTCCCCGGTCATCCTCCACCGTACACAGACGGCAGGCTCCGTATGTGGACAGTTCCGAATGATAACACAGCGTAGGCAAATCAATCCCTGCCTTGCGGATGACAGACAGGACATTTTTTTCATCGGTAAATTCTACCTTTCTACCGTCAATCGTCATTGTACCCATATTCGTCCCTCCTATGCTTCAATATAAATTGCATCAAATGCACAATTATCTTTACAGGAACCGCACTTGATACACAGACTGCTGTCGATGTGATATGCTTCTTTCCTGACACCGGTGATTGCGCCAACAGGACAGTTCTTCGCACATTTTCCGCAGCCTTTACAGTAATCCGGATTGATGATGAAGCGACGCATTGCCTGACAGACTTTCGCACGGCACTTATGCTCCTTAATATGCTCTTCATACTCGTCACGGAACACTTTCAGTGTTGACAATACGGGAAGCGGTGCACTCTTGCCCAGACCGCACAGCGCCATATTCTTCACCATTTCAGCCAGTTCTTCCAGTCTGTCCAGATCCTCCATCTCTCCCTTGCCTTCCACGATGCGCTCCAGAATCTCCAGCATACGCTTGGTACCTTCCCGGCATGGAACGCATTTTCCGCAGGACTCTCGCTGGGTAAAACTCATAAAGAAGCGCGCAACCTCAACCATACAGGTATGCTCATCCATGACAACGAGTCCGCCGGAACCGACGATCGCGCCATACTTCTTTACCGAATCGAAATCCAGAGGCACATCCAGATGATCCGCAGTAAGACAGCCGCCGGAAGGACCTCCGATCTGTACGGCTTTAAACTGTGCATCCCCTTCAATCCGCCTCCGATATCAAAGATAATCTCCCGCAAAGTAGTTCCCATGGGAACCTCGATCAATCCTGTATTCCGAATGGAACCAGTCAGTGAAAATGTCTTTGTTCCCGGACTGCCCTCCGTACCAAAGCCACGATACCATGCAGACCCCCTCTTCACTATCTTCGGCACGTTGGCGAACGTCTCCACATTGTTCAGCACCGTGGGCTTTCCCCACAGTCCCCTCTCTACGGTTCTCGGCGGTTTCACGCGGGGCATCCCGCGGTTTCCTTCGATAGACGCTGTCAATGCAGAACCCTCACCGCAGACAAACGCTCCGGCTCCCCGGTTAATATGCATACAAAAACTGAAATCAGTTCCCAGAATCTTCTCACCCAGCAGATGGTGTTTCTCCAGTTCCGAAATCGCATGCTGCAGGCGTGCCACCGAATTCGGGTACTCCGCACGCACATAGATATATCCGTCCTGCGCTCCTACTGTGTGGGCAGCGATCATCATCCCTTCCAACAATGCATACGGATCACCTTCCAGAACAGAACGATCCATAAATGCACCCGGATCTCCCTCGTCACCGTTGCATACCACGTAGCGGACTTTCTTTTCTGCCGCATCACTTGTTTCCATTTTCTTCCGGTGGGGAAGCCCCCGCCTCCGCGTCCGCGGAGTCCTGATTTTTCAACTTCGTCAGCCACTTCTTCTTTCGTCATGTCAAAAAGTGCCTTCTCAAATGCCGAAAAACCGCCGGATGCTATGTATTCCTCCAGAGAAAGAGCGTCATATTTTCCACAATTGCTTAAAGTAATCCTGGTCTGCTTTGCGATAAACGGAATCTCATCCGGTCCTTCGCAGGTGGTTCCATCCTGCTTATACAAAAGGCGCTCCAACACATCGTTCTCCATAACGGAACGGTCGAAAATTTCTTTACAGTCCTTTGGTTTCACCTGAACATACTGAATTACTTTATCGCCCTTTTGAATCCGAACCAAGGGTCCAAGTTCACAGACGCCCTGACATCCGGTATGCTTCACGCCGATGGTATGCTGTCCTCCACAGGTATTAAATTCTACTT